>ENA-OQDW01000795-OQDW01000795.1-human-gut-metagenome-genome-assembly--contig:-NODE-795-length-12580-cov-2.914318_pt1 | contig 12580 bp, 20 predicted proteins | sample MGYA00242784_ERZ504613 | MGnify/ENA primary metagenome ERZ504613 (study PRJEB26092, sample SAMD00036330) | human gut metagenome | host: Homo sapiens | study: EMG produced TPA metagenomics assembly of... | reverse complement strand
GTGGCTCAGCCTAATCCAGGAATGCCGTTCCAGCGGTCTCTCTGACAAATGCTGGTGTGAGGAACATCATATTCATACAAGTAACTTTTACTACCAGATACGAAGGCTCAGAAAGAAAGCCTGTACGTAAGCGATGAATAATCACCCGGTTTTTCATCTCCTCAAATTTGTGAGATAATCTCCTCAAAGGAGTGGTCTCTCTTACTCTTCCAGTTTTGGCACTTAGGAGCATTTTACTTCAATCTGTTCCGAGAATCTATGCTAATTCCACTCCAAATACAAGAACAGGAGTTGAATACTTATGACACAAAGAAATCCAAGACGTACCGATGAAGAGTGGCTCAGCCTAATCCAGGAATGCCGTTCCAGCGGTCTCTCTGACAAATGCTGGTGTGAGGAACATCATATTCATACAAGTAACTTTTACTACCAGATACGAAGGCTCAGAAAGAAAGCCTGTACGATCCGGAACCTATTCATTCTACTTTTTTAGGAAAGCAGGAAGTTGTCCAGCTGGCTTTTGGGGAAGCGGTTCCCTGTCCATCCGTCAGCCCGGCTGTTCCAGAGATCTCTTCTGATACTGCTGTAAAAATAGCATACCATGGCATTCAGATCGAGATCACAAATGCAGCACACCGTGAGACCATATCCAATATCCTGTCTGTGCTGCAGTGCCTTTGTTAGGTGACTTGTCCGGTGTATCAAAGATCTTCGTGATAACCGGCCGGACAGATATGCGCAAGAGTTTTGATGGCCTCATGGCGATCATACGTGATGTTTACGAACTTGATCCCTACGCAAATGCGGTTTACCTTTTCTGTGGAAGGGACAGCCGCAAACTCAAAGCATTGCATTTTGACAAGGATGGGTTTGTACTTTTGCAAAAAAGGCTTGATGGAAGCGGCAGGTTCCAGTGGCCCCGGAATGCTTCGGAAGCCCGGCTCCTGACCCGTCAGGAATTCCGCTGGCTTATGGAAGGCCTTTCTATTGATCAGCCCAAAGCGATCAAAAGCGGTGGGAAAAAGAAGGATTTTTAATATTTTGTGCAAAACGGAGAATTTAAAGATCCTGTATTTCCAGTTCCGGAAAGGTGCTCTTACCGTTATCCACAGTCAGACCTTCTTTGTCCAGGTGTCATGTGGATGATGTCTGGATGGACAGGTCTCCTGCCAGAAAGGATGTGGATATCTTTCTAAAGAGGATGGAAAATCCGTATGCAGTCTTATTCTTTTGGGAGAGATATCCACATATGGGATACCGTCAGATTGACGGTACCAGCATTTCCGGCAGTTTGCCATCTGGCTGATATTTTCTTATAATAGTAGTAAGAAAACAAAGGACGGAGACCGCTATGCCGCTTGATGCCGAGGAAATGATCCAGCTTCTATTAAAAACGAATAAAGAACAGGAACAGACGATCACTGACCTGAGAGCAACCATAAAGGATCTGCGCAGTACCATTGCAAACCTGAATGAAACACTGGATGAGCTGAAGCGGAAGCTCTTTGGATCATCCAGTGAAAAGACAAAGGCTTCCCAACCAGTAGAAGAAACCGTCCCAGAGGCGGAGCCAACGACAATTGTAAAAGAGCATAAACGGGTCAGAAAGAAGAAATCCGTCCGTGCCGATCTGTACGAGGCCCTTCCCGTAGTAGAAGTTCCATGTGATATCCCGGAAGAAGAACGTATCTGTCCGGACTGTGATTCCAAAATGGAACATCTGGCTATAAGTTTGTCCGGGAAGAGCTGCGCATCACCCCAGCAAAGGTCGTCCGGGTACGGTATATGCAGGAAACCCTTGTTTGCCCGGTATGCCGTGAAGAAGATGAGACGACCATCCTGGAAGGGAAAACACCAACGCCGCTTCTTGCACACAGCCCCGCTTCACCAGATATGGTTGCAACTGTCATGTACCAGAAAAGCTTCCTGCACCTTCCCTTTTACCGGCAGTCAAAGGACTGGCTTGAAAAAGGAGTGCCTGTCCCAAGGGAAACGGCGGCACACTGGTATAACTACTGTGCGCTGAACTATCTCCTTCCGGTCTATGAGGTCCTGCATCAGGAACTTCTGAAGAGGGAGGTACTCCATGCCGACGAAGTCCCATGCCAGGTCCTTCATGAAGAAGGGAAAAGTGCCACCTCAAAATCCTATATGTGGATCTATCTGAGCGGGACGGATGGCTACCGCCCATTATCCTGTATGATTATCGGCCAGGACGTAGCGGGGATCATCCGATTGAATTCCTGTCCGGTTTTACCGGGCTGCTCCACTGCGATGGATATGCTGCATACGGAAGGATCGAGGACGTTATCCTAGTATGCTGTCTCGCCCACTGTAGACGTAAGTTTTTGAGGCAGTCCCAAAAGCCCGTCAGAAAAACCTGAAGCTGCTGGATATCAATTCCGAACAGGAGATCACGGAACCGCCGGAAGGGACTGCTGCAGATGAGAAGCTGCTTCCTGCCGAAAAGGGTGTCGCATTCTGTAACCGCCTCTTTTACCTGGAACGTCTTTACAAAGGATTTCCAGCAGAAGAGCGAAGTCAGAGACGCCAGGAAAAAGAACCGGCTGTCTGGAATGAATTCTGGAGCTGGCTGGACACACTGGATCCTGCAGGAGGGAGCAAACTAGAAAAGGCAGTGAACTATGCTCTTAACCATAAGGAAACCCTTATGAATTATCTGCTGGATGGAAGATGTGAGATCTCCAATAACGCAGCAGAACGCCGGGCAAAAACTTATGTGACCGGGCGTAAGAACTTTCTGTTTCATGATACTACCAACGGGGCAATAGCAAGTGCAATCGTATTAAGTATCATAGAAACAGCAAAGGCGAATGGCCTGAACATCTTTCAATATCTGTACACTCTGCTGCTGTATATGCCGGACTACAAGGATGAGCCCGCAGGCATAGAAAAGCTGATGCCATGGAGTGATTTCATAAAGGAAAGATGCACAGGCATAACAGATATCGAAAACGTAAGACCGGAAATCGTGGGAACCTGAACATTTGAGGTTCCCTGGAGGTCGTGAACGGGTGATTATTCATCGCTTACGTTGTAACGGATTGATTATGATGATATTATATGTTGCAAAGCGTAAGAAGGAGATATATTTGATTGAAGGGCTATTGTGTGATAGCAGTCTTTAATGGAAAATACCATGGAGGATAAATCAATGCAAATATCAAGGCAGCATAAATGGGTGCTCGTCATTATTATACTTCTATTCCTCGGAATCACAACCTGCCAAAACCTCGACCAATCGAAACACTCCCTAAGTTACTCTTCCTATCAGATCCCCTCCGACAAAATCGATACCCCAATCCGGATTGTGCAGCTGACGGATCTGCACAACAGCGAGTTTGGAGAAGACAATCAGGAGCTGATTGACCGGATAGCAAGTCAGTCGCCCGATCTGATTCTGCTTACAGGGGATCTGTTAAATTCCGGAGAGCCCGTCACAGAGATTGCTACCAATTTAATTTCTTCTCTATGTGAGATTGCTCCCGTCTATCTGTCCCTGGGAATCATGAGATAGAATACCGGGACAATTTTGGCACAGACATCACACAATTGTATCAGGACGCCGGTGCAATCGTTCTGGAGCACCAATACCGGGATATTACTGTAAAAGGCCAGTCTCTTCGCATCGGCGGCATTTACGGTTACTGCCTGCCGGACAAATACCTGGAAACGGAAGAAGCTGATCTTAGCGAATGCATGTTTCTGTGGGATTTTGAGAATACCGACCGTTACAAGATCCTGCTTAGTCATCTTCCGATTGCCTGGCTGAAAAATGATGCCCTGGAGGAATGGAACATGGACTGCGTGTTTTCTGGTCATCTTCACGGAGGGCAGGTCATTTTGCCTGGAATCGGCGGCGTATATGGCGCCGGATATGGGCTGGTTTCCGGGACGGCTGAAGGGTGTTTTTGATTCAAAGGATGGAAAACGGCATCTGGTTTTGTCTGCGGGGCTTGGAAATACGGAGGTGATTCCGCGGTTCAACAATATTCCGGAGATTGTCTGCGTGGATCTTGTACCGGAAGGAGGATGGTGAAAAAACTTGCACATGGATTAGGGCTGCGAATGTTACGGTTCGCTGGGAACCAGTGAACCGTAACTTAATCTGGGCATATTGTTTCACAGGATCGGCTGGCAGCTTGACATGTCGCCGGTCCTGTATTATAATAACGATGTTCACGAAAATGAAAGGATAGATGTACATGAACAAACAAGAATCTGATATTTTGAACGTGATCCTGCAATACCACTGCCGGAACCAGCGTGCGCTGGCGGAGCGGTGTGGGTTTTCACTGGGAATGGTAAACCGTTCGGTGAAAGCGCTGCAGGGGCAGGGTTTTTTAACAACAGATATGGAGCTGACGGAAAAAGCCAGGCTTGAGATGGCAAAGCATCGCCCGAAAAACGCGGTGATTCTGGCTGCCGGATATGGAATGCGGATGGTGCCGATTAATATGGAAACGCCGAAAGGACTTTTGGAGGTAGAGGGGGAACCGCTGATCGAGCGGCTGATCCGTCAGCTTCATGCGGTAAAGGTGAAGGAAATTTATGTTGTCGTTGGTTTTAAAAAGGAACAGTACGATTATCTGGTTGACCAGTATGGCGTGAAGCTGGTTGTCAATATGGAGTATGCAGAGAAAAACAACCTGCATTCCCTGGCAAAGGTATTGCCACAGCTTGGCGAAACGTATCTTATGCCGTGCGACCTCTGGTGCCGGGAAAATCCGTTTTCGGAGTATGAGTGGTATTCCTGGTATCTGGTGAGCGATGCAAAGGATCCCGACAGTACGGTTCGTGTGAGCCGGAAATGGGAGCTTGTGCTCGCGGGCGGGGAAAAAGAAGGAAATCATATGATCGGCATCAGCTATCTAACGGATCCTGTGGCGCAGTCGATGGCGCGGCGAATCGAAACGATGGTACAGGACCGCCGGTATGACCATGTTTTCTGGGAGGATGCCCTTTTTGCGGAAAACGGGATGCCGGTGCAGGCAAAGATTGTCCCGGAAGGAGCTGTGGTGGAGATCAATACCTACGAGCAGCTGCGGGAACTGGATGAGAATTCGGATCAGCTGAAGTCGGATGCGATGGCAGAAATTGAACGGGTGCTTTCGGTTTCCGGTGAGGAGATTACGGGAATTGAGGTCCTGAAAAAGGGAATGACAAACCGTTCGTTTTTATTCCGCTGTCGCGGCGGGCGGTATATTATGAGAATTCCGGGGGAAGGCACGAGTCTTCTGATCAACCGCAGGCAGGAGGCGGCGGTATATCGGACACTGGACGGAAAGGCATCTGCGATGAAATCGTGTCGATCAATCCGGAAAACGGCTATAAGATTACGAAATACCTGGAGGGTGCGCGTGTCTGCGATCCGGAAAACCCTGAGGATGTGCAGGCCTGTATGAAAAAGCTCCGTTCCTTCCATGAGGAGCATCTGAGCGTGGAGCATACGTTTTCGCTGTTTGACCAGATCGCATACTATGAAGTCTGTGGGAGGGAGAACCGTCTGTTTATCGGGATTACAGCACGACGAAAGCGCATGTGCTGGAACTTGAGGCTTATCTGGAAGCGCAGCCGAAGGTGTGGACGCTGACGCATATTGATGCGGTGCCGGACAATTTTCTGTTTGTGGAGAAAAACGGCGGAACGGAAATTCGTCTGATTGACTGGGAATATGCGGGCATGCAGGATGCACATGTGGATCTGGCGATGTTCTGCATTACGCCATGTATGACCGTCCGCAGGTGGATGCGCTGATCGACTGCTATTTTACGGAAGGCTGTCCGCAGGAGGTGCGCACGAAGATTTACGCATACATTGCGGTGTGCGGGCTTTTGTGGAGCAACTGGTGTGAGTACAAGAGCCGGTTAGGCGTGGAGTTTGGCGAGTATTCGCTGAAACAGTACCGATATGCTAAGGATTACTATAAACTTGTTAAGCAGGAGCTTGCCAAAAGCAAAGGTCAGGAAGAATAAGAGGGTGGAAGAATGAAAGCGATGGATGTGGGGCAGAGACCGGAAAGTGAAATTCAGCAGAAAAATCATGTAGAACGTGCAATTATCATGGCGGCGGGAACGGGAACGCGGATGCGGCCGGTAACGCTTACTACGCCGAAACCGCTGATCCGTGTGAAGGGTGTCCGCATGATTGATACGGTGATTCAGGCGCTGCATGAAAATGGAATTTATGAGATTTATGTAGTAGTGGGATATCGGAAAGAGCAGTTTGCGTGCCTTACCGCAGAATATAAAGGTGTGACACTGATCGAAAATCCATACTGGGATTCCTGCAATAATATTGCATCGCTCTATGTGGCGCGGGAACAGTTGGAAAATGCAATGATTCTGGATGGGGATCAGATTATATACAAAAAAGAAATTCTTGCACCGGAATTTACGCATTCTGGCTACAATGCTGTCTGGACGGACGAAAAGACGGATGAATGGCTGATGCAGGTGAAGGATGGAATCGTGTGTTCCTGTAGCCGGACCGGCGGTAAGGGCGGCTGGCAGCTCTTCAGTGTATCACGTTGGAACCGGGAGGACGGAAAGCGGCTGAAACGCCACCTGGAACTGGAATTTGAAAAAAAACAGAACCGTCAGATTTACTGGGACGATGTGGCAATGTTCTGTCATTTTCAAGAGTATGAGCTTGGCATCTACCCGATGCAGAAAGGTGACCTGATCGAAATTGACGATTTTTCGGAGCTTTGTGAACTGGATCCGTCCTATTGCGGATATGAGGCACAGGGGCAGGAAAAATCAGAAGAAAAATAAGCTGGATCGGGCAGTATAGCAGAAAGGAACAGAAAACATGAATACAGTTGATGAAAACAGAGTGGTGAAAAAGAAACAGAGCGGAAAAATACGGAAAAAAGGTCAGATTGACTGGATGATCACGCTGCTGCCGCTGGGACTGATTGCAGCGCTCAGCATTTTGTTTTTCCTCCTGCCGGAACAGTCCAACACAGTTCTTGCGAAGGTACGCTTCTTCTTGGGAGATACCTTTGGAGTCTATTATCTTGCAATTGGCCTTGGCGTTTTTCTGCTCTCTTTGTATCTGGCATTTTCAAAATATGGCGATATTGTGTTAGGAGAGCAGGATGAGAAACCGAAATATTCTTTTTTTGCCTGGGGATCCATGATGTTTACGTGCGGCCTTGCGGCAGACATTCTGTTTTATTCTTTTGCAGAATGGGTGATGTATGCTGCTGATCCGCAGATTGAAAGATGGGCGGAATCCAGGAGTGGGCGGGCGTGTACCCGCTGTTTCACTGGAGTCTGATTCCGTGGGGCTTTTATCTCGTTCTCGCTGCCGCATTTGGGTTTATGCTGCACGTGCGGAAACGGAACCGGCAGCGGTATTCAGAAGCCTGCCGTCCGATTATGGGAAAACAGACGGACGGCATCGGCGGACGACTGATTGATCTGCTGGCGGTATTTGCACTCCTTGCAGGAACGGCAACGACATTTAGCGTGGCAACGCCGCTGATGGCAAGTGCAATCAATGCATTGTTTCATATCAATCTGGACCGGAACGCAGTGACAATTGTGATTCTGCTGATTACGTGTTTTGTGTACACGTATTCGCTGCTTCACGGCTTCCGCGGAATCGGTTTTCTGGCAAAGCTCTGCATCTATCTGTTTTTCGGGCTACTGGCGTACGTGCTGCTGTTCGGCGGACAGACGCGGTATATTATCGAGACGGGATTTTCATCGCTGGGACGGATGATTCAGTATTTCCCGACGTTGGCGACCGATACCGATCCGCTGCGCGAGACGCATTTTCCGCAGAACTGGACTATTTATTACTGGGCATACTGATGGTATGGTGCGTGGCGGCGCCATTTTTTATCGGAAGTATTTCCCGGGGAAGAACGGTGCGGCAGACAATCCTTGGCGGATATGGATTCGGCGTTGGCTCCACGATTTTAAGCTTTATCATCCTGGGAAATGAATCGATGGGGATGCAGATGGCGGGAAAAGCGGATTTTATCGCGCAGTATGCCAAAGACGGTGATCTCTATGGAATGATTATCGCCATGATCCAGAAGATCCCGTGTGCACCGCTGGTTCTTGTCGTTCTGCTGCTCACGATGATTGCCTTTTATGCGACCTCGTTTGATTCGATTGCGCTGACGGTTTCCTGCTACAGCTACCGCCGTCTGGAAGAGGGACAGCAGCCATCGAAAGCGATTCAGCTTATGTGGTGCCTTCTGCTGATTCTGCTTCCGATTGCACTGGTCTTTTCCGAAAGCTCTATGAGCAATCTGCAGTCGGTCAGTATCGTGGCAGCGTTTCCGATCGGAATGGTAATTCTTCTGATTGTGGCGGGATTTCTAAAGGATGCCGGAGCATATCTGAAAGAAATAAAGAAGAAATGATTTTTTATGCAGCATGAAAATAGAGCCGGATTTCTATTTAGCGGAAATCCGGCTGTGTGCATTTCAGACAGTATAGGTCTATACAAACAGTGTACACCCCTGCCGCTTGAACTGTTCGATTTTTTCGTCAATGAGCTCCGGCGTTACACCGAGATGCTTAGAAAGACACTGCTTGCAGAAAAACTGTTCCGCGCCGCGGTTGATAAATTTGCGGTGGGCGCCGATCTCGTTATGCGTGAGTTCTTTGCCGCACTGCATACAGCGTGCCATCAGAGTTTTACGACCTTTGCACGGTATACTTTTGATGCGAACGGCTCGAGCTCTGTGACAAGGGATGCATTGTTTGCACACAGGTTCTCGCCGGTCCAGACCTCAGTAAGTTCCAGAGTACGGCCAGTGGAGAACGGAAGGCCGATCTCATCCAGATTCATGGCTGCACGCGATTTTTCATCACTGAGATTGAACATGCCGATAGCAAGATCTCCGTTTGCGAGCGCTTTTACATAAATCAGAACGTTGTCATTCCATGCATGGTTTTTCACTTTATACGGCTGACGGCAGAGCGGATCCTGGTTGATACGGATCATTTCGTCATTCATGAGAATGCGGCGGGTTTCGTCGCTCATCTCGCGGATGTCGCAGCCGATCATCAGCGGGGAGCCAAGGAATGCCCACAGTGCATAGTGTGTCTGATACTGGACATCGCTGCAGCCGGCCAGTCCAACATTTCCTTTTCCATGCATGCCGACGATCAGCATGTCCATATCGTTGAAGCAGCCGACGCGTTGTACGGATGCAGTTTTTCCTGCTGTGCCACGAGATCTTTGACAGAATCCCAGGTATCAAAGATGTCGCCGGTGGAACGCCACATGGAAGCGCCGGTTTCTTTGATCCACTCATGCGTTTCATCGGCACCCCAGGAGCAGGCAGAGAAGAGAATGTCGCGGCCGCAGTTCTCGAGTGCCAGTCCCATGCGGCGGTACAGATATTTTCCATGCAGGATCGGGCTGTGGTAGCAGTAGTCGTATTTTAAGAAATCAACATCCCAGGATGCGAAGGTTTCCGCATCGACAAATTCGTGCTCATAGCTGCCAGGGTAGCCGGCACACGTCATGTTTCCGGCGCAGGAATACATACCGAATTTCAGCCCTTTGGAATGAACGTAATCGGCAACGGCTTTCATACCGTGCGGAAATTTTTCCGGATCCGGCACAAGACGGCCGTTTTCATCGCGTTCACGTAAGGACCAGCAGTCGTCGATGACAAGATATTCGTATCCTTTATCGCGCAGGCCGCTCTCGGCCATGACATCAGCAGTTTCAAAAATCATTTTTTCATTGATATTTTCTCCGAAGGTGTTCCAGGAATTCCAGCCCATCGGCGGTGTAAGTTTGATCATAGTATTGACCTCCCGTAAGTTTTGATGTACTTTGAGTATAGATGGATTTCCAGAGCAAAACCATGGAATTTTAAGACAAAAGCATGGATTTTTGTTTTATAAAGAATAAAATACGGGAAAAGGAAAGAATATGCTTGTATCAGAAATGAACGGGATCCGGCCTGTCGATGCCGGGCGGCAGGACTGCATGATCTGCATTCCTGGGGACCGGGTGTACGGCAGTGCTATATTATACATTATATTATAAGCGGAAAGGGAACGTTTACCTGCGGGAAAAAGACGTACACACTTACCGCAGGACAGAGCTTTTTAATCTGTCCGGCGCAGGTGGTGCAGTACGCGCCGGATGAGAACGAGCCGTGGGAATATGTGTGGGTTGATTTTGTCGGGGAACAATGCCGGCAGATTCTGGCACGGTCGGTACTGAACCCACAGCAGCCGGCGGCGTCGCCTCTCCGTCAGGAAAGGCTTCTGCCGTATTTTGAGCGTCTCTGCCAGATGGAACTCTATCGCCGGAACAGCCAGGAGACCGTCGGTGTGCTGCTTGCGCTTCTGGGCGTGTACCAGGATCTGGCGGAGCCGCAGCGGGAGGAGAGAAAGAAGGAAGATCCGCGGATCATGGAAGCGATGGCTCTGATTGCCGCAGGGTATCACAGGAGTGAGTTCTGCGCGGAGACAATTGCGCGGAAAATGGCGGTCAGCCGCACAACGCTGAACCGTCTGTTTCAGAAGAAAATCGGCCGGTCACCAGGACAGTATCTGCTGGAATATCGGCTGCAGCAGTCAGAAAAGCTGTTGCAGATGGGGATGACGGTCAAACAGACGGCGCTGTCGTGCGGATTTGAAGATCCCTTTTACTATTCCCGTGTGTTCCGGAAACACTATGGAATGCCGCCGTCGGATTACCAGCTGTAGTTTGCAGAAATTCAGTGAACGGCGGGCGTTACCGCTCGTCGGAGAGATAATTCCGCATGGAGTGCAGGGCGGACTTTTCCAGCCGGCTGACCTGCGCCTGCGAGATGCCGATTTCCCGGGCAACCTCCATCTGGGTCTGCCCTCATAGAAACGCATGCGGATGATCTGGCGTTCGCGCTCATTGAGACGGGCGACCGCGTCCTGCAGGGCGAGGTTCTGCACCCAGTTTTCTTCTTTATTTTTCTTATCACTTAACTGATCCATGACATACAGGGTATCGCCGCCTTCCGTGTAGACGGGCTCATATAGACTCATCGGGCTTTGGATTGCATCGAGGGCATAGACGATATCCTCTTTTCCAATGCCGATTTCAGCGGCGATTTCCTCGATCGAAGGCTCTTTCTGGTTCTGCTTGAGATAAAGTTCGCGGGCGCAGATGGCGCGGTAGGCAGTATCCCTGAGGGAACGGCTGACGCGGATCGCATTGTTGTCACGCAGATACCGCCGGATTTCACCGATGATCATCGGCACGGCATAGGTGGAGAAACGGACATTTAAGGTCGTGTCGAAGTTATCAATCGCCTTAATCAGGCCGATACAGCCGATCTGAAAGAGATCGTCGGCGTTTTCACTGCTGTTGGAGAAGCGCTTGATCACGCTTAAGACAAGGCGCAGATTGCCCTGAATGTAGCGTTCGCGGGCAGCAGCATCTCCTTCGCGGGCCTTTTTCAGCAGAGTCTCCTTTTCTTCGGCATTCAGTACGGGAAGGCGTGATGTATTGACTCCGCACAGTTCAACTTTATTGATCGCCATGGTATGCATCCTCCTGAAACATGGAACGTATGGTTACCGTTCGTTACTGTTATACGTTCATGATTGGCAGTTGGCGGGACGAATATACGAGAGCCCGGAAAATTTCATAAAGTTTTAGTCCTTGACAAAGCTTTTGGAAAATGATTTCCTGCTATTGTAGAAACGGCGGAAAGTGTGATAAGATAAGGGAAGTGTACGAAATGCGAGGTCTTGTTTTATGATGAGTGGAAAGGAACGAAGAGAAGAGATTCTTCAAAGAATAACAAACAGTAAGACGCCGGTCTCCGGTGCAGCGCTGGCGAAGAGCTGTGAAGTCAGCCGTCAGGTGATTGTCCAGGACATTGCCCTGATCCGCGCTGCCGGATACGATGTGATTGCGACAAACCGCGGCTACATCTGCAGCAGCCCGGTGAGAGAGACGCGGGTCTTGAGGTGAATCACACGGATGAGCAGATGCAGGACGAGCTGAATACAATTGTGGATTTCGGCGGCGTTGTGCTGGATGTGATTGTGCGTCACGAGGTTTACGGAGAACTGCGGGCGGAACTGAATATCAGTTCACGAAATAAGGTGGCACTGTTTATGGAAGAAATCCGGCAGGGAAAATCACGGCCGCTAAAGAATATCACATCAGGGGAACATTTTCATACCGTATCGGCAGACTCTGCGCAGACCCTGGATCTGATTGAAGAGGAACTGCGAAAGAAAGACTACCTGGTGCGGAGTGTGAAATAGGGGAAAAAGCCCTTATTTTCACAAAAAACTGTTATTTCGAAAAAAATTTTAAATTTTTTAAAAAAAGGTGTTGACTTTTCTCTTAGGATAGTGTAATATACATGATGTCAGCGGGAACGAGTGATAAACAAAGAGTTCTAAAGCGACAAAGAAATGTGCGTTTAGCTCAGCTGGATAGAGCGTTTGGCTACGGACCAAAAGGTCGGGGGTTCGAATCCTCTACGCACGGACGGTAACCCGTCCTGGTGAAAACCAGGGCGGTTTTTTCGTATGCAGAATGAAAATAAAACAAGCGGCCTTTTGGTCAGCAGCCA
>ENA-OQDW01000794-OQDW01000794.1-human-gut-metagenome-genome-assembly--contig:-NODE-794-length-12583-cov-2.038937_pt1 | contig 12583 bp, 17 predicted proteins | sample MGYA00242784_ERZ504613 | MGnify/ENA primary metagenome ERZ504613 (study PRJEB26092, sample SAMD00036330) | human gut metagenome | host: Homo sapiens | study: EMG produced TPA metagenomics assembly of... | reverse complement strand
CAGAATCATAATTATCATTGATTGCTATAAATCGTACTCCCAGTTGTGGAAATACTTTTTGAATATACCGATCAACATCTATATGCTCTCTACCGAATCGAGACAAGTCTTTTACAATGATACAGTTGATTTCCTTATTTTCGATTGCCTTGAGCATTGCCTGAAAACCAGGACGCTTAAAATCAGTACCTGAAAAACCATCATCTTTAAATGTCTCAACAATAGTAATATCAGATGTCGATTTCATATAGTTATCAATCAAAATTGACTGATTTACAATAGATTCACTTTCAGCCTTATCTCCGTCCTCAATACTAAGACGAAGGTACTTGGCTGCTATCCAGATATTTTTTGCATAAAAAACACTCCTATCCAAAGATTCTGCCAAAACAGAACCCTTAAATAGAAGTGCTCTATTCAAATTTAGTCCTGTTAGCATTATAGCACACTTCGTCTTCTGTGTGAATATGAAATTTTGTTGTTCCAGTTTATTCCCTTATGCCAATCCAGCTTTCTTTGCTACAAGCTGTTTTGTACAGTCTATATAGGAAAGGGAAGCTGCTGCATTAAAAACACTTTTTACGACATAGCCCATATCTTCATATACATATGGGTTATCAGAGTGATTAAGCAGCACTTCCATCTTATTGCTTTTCCTGCTATCCAGCTCTGAAATCAAATCCTTGTACTTGGGCAAACTATCTCGTTCAATCTCTTTGATATCAACTGTTTTCAACTCTTCTAATCTTTCAACTGTTGTCATGGACATCGCCTCCTTTTCCTATAGTTACCATTATCGAAAATAAATATTCGTAACAGTTATGTAGTCTTCTCTTCCATTCCCATCTGAATCCGTACTGCTTTCAGTACCCGATCTAGGCTCCACTTGTTCACTCTTCCGCATTTCTCAATAATACATTTCGTAGAAATGCTCATAACCTGTTCAGCCAGTGCCAGGCTTCCTTTTCGGATTCCCGTCATATCATATTTGCTGATAAATACATGCGTTGGCAAATACCGTTTCTTATAAATTCTTGATGTCAGCGGAACTACCGTTATGACTGAACTGTATGTATTGGCTTTATTATTGCTCACTACGATCACCGGTCTTACTCCACCCTGAACCGAAGTTGTCGGGAACATACCGAGATCTGCCCATAAGATATCTCCTCTTCGGATTGTCATTTGTCCTCTCTCCAATCTGTTATTTTTATTTGTAAAGCATCCATAGCGCTATATTGCTCCACAGGAATACGGCAGAGTTTCTTTCCTATAAGGAAAGCTCTGCCGCATAACCTCTATAGCCAATTTGATTATTAAACAGTGCTCGCTCGATTCTATTTATCCTCGATACCCCGAATCGTTACTCCCGCATGTGCAGGAAGGGAATAATAACCTGCCCGGATGCACGCTCCGGACCACAACCTGGAAACTCTCGTTTCCAGCTCCAGCAGTTCATAGGTTTACCAGTTACAGACTTCTCAGGGTCTGCAAGTGTATCGCATCTCATATATGTCATCGCATCACCAGCCTGCCAGCTAGCTTCGGTCAGTGCTTTTTCGCAGCATTACGGACTGAACTAAAATCTTTGTTTTGTCTTATAATCCTATAGCGGCATCTTCCTCGTGCTCACTGTATGAAATGTCACATCAGTTATTATTGAATATTCAGTTATCATGGTTCATTTTAGGAAGTCCTTTAACTTCCTCTAATTACTAAAGTCAAATGACTTTGGCAGATGCAAAAGATTTTGAAAAATTTTTAAAAAAATTTATTCATATACATTTCACGCATCTTATTAAGAGTGGATTTCAGCTTGTATGACAGCATCTGTCTGGAAATCCCCATAATCTCCGCCATCTGTGTCTGTGTCTTGTTTTCAAAGAAAATGCCATAAATAATCATGCGTTCCTCTGAGTTCAGCTGATTGATCACTTTGTGAATATCCTGCTGTTCCATTTTTGTCAGTACACAGTGCTCCACATCACAGTTCAGATCTGGAAAATCCTCAATCATGAAGACTTCTCCATCAATGGACTGACCGCTGTAAGGTACCTCCCGCAGCATCTTATCCACGACCTCACCCAGTTCGTTCTTGATCTCAACTTTTTTTGCCTTGCTGCTTCTGTAAAAATTGTTCATCGCATACGCAACTTCTTTTGTAACTTCGATCATTTCTCCATCAATATTTGCGTAATACTTTCCTTCATAAAAATATGGGTGTTCAATATACATGTCCGTTCCTCCTGAATTTGAAATCTTGTTGCTCGTTTCAAATCCAGAAGGCGGACCTCTGTTTAGAATCATGCCTGCTCCGCCTTTATCCTGCCGGGATACGCCCGCAGTTATTGGCTGAAAAATTCAGGCACGAAAAAAAGCCCCAGTAGTTTTTTCTTAACTACTGAGGCTTTCGTCTCTTTCTTGTATTCAGTTATCTATGCCTTCTTTCATCAGCATAATCATTGTATCAGGATAAAGTTCACAAAGTATCCGCAATACGTTCCCATAAGTTCATGTCATTATTAGAATCGTACATATTTCAGTGTAAAAAGTTCACTATTCAAATTCTGATTATTTATAGTTAATATGTTCTATCAAAATGACTATTTTCTTTTTCATTATTTAATTTAACAAAACAATTCCTATGCCAAAAGGCGGAGTTCACTTTACATTTTCCCCACTAAAGCTGAACAAGTCGAACTCTGTATATGATATTATCGTATACAGGAATATGTTTTGTTTGGTGTATCGAAGAAAATAAAAGTAACGGCATTGTATGTTACGAAAGTGATATACAGTGTCGTTATTTTTATGCTATAATGCGGATATGAATTTAACAAATCGGAATTGTGCGCCCAGACAAGGGCGAGTAGTCTAGCAGGTGGAATGCCTGTCTGGTAAGGTCTAACCAACCGCCAGTAGCGAGTCTTGGGTGACTGCCAGTAATGGTAGTTGCTAAGCGTAGACAGCAAGAAAATAGAGAGTGTGATTGAGCCTCGAAATTTTGATATCTAGAAGGCTGACGTTTTAATTCCAGCGGAAAGCAACACAAACCAAATCGTCATGGTAATCTGTGTTTTCCACTTTCCCTGAAGCATCAGAAGCAGCGGCGTGACCGGGCTGTTGCCCAGATCGGTGACGATTCCCTTCTTGACATCGCGCAGATATTCCTCATATGTCATGATATGATCCATCTTGATTCCTCCTGTTTATAGCCTTGGTCAGTAGTTTGATACTATGTACGAACTTTCTGCGTACTTGCTTTCGTTTTCGGATACCGTACAATATTTATACAATGAATCGTCAAGAGAGGAGGCAACAAGGTGACTTCTTTAACCATAGAACAAAAAAGAGTGGACATATACCCAAGCGCAAAGCCGGGCAGCCCAGTTATCTATCTCAACACCTTTTCCAATGCCGTTAACAGTGTGTATAAAAACCTGATGGCGCTCGGCTGCCCAGATTTCTGTCTGGTGGCGGTCAGTAAGCTGAAATGGGATCATGACATGACACCGTGGTATATGGGGCCGATCTCTAAACACGATACGCCCTGCACCGGGGGTGCGGATGATTACCTGAAACTGCTTCTAGATGAAATTATGCCGGAAGCGGAAGCGCTCCTTCCGGTGCGCCCGCCTGGCGGGGCCTCGCCGGTTACTCGCTGGCTGGGCTGTTCGCCCTCTACGCTCTCTACCAAACGGATGTGTTTGCCCGCGCAGCGAGTATGTCAGGTTCCTTCTGGTTTGAGGGCATCATGGAATATGTGTGCTCCCATGAGATGAAGCGCAAACCTGACTGTCTGTATTTTTCTCTCGGAGACAAGGAGAGCTCCACCGATAATCCGATTTTGAACGTTGTGCAGCAGAATACGCAGGAGATAGAAACACTGTGCCACGGGAAAGGCATCGAAACCACCTTCGTACTGAACAGTGGCAGCCACTATCAGGCGTGCAACAAGCGCACAGCGCTGGCATTCACTGGATATTAAATAGATAAACCGACAAGGAGATAAAACGATGGATACGATTTATTCGCTTTTTCAGAAAGTAGTTAAAGAACATGAAAATGCCCCGGCTATCATTGAAAACGACCGCGCCATGACTTTTGGAGAGCTGTCCAACATGGTAGATATGATCACGTGCAGCTTTCCGCAGGAAGTACACAGCATCGGCATCGTCATGCGTCACCGAACCGAGATGATTGCCTCGATTCTGGCGGTACTCAAATGCGGCGGCCGATATGTCCCAGCCGAGCCGGATTTTCCCACCGGGCGCATCCATGACATGATGACCGAGGCACAGGTGGATTTTGTGCTGACGGAACACGCCTTTGCGCCCAAACTGAGCAGTTTCCCCATCCGCTATACAGATTGTGAGATCTGCGGCGTGGAGACGCCCTCCTGGAAGCGCAACGCCATCGAAGACCCGGAACGCCCCGCCTATGTGCTGTATACGTCAGGTACCACCGGGCGGCCCAAAGGTGTCTGTGTCACCAACCGCAATGTTTGCCATTATGTCCGTGCCTTTGCCAACGAGTTCCATCCCGGCCCCGGTGATGTCATGCTGCAATATTCCGTCTGTTCTTTTGACATCTTTGTGGAGGAAGTGTTCACCAGTCTGCTGAATGGTGCCGCTCTGGCCATCCCCGCTGACGAGGATAAGGCCGACATCCATGCGTTGATGGCTTTTGTGGAACGTCACCATGTGACTATGATCAGCGGCTTTCCGTATCTGCTGGCAGAAATGAACCACCTGTCTGTCATTCCGTCCTCTCTGCGGCTGCTTATCAGCGGCGGCGATGTGTTGCGGGGCGTTTATGTGGATCACCTGCTGAACAAAGCAGAGGTTTACAACACCTACGGCCCCTCCGAGACAACGGTCTGCGCCTCCTATTACCGTTGTAATAGTGGAACTGTGCTGGAGGACGGTACCTATCCCATCGGTCATCCTGTACTAGGTGCGCAGATCAGGATTCTGGATCAGTCTGGCAACGAGGTTGCCAAAGGGCAGACGGGTGAGATTTGCATTTATGGCGGCGGTGTATCTCTGGGCTACATTGGCGACCATGCCGAGGAAAACAGCACTTTTGAGCGGCAGCCGGACGGTAGCACCATGTACCGCAGCGGCGATTTGGGCTATATCCTGCCGGATGGCAACATTGCATTCCTGCACCGCAAGGACGACCAGATCATGATTTACGGCAAGCGGGTGGAACTTGCCGAGGTGGAGTCCCGGCTCTATCGGTGCAAGGATGTGCAGCAGGCTATTGTCCGGGCTTTTACAGACGAGGATGGACTGTCCTATATGACCGCCTATGTGGTGCCTTCCGACAATAAGCTGAAAGTCTCGGAAGTAAAAAAAGAACTGTCTGAAAATCTGACTTCCTTTATGATCCCAGAGTTCTTTGTGAAGATGAAGCAGATTCCTTTGAATGTCAACGGTAAGCCGGATGTGTCGAAACTGCCGGTGGTAATGAAAGCGGGGGCATTATAATGGAGATTCAGATCCGGCAGGCCACGATCCAGGACCTGAATGTATTGATGCAATGGCGAATGGAAGTCTTGCATGAGGTATTCTCCATCCCCTCGGAGCGGTCTGTAACAGAGCTGGAATCGGAAAATCGCCGCTACTATCAAACAGAACTGCCGCAGGGCGGACATATTGCCTGCTTTGCCTACGTAGGGGAGGAAATCGTCGGCTGCGGCGGGATATGCCTCTATCATGAGATGCCCTCACCGGACAATCTAAACGGGAAATGTGCCTACCTGATGAACATTTATACCCGGCCGCAGTTTCGCGGACACGGCATAGGGAACAGAATCGTCAGGTGGCTTGTAGAGCAGGCTCGTCAGCGGCATATTTCAAAAATATATCTTGAAACCTCAGACAAAGGCAGGCCGCTGTATCAAACAATCGGTTTTGCCGATATGAAGGATATGATGAAACTGTCCCGTGAAAAATAAGCAAAATCAAAGGAGCATACATACAATGGAGCCAATCATCTGAAACGTTGAAGTAAAAAGCGTCCTCACAAAATCCAATTTGCCTGTGAGTGATTATTATTCGGTCAATCCTTATGTGGGCTGTGGCCACGGCTGCAAATATTGCTACGCATCTTTTATGAAGCGTTTTACCAATCACCCGGAGCCTGGGGAGAGTTCATAGACGTTAAATTTTGGCCGGAAATCAAACACCCGGAGCGGTATGCAGGGAAAGAACTGTTTCTCTGTTACGTGACCGACCCATATCAGCCGCTGGAGGAAACCGCCTGCCGCACCCGCGCCATTTTAGAGCAGATGCAGGGCAGCGGATGTAGCCTCAGTATTGCTACCAAGTCTGACCTGGTGCTGCGTGACCTTGACCTCATTAAAACATTCCCCAATGCGCGGGTATCCTGGTCGATCAAACACACTGGACGAAGATTTTCGCGCTGATATGGACAATGCAGTGAGCATTGAGCGGCGGCTGGCCGCTATGAAAGCATTCCATGATGCTGGTGTGCGCACCACCTGCTTTATCTCGCCGATTTTCCCCGGCCTCACCGACCTGCCCTCCATCATCCACCGGGCGAAGAATCAATGTAATTTGGTCTGGCTGGAAACCTAACTTGCGGGGCGGTTATAAGAAAACGATTTTTGACTATATAACGGAAAAACATCCAGACCTGCTGCCGCTGTACGATACCATTTACAATAAAAAAGAACGCAGCTACTGGTCAATGCTGGATGCGCAGATGCGGCAGTTTTGCCAAGAGGAAGGGCTACTGTATGTCCGGATGATGATTCCATCAAACGCCCGTTCAACGATCCGCCTATCGTGGTCAATTATTTTTTCCACGAAGAGATTATCCCTCGGCCAAAATGCAGAAGAACAGGTAATCAAAACTATATAGTAACATGCAGAAAGCTAGAAGTTGTAGAGGTGAGGTTATGAAACGCGCAGAATTAGAATCATTTATAATGGAGACATATAACGCTGAGACAGATTATCCGTGGCTCAAATATCCGAATTATGAGGTGTTCCGGCATTGTAATAATCGGAAGTGGTTTGCTCTGATTATGGATGTACCAAAGAACAAGCTGGGGCTGCAAGGCGAAGAAATGCTGAAAGTGGTCGATTTCAAATGTGACCCAATTCTGATTGGCACACTACGAGAGGAACCCGGCTTCTTCCCGGCGTATCACATGAGCAGGATAGCTGGATTACTGTTGCACTGGATGGCAGCGTATCAGATGACAAACCAAAATGTTGCTTGATATGAGTTATGAAGCAACGATACCCAAAACATGCAAAAAGAGATACTGACAAATTCAAGTTTGTAGAAAAGAGAATGGCGACAGCTGTTCTCTTTTTTCATGTATATCTTAATTTAAAATCCCAAAATTAACATTCTTGGCACTGCCCATTGGGCAGTTGCCAAATGTGGGTTGCATTTTTGGTTGCACTTTTTTAGAAAACTGCAGCCAGAAAAAGCTAGTGTTTTGGTGTGCTACCCGTCAAGTAGACAAATTAAATAACGAAAATTTTTTCTTCCCCGGTACAGTTTATGTACCGGGTTATTTATGCAACGTTTTTAGTTTTTGTTCATGGAATTCCAGTGGTGTAAGCACCCCAAGATTTCGTTGAACTCTTTTGTTTGTGTAGAGAACAAAAAGACGGGCATTGAAGAAGCCATTGAAACTGAAAAGTTGAAACAGGCACTTGTTGAAGATGAAAACAGTATAAAGAAATATTTTGAAATGTATGCGAAAGCAGATTTTGACGATGAAGATACACGAAATCAGGTGCTTGAATATTTTGTAGATAAGATATATGTGTATAATGACCGTCTGGTGATTACATGGTATTATTCAGATGATAAAACATCTATTGACCTAGATGCATTAACAGAAATTACAGAAACATCTGAATCTAACACGGTAGATAGGGTTTCGACATTGCTACAGTCAGATCCATATACTTTTCTGCCATATGTACTGCCATAGCACCATCTGCCACTGCTGTTACTATCTGACGAAGTAACTTTGTTCTGACATCTCCTACAGCATAAACACCCGGAATACTCGTTTCAGTGTTTTCACCTGCCACAATATATCCTTTATTATCCAGTTCTATCTGATTATCTAAAAAATCTGTTGTCGGTTTTCTTCCTATACTCACAAACAGGCCGTCACATTCTATAATGTTTTCTTCTCCTGTAACTGTATCTTTCAACCGCACACCAGTCAATCGTTCTCCATAAATCAGTTCATTTACTGTATTGTTCCATCGAAACTCTATATTTTCAGTTTTCATCAGCTGGTCATGGTAGATTTTCGTTGCACGTAATGTATCTCTTCGATGAACAATGATGACTTTCTTAGCAATTCGACTTAAAAGAACAGCATCTGATACAGCAGAATTTCCACCACCAACAACCACCACGATCTTATCTTTATAAAACATACCATCACAGGAGGCACAATAAGCAACCCCATGACCTATCAATTCTTTTTCTTTAGCAAGACCAAGTTCTCTTGGATTTGCTCCAGTAGCAATCACTACTGTTTTCCCAATATAAATTCCCGAACTAGTTTCTACTCTCTTAAGCTTTCCTGTTAAATCCATATTATAAACTTCAGCATATTCACTTTTAGCGCCAAATTTTTCCGCCTGTTTTTGCATTTTCTCTGCCAATGAAAATCCGTCAATTCCATTTTCAAAACCAGGATAGTTATCAATCTGCCAGGTCAATGACATCTGACCACCTGCAGATAATTTTTCTAAAACAATTGTATCAAATCCTGCTCTGGCTGCGTATAATGCTGAAGTATACCCTCCAGGTCCTCCCCCCACGATAATCATATCGTAAACATGATTTTCATTCATACAGCAGTCCTCCTTTTATTTTTCCAATGCTTCATTAATAAAATTCTCTATCATTATTTTTGATTCAGGTGCAACAATAGAATCTATTGCCTTTCCATCTCGATATAAAACCAGCGTAGGAATTATCTCAATCTTTTCAGCTTCTGCAATCTGTGGTTCTTCATCAATATTTACTTTTCCAGCAATAAGAATATCGCTGTATTCTTCACTTATTTTTTCATAAGCCGCTCCAATTCTACGGCAATAACCACACCAAGGTGCCCAGAAATCAACCAAAACCGGTTTTTCCTTATGAATTAATTGTCCAAACTTTTCTTTATTTATATTTATTGATGTCATATTTTTTAACCCCTTCTCCTGTTTGAACTTAATATACCTCATAGAAAGTCTTACTTCAGTGATAATATCACAGAAAAGATAATTTACTTTATTACACTTCTTTTTATTTCTATTTATGCATATGCCAGTTATATAATTGACGCATCTAAAAAAGCAAGTATACTATGTTCGTAAAGGAGATAACGGTTATGAACTTCGAAAATTGTTTTCCACTATGGAATGACTTAAATACAGCACAGAAAAAACTAATTTCAGACAATTTAATCACACAGTATGTAAAAAAAGGGACAATCATTCACAATGGAAACCTGGATTGCACTGGATTATTACTGGTTAAATCCGGGCAGCTTCGAACCTACATACTTTCAGATGAAGGACGAGAGATTACACTTTACCGTCTGTTCGATATGGATATGTGTCTTTTATCCGCCTCATGTATCATACGCTCCATTCAATTTGAAGTAACCATTGAAGCAGAAAAAGATACTGATCTTTGGATCATCCCTGCTGAAATCTATAAGGGCATTATGAAGGAATCTGCTCCCGTCGCAAACTATACCAATGAGTTAATGGCCACCCGTTTTTCTGATGTCATGTGGCTGATTGAACAAATCATGTGGAAGAGTTTGGATAAGCGTGTTGCTTCATTTCTTTTAGAAGAGACCTCTATCGAAGGAACAAACGAGCTGAAAATCACTCATGAGACGATTGCTAATCATCTTGGTTCCCACAGGGAAGTTATCACTCGAATGCTTCGATACTTTCAAGGCGAGGGTCTCGTCAAACTCTCCCGCGGCAAAATCACAATCCTTGATCCAAAAAGACTGGAAACACTCCAAAGGTCATAAAATTGTTTTTCTGTAACATATAAAGAAGAATCCTCATTATCAGAATTATGAAAGTCATTCTAATAAATGGGGGATCTTTTTATATTACAATCAAACTATAAAAATATTTTATTTATTTCTAATAATCCATACCACATGCATATGATCTTTCAATCAGTGCATGGTCATTAGCCACTGCATCATAAAAGCGGAATCCACCTGAAAAGTTGTATGTTTCATATCCATTTCCTTCCAAAATACGGCTTGCAATATAACTGCGTAGCCCACTCTGGCATATCAGGTAAACAGGCTTTCCCTTCTCAACTTCATTGATACGTTCCCTCAGTTCATCTACAGGAATGTTTTTGAATCCATCCATATGCCCCCTGTTAAATTCACCTACAGTTCTCACATCCAGCAACACAACACTTTTATCTCTAGAAATCTTATCCATATCTTCCAGATGCCATTGTTTTAAGGTACCTTTTGCTATATTGTCTATCATGAATCCTGCCATATTTACAGGATCCTTGGCAGAGGAATAAGGCGGTGCATATGCGAGATCCAAATCCTTCAGCTGGGTTGCCTTCAGCCCTGCATGAATTGCTGTTGCCAGCACATCAATACGTTTATCAACTCCTTCATATCCAATAATCTGAGCACCAAGCAAACGATAGGTCTCTTTTTCAAAAACCACCTTCATGGTCATCACTTTTCCACCAGGATAGTAACCGGCATGACTCATAGGAGAAAGAATTACTGTATCTACCTCTAATCCTGACTTTTTGGCATTGGTTTCATTGATACCTGTAGTGGCTGCTGTCATATCAAACACTTTGATAACGGAGCTTCCCTGACTGCCCAGGTAACGACTATCACCGCCACAAATATTATCAGCGATGATTCTGCTGTTTATTGGCTGGTCCTGCCAAAGAAATCAGCGCATCATTACCCGTAACATAATGTTTTACCTGAACTGCATCACCTGCAGCATAAATATCCGGTACAGAGGTTTCCATTCTGTCATTCACTACAATACTTTCCTTGATGCCAAGTTCCAGACCGGCTTCTTTTGCTAATACTGTGTCTGGTGTGACTCCGATTGCCAGAACTACCATATCAGCCTGAAGGGATGGATTATCTTTCAACAGGACCTCCACTCCGGTGTCTTTTTCTTTAAATCCTTCTACTGTATAGCCCAGTACCAGTTTTATCCCATGTTTTCTCATTTCATTATGGATCATGGATGCCATATCCGGGTCAAAAGGGTTCATCAGCTGCTTAGGCCGCTGGACAATCGTAACATCCATGCCAAGCTCCCTCAAATTTTCTGCCAGTTCCAGACCAATAAAACCACCACCTGCCAATACAGCCGATTTTGGATGATTCTTATTTATATATTCCTTTATCCGAAAAGTGTCTTCTACAGTACGAAGTGTAAAAAGTTTATCAATACCTACTCCGGGAAGTCTCGGCTGTGTTGGCTTTGCACCTGGAGAGAGGATCAGCTTATCATATTTTTCTTCAAATATCTCACCATTCTCTAAATTTTTCACTGAAACCGTTTTACGTTCCGGATGTATGGAGATAACTTCATGATGAATTTTCATGTTAATACGGAAGCGTTTAAAAAAACTCTCTGGTGTCTGTAGTGTAAGTTCTTCCGGGTCTGTGATCACGTCTCCAATATAATATGGAAGTCCACAATTTGCATAGGATATGTATCCGGATCTTTCAAACACAGTAATTTCAGCATGTTCATTCAGTCTGCGTATTCTTGCTGCGGCTGTAGCTCCTCCGGCTACACCTCCTACAATTATTACCTTCATCTTATTTTTCCACCTTTCCTGAGTAAGCTACAATGCCACCGATATTATTTACTTTAGAATATCCCATTCGTTGCAGTATCCCAGTTGCCTGGCGGCTTCGTGAACCGGAATAACAGTATACAAACAGTGGGATATCCTTATTCTTCGCTACAGAAGCAATATTGTCAAGTTGCTGCAACGGCACATTTTTACTTTCTGGTATATGTCCTTCCTGATATTCCTGCGGTGTACGTACATCCAGCAGAACTGCATCATCAGTCCTTTTATATTCTTCTATGCCTTGATTAATATTCGACTGTTTAAAGAGATCAAAAAATCCCATTAGCACACCCCCCCTAAAGCATTTCTAAAATCGCATTCTTAGGTCTCGCCCCTGAAACCTGCTGTACAATCTTCCCATTCTTCATAACCACTAAAGTCGGAATGCTCATAATACTGAACTTATTTGCCAGTTCAGGCTCTTCATCTACATTAATCTTTCCAACTTTAATATCTCTACGCTCACTTGCAATCTCCTCTACAATAGGTACTACCATGCGGCAAGGCGCACACCAAGATGCCCAAAAATCTAAAAGAACGGGTTTATCGGAATTCAGTACTTCGTTCTGAAAATTATTTTTATTGATATTAATAGCAGATCATTTTACAGTCCTCCTTATCTTTTCTTTTTGTAGATTTATTATATGTTCTTAATTCTATTTATTTTCCGTGATTACATCAC
>ENA-OQDW01000793-OQDW01000793.1-human-gut-metagenome-genome-assembly--contig:-NODE-793-length-12590-cov-2.203723_pt1 | contig 12590 bp, 16 predicted proteins | sample MGYA00242784_ERZ504613 | MGnify/ENA primary metagenome ERZ504613 (study PRJEB26092, sample SAMD00036330) | human gut metagenome | host: Homo sapiens | study: EMG produced TPA metagenomics assembly of... | reverse complement strand
ATAAGAATTGGTCCTTCCATCTTTCTGATATGCTGTCAGAGCCTCTATACTGTATCTGCCAAGCTGCTCTGTATCTACATCACAGGTAACAGAGATCACTCCCTTTTCCACTGCTGTAAGAATATCTTCAGAGCTGTAATATCCTATGATCGTAACCTTTCCTGCAAGATTAAAGTCCAGTACTGCCTGACGTGCGCATTCTGTAGTTTCCTCATCCATGCACACGAGAATATCCGGTACTTTATCTTTCTGCTGAAAAATATCTGTTACCGCTTCTTCTGTCTCAAAAGTCCCTGTTAAGCGAAGATTTTTTCCTGTTATCTGGATATTTTGCGAAGGACCCGCCTTTGCCTGGACTGCGTTGCTAATCTGTGTATATATCTGGCTCTGGTTCATATCATCAATATTTTTCTTCAACAGAATAAGAATACTTTCCGTATCCTCAGTCACATATTCCGCTACCTTTTCGCCATAGACACTTCCAAGCTGATAATCACTGACACCCACGAAACTCTGACGCTTGCTGTGAACTGCATCTCCCATTACAGTAACAACCGGAATTCCTTTCTGAACAGCCTCATTTATCTTCGCTTCCAGTCCCTGCTCCCCACTGTATTGCAGGATGATCCCGTCTGAATTTGAAGCAATACTCATATTCATATAATCAAGCTTACTGTAATCGCTCTCTCTTCCACTGCCTCTCAGTTCAAGAATTGCATCATTCTTCTGCGCCCATTCCTGTGCACAATCATAAACCGCTTGCCAGAAAGAAGAATTCGGACTGTCTACGATCATATCGTATTTATATTTACACATCACCTCATTCTTCTCTTCCAGACTACTCCCCCCGGACAGTCCCTCACAATAAGACTCTCCTATCATATAAAAAAGCACTAAAATTCCTGCCAGTGCAAAGAAAACCAGCAGTTTTGTCCGTTTCTTTTTCATCTCAATCTCCGTAAATTCTTTCTTCGATATTTTGCAGAATCTATTATACAATAAATCGGTATGAATTGCTTTATTTTTTTCATATACTGTAATGATTACATCTGCCACCTGCTGTCTCTTTCATTCTGACACAGATATTCACGCCCTGTGTTCCGGAGTCAGAGGGATATTTTTATGAGGAGTATCTTTGCATGAAGCGGACTTTAATATTTTTTGAAATATTATGCATGATTTTTTTTCTGCTCTTTTCTTCTGTTTACAGACGCACACAGTTCCTTACTTCACTGGCAGGTCCCGGTATGCTTTCCCTTGTAAAACAGGCATCTGCAAAAGCTACAGCTTCTGAGAATTTTTCAACTGACACCACCGCCGGGCTTCCCGTCGAAGAACCTCCCAGAATCGCACTGACCTTTGATGACGGTCCTAATGCCCGGTATACCCCCATGCTTCTGGATGGATTAAAAAAAGAAACATCAGGGCATCTTTCTTTCTGATAGGCGAGAACATTGAAGGAAACGAAGACATACTCCTGCAAATGCGAAAAGACGGACATCTTATCGGAAATCACACCTGGATCATGTACAGCTTGACAAGATACCGGCGGAGAAAGCCAGACTGGAAATTGAAAAAACAAATAACAGAATCTATGAAGCTTCCGGAATTTACCCTTCTTATGTACGACCGCCTTTCGGCGCATGGATCAAGGATATGGAACTTTCTGTCACCATGCTTCCCGTATTCTGGGATGTAGACACCCTGGACTGGAAAAGCAAAAACATCGATTCTATCCTGTCTATCGCCCAGAAACAGGTTCATGACGGTTCTATCATCCTGATGCATGACGGCTATCAGACATCTGTGGATGCAGCCTGAAAATCGCTGATCTTTTTACTGAAAAAGGCTATGTTTTTGTCACTGCAGACCAGCTCCTGCTCACATAAAAGATTTGCTTTTTCCTGCCTGATTCGTTATACTGTTATACAAAGCTTGTACAGATTTCTCTGTAGCAGGATTATCCGCAGAGTATGCTGTACATCATTATATACAAAAGGAGTAATTAAACGAATGGACAGACTATTTAACATGGACAACAAATTCTTCACCGTCATGGGACGCGTGGCTGATCTTATTATGCTTAATGTGGTCTTTCTGATCTGTTGTCTGCCAATCGTGACTATTGGTGCGTCACTGACTGCACTCCACTATGTCACACTGAAAATGGCACGTAACGAAGAATCTTATATTATCAGAAGCTTCTTCAAATCCTTTAAGCAGAACTTCAAACAGGCAACTGTCATCAATCTTATCATGCTTGCAGTTGCAGCTATCCTTTACATGGATCTGCGTATTGTAGGTAATATCGACGGAACAATGTCTCAGGTATTGTATATCGTTTTCTTTGCATTTGGTATCCTTTATATGATGGTATTTCTGTATATTTATCCGGTGCTTGCCAAATTCTACAACTCCATCAAAAACACCTTCCGCAATGCATTCCTGATGGCTATCCGTCATCTTCCATATACAGTCCTGATGGCAGTCATCACTCTGTTACCTGCAGGCGTGTTTTTTATCAAAAGTTTCCGCATACAGTCCATGGCCATCATGCTCCTGTGCATGTTTGGATTTGCACTGGAGGCATTTATCAACGGACATTTTCTGGTAAAGATTTTTGATAATTATATTCCGGCTGATGCAGATACCCAGGATACAGACCTTCAGAACGGAAACTCTGCTGAAACTTCATCAGCAGAAAATGATCACACAGTATGACCAAATGGGGAGAGAAACCATACCACTCTCTGGACTATATGCTGAGAGAGCGGTTTGGAGAAAAGGTTTATAAGGTCACGCTAAATGGCGGCATGTCCTGTCCCAACAGGGACGGTAAGATTGGAACCCGCGGCTGCATCTTCTGCAGCGCAGGAGGAAGCGGAGATTTCGCTGCAGATGCCGCACTTTCCATCACTGACCAGATAGAAAGCCAGATCAGTATCCTTTCACAGAAACGTCCGATTCATAAATATATTGCCTATTTCCAGGCGTACACAAATACCTACGCACCTGTGGAATATCTGGAGAAAATTTTTACAGAAGCAATCTCTCATCCAAAGATAGTTGCTCTTTCCATCGGCACCAGACCAGACTGCCTCAGTCCTGAAATCGTGACACTTTTGTCCCGGTTAAATAAACAGAAACCTGTCTGGATTGAACTTGGACTTCAGACGATCCATGAGTCCACTGCCAGGTATATCCGAAGGGATATCCTCTCTGCGTTTTTGATGATGCCGTAAAACGCCTGCGAAAAGAAAATATCGAAGTAATCGTGCATACAATCCTCGGATTGCCCGGTGAAAACACAGCAGATATTCTGAAAACTATGGAATACCTCAACCATATGGATATTCAGGGAATCAAACTGCAGTTACTTCATGTGCTTCGCGGCACTGATCTGGCAGCAGATTACGAGAAAGGACTGTTTCAGACTTACGAACGGGATGAATACATCTCTCTCCTTATAAACTGTCTGGAACATCTCAGACCGGATATGGTTATACACCGCATCACAGGCGACGGCCCCAAAGATCTGCTGATCGCACCACTGTGGGCAAGCCGTAAACGTGAAGTATTAAATATGCTGCATCACAGGATGAAAGAAGAACAAAGCTACCAGGGAAGACTGTTTTCACACTAAAAGATTCTCTGCTACTCTATGCAAAGGAGGGATAAAATGGCAACACCATTCACAGTTTACAAATTAATCGTGTTATACATGCTTCAGAATACCGAAAATACCCTGACAAATTCGCAGATTTCAGAATTTATCCTGGACCGGGAATATACAAACTATTTCCATCTCCAGCAGCAATCTCAGAACTGGTAGAGGCAGAACTGATCACCATGGACACCCGTTCCAATGTCTCCCATTACCGGATTACCGAAGATGGCATAAAGACTCTCTCCTTTTTCCAGAAAGATCTCTCTCCTGAGATCAAACAGGAAGTCAGAGAATACCTGAAATCCACCGGCTTCAAAGCCAGGAGCGAATCGTCACTCCTGCCGATTATTACATCACCAAACAGGGAACCTATTCTGTAAGATGCCAGCTCATCGAAAAGGGCAACTCCCTCATCGACCTGAACATCGCAGCTCCTAACCTTGAGGCAGCACAGTCGATCTGTAAAAAATGGTCCACACATTACCAGGAAATATACGGTAAAATAATGGAAGAGCTCTTATAATGCTCTTCCTTTTTATTTCCTAATCTTTACAAAAAAACAGGGATACGTTATACTAAAACAAATATACGTTCTATAGCACTCCTCGTAAATAATGTATATTGATTAAGAGACTTGCTATAATTTGTCAGAAATGCTTTATGTTACTATAAACACGAAATGAAATGTGACTGTTTTATCATCATATTCTATGGAGAAAAAACTATGGATTTATTTGAATACGCCAAATCAAAAACCCTGGACCAGGAATCCCCTCTGGCATCCAGACTACGCCCCACAACTCTGGATGAAGTTGTAGGACAGCAACACATCATCGGAAAAAATACCTTATTATACAGGGCTATCAAAGCTGACAAACTGACCTCCGTCATCTTCTACGGCCCTCCCGGAACCGGCAAGACCACCCTGGCAAAAGTAATCGCCAACACTACCAGTGCAGAATTCACCCAGATCAACGCCACTGTAGCAGGCAAAAAAGATATGGAAGCAGTTGTAAAAGAAGCCCAGCAAAACCTGGTATGTACGGCAAAAAACAATCCTCTTCATAGACGAGATCCACCGCTTCAACAAAAGCCAGCAGGACTATCTCCTCCCATTCGTAGAAGACGGAACCATCATCCTCATCGGTGCCACAACAGAGAATCCATACTTCGAAGTCAACGCTGCTTTAATCTCACGTTCCATCATCTTCGAACTGAAATCCCTGGAGATCTCCGAAGTCAAAGAACTCATCCTTCGCGCAGTCAACGACAAAACAAAAGGAATGGGAAACTATAAAGCCCGGATAGATGAAGACGCCCTCGACTTCCTTGCAGACATGGCAGGCGGCGACGCCAGAAATGCCCTCAATGCCATCGAACTGGGCATCCTCACTACCCCCCGTAGCGAAGACGGTCTCATCCACATCACCTTGGATGTGGCATCTCAGTGCATCCAGAAACGCGTCGTCCGCTACGACAAAAACGGAGACAACCACTACGACATCATCTCCGCCTTCATCAAAAGCATGCGTGGCTCAGACCCTGACGCAGCAGTCTACTACCTTGCAAAAATGCTCTACGCCGGAGAAGACGTCAAATTCATAGCCCGAAGAATCATGATCCTCGCCTCCGAAGACATCGGAAACGCCGATCCACAGGCCCTCTGCGTAGCAGTCGCCGCAGCCCAGGCAGTAGAACGCGTAGGAATGCCCGAGTCCCAGATCATCCTCTCCCAGGCAGTCACCTACATGGCCTGCGCCCCCAAAAGCAACTCCGCAGTCAACGCCATCTTCGCTGCCATGGACTCCGTCAAACGCACAAAAACCACAGTCCCGCCACACCTCCAGGACGCCCACTACGGCGGCCACGAAAAACTGGGCCACGGCATCGGCTACAAATACGCCCACGACTACCCAAACCACTACGTACACCAACAATACCTCCCCACCGAAATCCAGGGAGAACACTTCTACGAACTCTCCGAAATGGGCTACGAGAAAACCTTAAAAGAATACCAGAACAAAATCAAATCCCAGTCTTAATCCAAAAAAGGGCAGCCTCCAAAGAGAGACTGCCCTTTTCATCATTTAATTCCCATAACGTTCATCTGCGCCAAAATCGCATCCACACACTTCTCAAATCCAAGCTTTCCTGCATTCAGACACAGATCATAATTCGTCGCATCACTCCAGTCCCCACCGGCAAATTTACGATAATAATCCTGCTTTCTCTTATCATCCTACGAAGAAACTTCTCAATCTCCTCATCACTGCCGCTGATCTTCTCTCTGGACTTCTCCACACGAAACTCCCAGGGTGCATGAACAAACACTCTCAAAGTATTCGGTCTGTCCTTAAACACATAATTCACACAACGCCCAACGATCACACAGGATTCCTTCTCTGCCAGATCCGTTGCAATCTTCGCCTGATAATTAAAAATATTCTCATCAGAAACAAACCCCTTCTGATCCGGTGCAATCAGATCTCCTTTATATAACCCTGTCTTATTAAACAGAGATGCCTTCACACTGGAGCCTTCTTCCACCTGTCCAAAAAGCTTCACATCAATCCCGCTCTCATCAGAAGCCATCTGAATGATCTGCTTGTCATAGAAAGAAACTCCCAGTTTCTCTGCCAGCATCTTACCGACGGTACGTCCGCCACTTCCATACTGTCTCGCAATGGTAATTACAAAATTCTCCATAAAATCCCTCCTGTTTACTCTCCAAGATAAGCTTTCTGAACAGATTCATCATGAAGAAGATCACTTGCCTTACCTTCCAGTGTAATCCTTCCGGTCTCAAGGACATAAGCTCTGTCAGCGATAGAAAGAGCCTTCTTCGCATTCTGCTCAACCAGAAGAACCGTTGTGCCACTCTCACTTACCTCTTTAATGATATCAAAAATCTCATTTACAAAGATCGGTGAAAGGCCCATGGACGGCTCGTCCATCAGAATAATCTTCGGCTGGCTCATCAGCGCACGTCCCATGGCGAGCATCTGCTGCTCACCACCACTTAAGGTACCTGCAGTCTGATTCTGACGTTCCTTCAGACGCGGAAAACGTTTATATACTTTCTCAATGGTCGCATCAATCTCATTTTATCAGATCTTGTAAAAGCACCCATCTTCAAATTCTGAAGAACAGTCATATTTGCAAACACACGTCTTCCTTCCGGAACATGTGCCATACCCATTGTTACGATCTTGTGAGGCGGAACCTTTGTGATATCCTGTCCGTCATAAATAATATGTCCTGATTTTGCCCGGAGAAGCCCTGTCACTGTATGCAGGGTAGTTGTTTTACCTGCACCGTTTGCACCGATCAGAGCAATAACTTCACCTTCATTTACAGAGAAAGAAACACCCTTCAATGCCTGAATCATTCCATAATAAACCTGTATGTCCTGTACTTCCAGTAATGCCATCTGTCTCTCCTCCTATTCTCCAAGATATGCCTTGATAACTTCCGGATCATGGAGCACATCTGAAGTCTTGCCCTGTCTCAGAACATGACCGAAGTTCAGTACAGTCAGCTCCTCACAGATACCTGAAACCAGCTTCATATCATGCTCGATCAGAAGAATGGTCATATCAAAGTTATCACGAACAAAACGGATGGTATCCATCAGTTCCTCAGTTTCATTGGGGTTCATACCTGCAGCCGGCTCATCCAGAAGAAGAAGCTTCGGCTTTGTTGCCAGTGCTCTGGCAATCTCCAGCTTTCTCTGTTTACCATAAGGAAGGTTGGATGCAAGGATATCTGCCTCTTTGTCCAGATCAAACACTTTAAGAAGCTTCATTGCTTCCTCATTCATGGTTTTCTCAACCTTAAAGTATTTCGGAGTATGTACAATACCTGTAAAAAGGCTGTATTTATCATGATTGTGAAGTCCTGCCTTTACATTGTCCAGCACACTCATCTGATGGAACAGACGGATATTCTGGAATGTTCTGGCGATTCCCGCCTTGTTGATATCAATGGTACTCTTTCCGGTGATATCCTGTCCGTCCAGATTGATGATTCCCTCGTCCGGCTTATACACACCTGTAAGAAGGTTAAAGATTGTAGTCTTACCGGCACCATTCGGACCGATCAGACCATAAAGCTGTCCTTTCTCGATGGAGACATGGAAATCATCCACTGCATGAAGACCGCCGAATGAAATATTTAAATGATTTACTTCCAGCAATGCCATAGCTTATGCCTCCTTTTTCTTAAATTTACTGAAAAGACGCTCTCTCATCTCGATTGCCTTAGGTGCCAGTTGATCAGCATCATTACGATCAGCACGATTGCATAGAACAGCATACGGTAATCACTGAGTCCACGCAGAAGCTCAGGAAGAAGGTTCAGAATCACTGCCGCAATAATAGAACCACGCATATTTCCAATTCCACGAGAACTACGAATACCAGGAACATGATAGACATGTTATAACCGAAGTTCTTCGGAAGTGCTGTTAAAGTTGCAAGATTATGAGCATAAAGCACACCGCCGATACCGGCTAATGCTGCTGAGATTGCAAATGCTTTCAGTTTATACTTTGTGATATCAATACCAATTGATTCCGCTGCAATACGGTTATCACGGATTGCCATGATCGCACGTCCGTCTCTGGAATTGATCAGGTTCAGAACTACGAATAAAGTAACCAGGATCAGAATCACACCTATAGTAAAGGTTGACTGTCTCGGTGTACCTGTGATACCCATGGCACCACTGATGATCATTTTTCCACCAGGCTCCATTCCAAGAGACATCTGGTCTTTCATGGAAAAATGGATTCCGTTGCTGTCAATTCCTACATAAAGCACATTGATGATATTCTTAATGATCTCACCAAATGCCAGTGTTACGATAGCAAGGTAGTCACCTTTCAGACGAAGTACAGGAATACCGATCAGGAATCCAAAGATACCTGCACATACAGCTCCGATGATCAGAGCAACGAAGAAACGAAGTCCTGCATTTGTAAATGTATCCATAGTTGCCTTTGTAAATGCTGCACTGGTGAAAGCACCGATACACATAAATCCGGCATGTCCAAGACTTAACTCACCCAGAATACCAACCGTCAGGTTCAGGGAAAGAGCCAGGATAATATATACACAAAGAGGCACCAGAAGACCCTGCATCAGGTTGGAAAGCAGATTCCCTGCGATCATTCCCTGTACGATCAGATATGCTGCAAGAACCATTCCGTATGTAATGAGATTGCTTTTTGTTGTTTTGTTTAATTTCTTCTTTTCCATGTCTGCCACCTCACACTTTCTCCTGAATGTTCTTACCAAGAATACCGGTAGGTTTCACAACCAGAACTACGATCAGAACACCGAATACAATGGCATCAGCCATCTGTGAAGAGATATAAGCTTTACCAAAAATCTCCAAGATACCCAGAACAACACCATCCGATAAAGGCCCCCGGGATAGATCCCGATACCGCCAAATACAGCTGCAACGAATGCTTTGATACCAGGCATAGCACCTGTATATGGTGTCAAAGACGGGTATGCAGAGCAGAGAAGCACACCTGCGATTGCTGCAAGTCCGGAACCGATTGCAAAAGTAATGGAGATTGTTTTGTTTACGTTAATACCCATTAACTGGGCAGCGCTTTATCCTCAGATACGGCAAGCATTGCCTGTCCTGTTTTTGTCTTGCTGATAAAGAGCATCAGACCTGCCATGATCAGGATACCACCGATAATGGTTACGATGGTTACACCAGTGATCACGATAGAACCACCTGCAAGTTTCAGGGATGGAAGACTGATCACGTTACTGAATGATTTGGTATCTGCTCCCCAGATCAGAAGGCCACGTTCTGAAGCAGATAGCTGACACCAATTGCTGTGATCAGAACAGCCAGAGGTGAAGCTGCATTACGCAGTGTCGATACGCAACGCCTTCGATCACAACGCCCATGAGTGTACAGATGATAATGGACAGCAGGATGGCTAAAATCGGATTTAATCCCATGCCGCTGACTGCGACATAAACTACATAAGAGCCGACCATGATAACATCTCCATGAGCGAAGTTCAGCATTTTAGCGATTCCGTATACCATGGTATAACCAAGAGCGATGATCGCATATACACTTCCGAGGCTGATACCACTGATAAGATATGATATAAAACTACTCATAGAAGTCTTTCCTTTCTTATATTTAAATAATTTTATTGTGTGTAAAACTGGCAGATTTGCCTTTAGCGAAATCTGTCTTGTTTATTTTGCCAAAAGTAAATCTGTCATTAACGCATTAATGTAATAACGTATTAGGCAACAGGGCTGTCTGCATAATTCAGACAGCCCCGTTGGCATGCAACCATTGTCCACTCCAGGAACAATCGCATTTTATTTCTTATGAAATCTTTTCAGTTATTTCAATTTCATTATTCCATTGCTGCGTAAGCACCATCTTTGATTTCTACAGCTTTCGGAGCTTTGTTCGGCTCACCGTCTTCTGTCCATGTGATCTCGTCACCTGTAACACCTTCAAGTGTGATCTCGGTCATGCCTTTTCAAGTGCTGCACAGATATCTGCAACATCCATGTCTGCTTTTACATCTTCTTTTTCTGCTGCTGCTTTGACTGCGTATACTGCATCATAAGCATCTGCTGCGAACTGGTTTGGTGTGTCTTTGTAAGCATCTTTGTATGCTTTTACAAAGTTCTGGGTTTTCTCATCTGTAGAATCTGCTGCAAATGGTGTAAGAAGCATCAGCCCTCTGCAAGAGATGTATCAAAGTTTTCTACACCAAGATACCGTCCATACCGTCGCATCCGAAGAATTTAGTTTCAAATCCCATGCTGTCTGCCTGTGCAAGGATCAGGGAAGCTTCTGTATAATAAATCGGAAGGAATACTAATTCAGCACCACCGTCTTTTGCTTTCTGAAGCTGTACGGAGAAGTCTTTATTGTTATCAGCAGTGAATGCTTCGGAAGATACGATTTCAATACCCTGATTAGCTGCTTCTGCTGTGAAGTTCTGTGTGATACCTGATGAATATACATCAGAGCTATCGTAGATAATAGCTACTTTTGTAGCAAGTTTATGCTCTCCAATGTACTGAGCTGCTGCAGTACCCTGGTTCGGGTCAGAGAAGCATACACGGAATACGTTCGGATTAGCAACACACTCTGTTGCAGATCCGGATGGAGTAAGCTGGAACATATTGTCTGCTGCTGTTTCATTTGCTACAGCTACACAAGGTGTGGAAGTAACTGTACCAACCAGGATGTTCATTCCCCAGTCTTTTAATGCGTTGTAAGCGTTCAGGGTTTTCTCAGCATCGTTTTCATCATCTTCAAATTTGAACTCTACCTGATATCCGTTGATTCCGCCGTCTTCGTTTACTTCATTGATTGCAAGCTCTGTTGCATTCTTTACAGCCTGTCCATAGATTGCTGCTGCTCCGGTTACAGGTCCGATTCCACCGATCTTAAATGTAGCATCGTCTGCAAATACAGATACAGGTGCAACTGTTGACATTACCATTGCTGCTGCCGCAGTAACACTGATGATTTTTTTCAGGTTTTTCATAATAAAATCCTCCTTATATTTTGTCAGTCCTTTCGTCCCTCTTACGGCTCATAAGGTTAGCTTCCGTTACCATTCATTCCATCTGGTACATCATTTTCGATGTGCTAAATTCCGCAAGTTCATTTATTATGTAGAGGGACTGAAAAGTAACAAAAAGCCAACTGGGTTCCCAGCCGGCTTTGGCTTCCACTGACACTTTAATATGTTGCTGTTTTGAATTATATCACCATATATTTGACCATGCAAGAAAAACTTTATGGAAATTTAAGATTTTCCGTCTTTCATGGACACTTGACCGCACCGCACACGCAATTTTATCCCATTCATCGAAAAATACATCAAAAAAGGTACACACAAGAAACCGTAACAATTTCTATGCGTACCTCAAAATTCTGATTTAATTTATCAAATCTTATGTCTCTCTAAAACCGACAATTATGCAATTGCTTTTTTAGCAATCTCAGCAAGTGCTGTAAATCCTTCTGCATCGTTTACTGCAAGTTCAGCAAGCATCTTTCTGTTGATGTCGATGTTTGCAACTTTCAGTCCGTGCATCAGTTTGCTGTAGGATAATCCGTTCATTCTTGCTGCTGCATTGATACGTGCGATCCAGAGCTGTCTGAACTGACGTTTTTTCTGTTTTCTTCCTGCGTAGGAGCTTGTAAGTGCTCTCATTACAGACTGCTTAGCAACTCTATACTGTTTGGAACGGGCTCCTCTGTAACCTTTTGCCAGTTTTAATGTACGATTATGTTTTTTCTTTGCGTTTAATCCGCCTTTAATTCTTGCCATTTCTTAAATTTCCTCCTGTACGTCTATCTTCAAATGATGAATGCTTCTTATAAATACGGTAATGCTTTCTTCATGCTCTTAACATTAGTAGCATCAACAACAGTAGATTTTCTCAGATTTCTTTTTCTCTTCTGAGATTTCTTTGTTAAGATATGGCTCTTATAAGCTTTATTTCTTACTAATTTTCCTGTACCTGTTTTTTTGAAACGCTTTGCTGCTGCTCTGCAAGTTTTAATTTTTGGCATTGTTAATTCCTCCTTAAACTGTATCTCTATTATATTTAACGTTTTTCCGTTAAAAACATGGTCATGCTTCTGCCTTCAACCTTCGGTGCCTTCTCCACTGTTGCCACGTCTGCAAGCTGTTTTGCAAAATCATCGAGTACATGTCTGCTGCTTGCCATATGTGCCATTTCTCGTCCACGGAAACGTAATGTTACCTTTACTCTGTCACCCTTGGAGAGGAACTTTCTGGCGGCGTTGACTTTCGTATTCAGGTCATTGGTATCAATGTTTGGAGAAAGTCGCACTTCTTTGACATCGATGGTCTTCTGCTTCTTCTTGGCTTCTTTTTCTT
>ENA-OQDW01000792-OQDW01000792.1-human-gut-metagenome-genome-assembly--contig:-NODE-792-length-12602-cov-2.536513_pt1 | contig 12602 bp, 14 predicted proteins | sample MGYA00242784_ERZ504613 | MGnify/ENA primary metagenome ERZ504613 (study PRJEB26092, sample SAMD00036330) | human gut metagenome | host: Homo sapiens | study: EMG produced TPA metagenomics assembly of... | reverse complement strand
AATCACAGACCGGATTTTATATATACGATAAACGGAAAAACAACGTGCGTTGAAGTTGAGCTATCTTTGAAAAATAAAGATAGACTTGAAAAAAATATCAAGCAGGATTTTATGAATTACGACTTTACATACTGGGTAGTTACAGATAGAGAAAACAAAATCGCTCAAATCATTGAACAGAACCGCACAATTTACCCTACAATTGAAATCTTAGAATTAAGAGAAATAAAGGAGGAATTTGAGCATGGATAAATTTATATCTTTTGTCTGGACACGGAGCAGAACAGCACGGTAATGCTATTTTACTTGCTGTCATTTTCATTGCCCTTGTCGTTGTGTTATGGGAGAGCAGACGCAGTTATTTGCTTCGTAAAATCTTCAACTTTTGGAGGGAGATGAAACCAATTATAAGAGCTACGCGTCAAAAAAAGAAACAAGTGAACAGTCAACAAGAAAATGCTACTTTGATTGGGTTAAATGGACGTAAAAACGTATATGTTCCAGACAACGCAAAACACATTTTCATTGCTGGTACAACCGGCAGTGGAAAAACTGTTGCACTTTCTAATTTTATCCAGCACGGGATAGAAAAAAGTTTTCCTTTGCTAGTGATTGACGGGAAAGGAGATATTGGAGCCGGTTCAATTTTGGAAATCACAAAGCAATTTTGCAGAGAATATAAAAAGAAGCTGTACATAGTTAATCTTTCAGAACCAGAGCAATCCAGTAAATATAATCCCTTTGCTAATGCTTCTCCGACCGCCTGCAAGGATATGCTTATTAACTTAACAGATTGGAGCGAACAGCACTACAAGAGCAAATTCAGAGCGTTTTTTACAGCGTCTTATTATCTTGTTACAGCAAAGCAATATTCCGCTATCATTTCAAACAATCATCAGTCATATGAGTACCGACAGCTTTAATGCATTAAGTGCAAATCTATTAAAGCAAGAAGAAATCAGCAAGCAAGAGCATTTGCTCAACTTAGAAATTTCAAAAACTTGTGGAAAGATTGCAGAGAGTGCCACCGCCCGTTTTTCAACCATAGCCGAAAGTGAAGTAGGGCAAATCTTTGACACCGACGGAATAGATATTTACACAGCAATACAAGAACGTGCTGTCATTCTCTTTGTTTTAAATCCACTTCTTTATCCTGAACTAAGTCCACTTATGGGACGAATGGTTTTGATTGACGCAAAGCAAGCTGTAAGCAAGTGCTTCAATACGAACCTTGAACGCGGTTTCTTCATTTTTGACGAAGTCAGTTCCTATGCTTCCCCATCTCTTATAGATTTAGTAAACAAATCGAGAAGTGCAAATATTACTTGTGTTCTTGCAACGCAAAGTCTCAGCGACTTGGATTATAGCGTTGACACATCTTTCCGCGAGCAGGTTATAGAGAACTGCAATAACTATATTGTGCTTCGTCAAAATAGCGCGACTAACGCGGAAACTTGGGCAAATATTCTTGGCACTCGTGAAAGTGTCGAAGTAACCTATCAATTGAACAACAATCACGCATTACAAATGCAACTGGCCTTGGTTCGGCAAAACGTGTGCGTGAATTCTTGTATCACCCTGATGAAATTAAAACGCTTACGACTGGCAATGCATTTTTTTCTATCGAAGGATAATAACTTTCATTGTAAGCTCAAAGTAAATAAACCTTTTTAAAATGATTGGGGGTCTACACATGTGGCAAATCATATATCCGCGTCTTAAAAAAGTTGCGCTCTTTTGCCTCTCTCATTGGACGTATATACTTTGGTTTTTGCTTTATTTCATGGGTTCCTTCCTGATATTGTCGTCTAACCGTTTTATGGATTATGGAGAAGCTTTTATTACCTGCGTTGTTCTATATATGATATCTATTGCTGTTGCCCTCACTTGTGGAGAGTTCGTTCAAAAGCTTCTGAACGGTGTCAGACCGCCGGAAACAAGCAGAGAGAAAGATTATTTGCTGCCACTTTTTAATGACGTTTATGAGGACGCGAAAGAGCTTTATTCAGACCTTCCGCGTATAAAGATTTTCATTATAGATAATCTTTCAGTAAATGCATTTGCACTTGGCACGCACACAGTAGCGGTTACACAAGGGGCAATTAACACTTTCAGCATTGAAGAACTGCAAGGGATTATTGCACATGAAATAGCACATATCTATTATGGAGATACAAAATCAAAAATGCTAAATGAAATTGGAAATGGGTTGTTTTCTATATATGTTCTATTCGTAGATTTGTTTTTGAAGGTTTTAGATTTGTTTTTTATTGACTTAGACGACCCTGATACAAAGGATACGAGCACCCTTTTTCGTGCGTTATTTTTATGTTTGCGTCTTATTATCAATTTAAGTGTAATGGTAACACTCTTTCTTGGAAATGTGTTGTTATCCGGAAATGAACGCAAAAATGAATTAAGAGCAGATAGATTTGCCCACAGTATCGGTCATGACGAAGGATTAAAAAATGCGTTGTACTTGCTTCAAAAAATGAGCTTAGGGGAAAATATGCGTTTTATTGATAGAATGCAACAGAACCACCCACGCATATCTAAACGGATTGAAAAATTAGAAGAACTACAAGAGCAGGAGCAATGAACATACACAATATTTCATACCCCCTTAGTTGATAAAAATTGCACACAACAACAAAATAGACTGCATTTATTGAATGCGGTCTATTTTTGTTTGTGTGCATATATTTGCTGTTGGGGTATGGAATATGTTTTTGATTGTTGTCACCATTCGCTGTTGAAGTGTAGACGACGGTTCCGTCTTTGTCAAGGGTAAATGAACGGACTACGTCCGCCCTTGACAAATCCGTCCCCGCCGCCTATTTCGCAATCAGCGGATGATGACCCCACCCCGCAACGGGCGTTGCCAAATTTGAATTTTGGGAGGTGCGAAAATGTTTGATACAAGTTAGAACCGGTTAAGCATTTAAAAATACTAGAAGAATATATATTAAAAGAAAGGGGAAATAAGAAATGAAACTTGATTCAATCGGGAATTATTGCATGTATTTACGAAAATCCAGAAAGGATATAGAAGCGGAAAAGCACGGTGAAGGGGAAACTCTAAAAAGGCATTTTGATACGCTAATGTCACTAGCTAACCGCCTTAAAATCATAATTCGTGAGGACGCGATTTATAAAGAAATCGTAAGTGGTGATACGATTGCTTCCCGTCCTGTCATGCAACAGTTACTTGCAGATATTGAAACGGGGAAATGGGATGGTGTACTCGTTGTAGAAGTGGAACGTTTGGCGCGTGGCGATACGATAGACCAGGGGATTGTAGCCCAAACCTTCAAGTATAGCAACACAAAAATCATTACCCCGATGAAAATCTACAACCAAACGACGAAGGGGATGAAGAATATTTTGAGTTCGGTCTCTTTATGGCAAGAAGAGAGTATAAAAAGATACGACAAAGAATGCAAAACGGTCGTGTTGCTTCCGTACAGGAAGGTAAATTTGTTGGCAATGTTGCCCCTATGGTTTTAGTAGAAAGAAAATAAAGGGAGACAAAGGATTTATTTTAGTGGAGAATCCGGAAGAAGCCGATACACTGAAACTCATTTTTGAACTGTACGCCAATCTAAATTATTCCTATAACCGAATTGCCGACCATTTAAATTCTTTGGGAATCAAGCCACGTCATGCAAAAAATTGGACTGTGGCAACCATTCGTGACATTCTTCACAACGAAACTTATAGAGGAATTTTACATTGGGGAGCTAGAAAGAATGTAAAAGTTATCAAAAAGGGCATTGTGACAATGACAAGACCAAGAAATAAAGGTGACTATACGGTATCACAAGGTCTACATACCCCATTAATTAGCCAAGAGCTATGGGAAAAGGTGTTGGAACGCCATCGTGTAACCGCTCCCAAATGCCCTCATAAAACCGCTTTGCAGAACCCCCTTGCGGGCATTGTGATATGTGGCAAGTGCGGGGAGAAAATGCAAAGGAGACCGTATAAAGACAGACAGCCATCATTAATTTGTACAAATCGAAAATGTGACAATATCAGTTCTGACTTAGAAATTATTGAACGCAAAATCATAGAAGCACTCAAGGAGTGGTTAGGAGATGTTGCAATCAATTTTGAAAAGGTCGAAGAAGAAAACGCATTACAAGTCAAAGCTCTGGAAAGAGCATTAACGAAAACGAAATTAGAGCTTGAAAAGGCAGAACTCAAACTAAAACGTGTCTGTGAGTGCTTTGAAGAAAAAACGTATACGCGCGAAGTTTATTTACAACGTTCCCAAACGGTATCGGAAGAAATCAGGAAACTTAGAGAAGATGTGGTAAATCAAGAAAAGGAATTGGAGGAAACGCGTGTGAAATATAAATCTGAAGAGGACTTCGTACCACAAGCCCAATATGTATTGGATACTTACTATATGACGAACGACCCAGAAGAACGAAACATAATGCTGAAAAACATTTTGGAAAAAGTAGTCTATACGAAAACCGAAAGGGCAATCCGAAAGGATAGCGACCCCACCAATTTTATTATTGAGCTTTATCCTAAAATCAGCAAAATTAATTCTTAATTAGGATAAAAGCGACAATCTCTAACATGCGTGGTACAGAGGGGAAAAAATCCTCCTAAAAATCAATCCCAATTAGAGATGATTTTTTCCACATGAAATCGTGATTTTCCTTGTAGATAAAGGGATTATGAAGCATTCCATTATTTTACAATCGCTCAATTTCCAACAATGCACGGGCGAGTTCTTCTGTACCAATATCTGTCAGCAATCCTTTCAATTCCGCATATGGCATCGAATAGCGCTGTGACAGATAACGCAATGACGCACCAAGCTCACCGTCCCCTGTGCGGATTTTATTGCGCATCAGCTTGCAAAGGGAAGTGGAATCGAATAGAAAGTTTGGATTTTAAAAAGAAAAATTTTACAGTATCAATGGTTTTCTGTATTAAAAAATGTTGTAAATGCTTCTATTTTTGTTGTAGAAAGCAATCAATATTCTTATAAAAAATATTGATTGCAGTTTTTTTCTTGACTTTATTTTAGAAGAGTTCTATAATAACTACAAAGAATAGACTAATTAAATCCTAGAGATTGATTATGAATTGTCGATTTCATACATAGCGAAGGGGAAAAACACATGAGCTATATCGCGCAGGGACTCAACAACTATACGAAAACCTACTCTAATAAGCGGACAGGCTTTTCGGTGGGCTATTATACTGTTTCTCAGGTAAAGGCGCTCTATCCACAGGGGGATTATCAAGTGGCCGCCCAGATCGGCGCCGGCGTCAAAAAAAATGCGCCGGATACGCTGGCCTACAATGGAAAAACAGAACCGGCCGCTCCTTACAAGAAAAATCCGCTGCATCGCACGGCTGGCTATATCAGTTGCGGCGAAAAGCAGTTTGTCGCGGTGAAGAAGAACATTGTTTGGCTATGGATTTTGCTGCTGATCCTTTTGCTGGCGCTGATTTTTGGCATACAGTATGCGGCGAATCATTGGGATGAGATGTTCCCGGATCAGCCTGCGGCTGCTTCTACAGATCCCAAAGGCCAAGTGGATCAAAATATCGTAGAAGGCGATATTACGCTAAGCACCAAGAAAAAAATTGATACCAAGGGGAAAACCATCAAACTGCCGGGCATTACCTCAATGAAATTTAAGGCGGGGCAAACGGAGCAGGAGTTTGTGCTTCGCAATCCGGAAGGGAATCCCTGCTATTTTAAATTCCAGATTATTTTGGATAAAACGGGCGAAATTTTGTATGAATCGAATCTCGTTCCGCCAGGATATGCAATTGCAAAATTTCATTTAAAGCGCGCAATGGATGCAGGCAGCTATAAAGCTACAGTGAAATATTTAACCTATTCATTCGATGCGGAGCAAAACCGGCTGAATAACGCGCAGGTAAAAACAACGATTACAGTGGAATAAACCTATGATTGGCAGGATCACGGGCCAAAAGGAGAAAATTTATGAACGGGGGTCGTTCGGAATGAAACAAAGGACGAAATATAGCAAACGTTGCCTTGCGGTTCTGCTTGCGATACTGATGCTGCTTGCGGCCGCGCAGCCGGTGTCGCTTGTGGCTGCGGCGGCAGGGGATGATCCGGACCCGCAATTTGGCGAGGGCGCGGCACGCGCACGCTATACCACGAGCGGTACGTTGGAGATTTCTTTTCCTGAGGCGCAGGCGATAGCAGGCGGGATTTCTTACTATGCGGATTTTTATGATTTGGATCGGGGCTATCCCCAGCGCGAAACGCCGATCGTCTCTGCGGTGGAATTGAGTGGGGCACGGACAATGGCCGGTGAAAGCGCGTTAATTTTCTCAGAACTTTCTGCTGAGCAGATCAAAGCGTATGGTTTAAATATGTCTCATCGTATTAGCGTTGCAATTACGGCAGTGGATGCAGATGGATGGCGTTCGCAGCCGATCGAAGCCTTGGTCGGGGATTCATTGGATGTTCCAGCAGCGGGAGCGTCTCCAACCGGGTCAGATCGTTATACCTCTGTTTCCCGGTTTGAAGATGCCTATAACGCCGCCAGGGAAGATGGCGGCACCCATGATTCCGGCGCAAAATTTTGGGAGTATAATAACGGCAACGGTACCGCCGCAATGAATATTGACGGCGTGTATGATGGCAATAAGAATGCGTATCAGACGCCAGGCTTTGATAATAGTCAAGCTTTTCGTTTCTACATGAATGGCAATGAGCGTTCGGCAGACAGCTATGAGCGTTTCGATGTTATGTACAACCAAGATCATTATCAGTTTAAGAATGCAGAAGAACTGTGGATCTGGGTGGACACCTCTTATGTTTCGTTTGAAGAGTTTGCGCTTCAAGTTCGGTATATGGATTATACTGGCACGCTTCGCATAGACAGCGGAGATTTTTCAGTAGAAGGGAATTGGATTACGCATGCGTATAGCAAGGATGTTTACAGCACAGTCGGCTATGCAAAGCAAAATCATGAAGCGGTTCCGGTTTATTACCAAAATGCAGACGGGCTATGGGATACGATGTATACCAATACGGATGGTTATTTGGAGGATTTCGGCCATTATCGTGGATTCCTTCGCGTTCCTATTGACAAACTATGGAATGAAGATGCGAGTAGTTCTTATAAACAGTTAACAACAGAGCACCCCTATTCTTATGAAATTTCCGTTTGGGATGGATATGTGGGCGTAAATACAGAAAGGGCACATTTCACTGCGGAGACGGCTTATACGGCTCCCGAGGGTTCTCTTTCATGGATTGACCGTGAGTACAAGTTCCCCGGTTGGGAAGATCGAACAATTTATTTTGATAAAACGAGATTTGAAAATACAACAGGATATCGATTAGGGGTTACTCCGATTGAAGATATCGCCTCTGTTGGCTTTACATGGCGTGGTGCCTCTGAGGATAGTATGAACAAGCCGTTTTACATCGATCAGATCGGCTTCAGCGGCAAAAATCTTGAAACAAATGACCCGGGCTCCAGCATTGCTCCCCTACAAACGCTGGATACCTATCATATGGTGCCGAGCGATCAGGAGGCAGTAGAGAAGCTGGTGAATCAACATATCCCGGATGTGGAGGCTGTCAACGTTGCCGATGCAGGATCATTGAGGATCTGGAGGCGATTTGCGCGGAGCTGAGCGCAACAGTCACCTTGCCGGAAAAGCTGAAACAGGCAAGAGAGCGTCTGAATCAGATTCTGAATGGGCAGGATCCGGTGCTGTATTTACATACGGAGCTGCAAAAAGCTGATGCCGATATTCCAGCGCTATTCGAGCTTTATCAAACCTTTACCTTGGGAGAGCTTCAGCGCTTTGGCCTGAAGGATGAAGCGGATCTGATCCGCCGTTATAATGAAACCGGGCAGAGCGAATGGTATCCCAGCGCTTTGACACAGCTTTATTTCAAAGCCTTTAACGATGTGGAGCAGAACTATGCGGTTGGTCAGACTGCCATCCATGAGTATGACGATTACCGCCTGGAACCGAATGGAAAATGGCATTATTTTGACCGTGCCCATCACCTGCTTTGGGAGAACGGGATTTATAAGGGCGCGTGGGAAAACAGCAAGAACCTTGTAGCTTACAGCCGCTCCTCTTATGATTCTGCGGAAACGGGAACGAATAGTACCGATCAGCGTTTCAGCTTGGCGTCCACATCCGTGGGGCAGAATGGTTTTGCAAGCTCCCGTTCCATTGATACAAGCTTCTATCGTGATTCCTTATCTAATGGCGAAACCTATCGCATCTCCCTGACGCATAACGGAGAAAATAAGGATAACTGGGATGCGCTCAGCGGCGTGAATATCGGCCAGGCGACAGATTTCATCTTCTACGCAGATTTTTCTGAAATGAATGATATCCGCAAGATGTGGGTTGCCTTGCGTACGGAAAATGGCAATATTTATTCCCATGATGAAGACGATGGTACACAGTGGGACTATCAAATTCTGGATATGGATGCGGCGATCCCTGCATGGAAAACTGTTCAAACAGATAACGATGGGAACGACGGCTGTATGACAGGCGCCTCGCTGAACGGGTTCCGTGGCTTTATTAAAATACCGCTTTCCCATTTTTGTGAGATTACAAGCAACGGCAATGCCGGCCCTGTGATTTCTGCCAATGCAGTTGTTAAGCAGATCAAGCTATTTTATACCGGCTCTCAGGGCGGCGAGAGTCCTGCGGGTACGACGATGTCGGTGGATATGTTCGGTTTTTCGAGCGGCACGCCAATAAGCGGCTTTGAGCAGCTCCATCCGGAGAGGGAATTGGAGGAGCCACAGCTTCAAAGCTCTGATGTGGAAAGTGCTGTAGCAGCAATTCTTGCCTTGTATGAAGATGTTACGTTGCTCAATGAAACAGAAGCAAAGACGGATTATCTCTTCAGCTATGGCAGAACGGAACAGTCCATCACAGCATATCGCGAGATGTTGGCTCTTTACCATACGCTGACGGTTACAGAAAAGGGAGAGGTGGAGCAAAAGCTCCCGGCCAACATAAAAATGGCGGATATGGAGGCCTTTGTACGCAATTATGATACCTTCGGCGGGGTACAGGGCAACCTGAAAAAATATGTTGATAGCGCCGTTGCACAGCGTGAAACGATTGAAAATGCTTTTCAAAAAACGGCGGTGTCCACTGGCCCTGTGGTTACGTTGCTGGAGGAATATAACGACTACCCGGCGAAATACCAGAATGCAGTTTTAACCTATTGGGCGGATCGTAACCTTTCCGCCGTCTTCCCGAACTTCACTGTGCAAACGGATCAGATTACCACGAACACATCAGCAGATGATCCGCTCATCACGATGCAAATCAATGCGGAGGGCACCGCTTATTCCGGCAGCGCCGCGCTGCCTTTCTATGCTGCTGCGGCTGATCCCTACAATGTGGAGCTTGATATTCCTTCAACCGTCGAGCTTTCTATGGGTGATACGAAAATTACTGTGCCGATTAATGGTCGCAAACTCAATCCCACCGACCCGGGCACGATGAATTTCGAGCTCTCCATTGCCGAATCGAGTGTTGAGAAATCCGGTGTCTATACCGCTCCTTCAATGTCACGTTGAAGACGCCTGTGGCAGATAAGGGCACGAATCAGGGTAGCAACACAATTTCCGGCGGTGTCCCGAATGCAGAAAGCTACCGCATGGAAACCTACACCGTTTATGTCCAGCTCGTCTGCGACGCTTCCTACACCGTCGTTATCCCGGCGGATGTCGGCGTGGGCTGGGGGAGGACTGATCGAGTGGAGGCCGGTTCGCTGAAGGTCGAAAATCTGTTTATCCCCACAACGGCTTCGGTTGAAGTGGGCGTAACCTCCGAGAATGAGTTCAAGATGATTCATAACAGCTTTGCGCTTCCTTATCGGTATCAAACAGGGGATCTGAAGGATTTCCGTGGAGATACGTTCAATATGAGCACAACTGATCTTGAGAGGGAGCTGTATGTTGAAGTGCCCAATTGGTCCGGTGCTCCCAGCGATCAATATAAAGATACGCTGACCTTCACCGTAACCTATCACGAGCCCTGAGCCTTCGCTCTTTGATTGAAAGGGGAGATATCGCATGAAAAAATGGATTGCTTCTGTGGTGGCTGGCGCGATGCTGGCGGCCGCCTGCATGGGCGGTGCTTCTGCCGCCGTGCTGGAGCAGGATACTCCGTCAGGCTCCGCAGTGGTGCGCACTTCGTGCGAGGTGGAGTATTCTGTGGTGATTCCCGCTGATGTGGAAATTCCCTTCGGTGCGCTGGATACCGCGCTCGGCCATGTGTATGCGGATGTGATGAAGCTTGAGGCCGGCATGGGCGTGTATGTGGCTGTCGCCTCCCAGGAGGATTACCGCCTGATGGATGCAGCCGGTGCAGAGCGCGGCATTGCCTATGCGCTCGAGGGGGCTGGCGCGATCTGCTTTGACCGCGTGAATGATCCAACCCGCTTCCCGCTGAATGCTCGGATTGCGCAGCAGGAGTGGGATGCCGCCTATGCGGGCGATTATGAGGATACGCTGCTCTTCACCGTCAGCTATGAAGCGCTTGCCTGAGTGGCTTTGGCCAGATCATTGTGAGCTGGCGGCAGGCTCTTGCCGCTTCTCATTGTGATAATAAAGAAACCCCGATTTTTGTGAAAAGGAGAAGATCATTATGAAAAAAGTTCTTGCTCTTGCCCTTGCCCTTTGCATGATGCTGGCCATGGGCACGGTCGCCTTTGCCTACGGCGAAACGATCAACAAGGATACGTTCCCCAGTCCGGCAGCATGCTGGTGAAGACGGATGCCGATCTCCCAACAGAGCCCGGCGTGCCCGGCGGCGATGAGGAGTGGACGGTCACCATCCCCGCAGAGCTGGTTGTGCCGTGGGATAACGAAGAGGATAGCGCCTCTGAAACGCAGCAGTATACTCTGGACGCTACGCTTGCCGCCACCTCCGATGTGACCGTTACGGTCGCCCCCTTTGGCGAGAAGGCACTCACCATGACCTGCGGGGATGATTCCCTGCTAGCCACCATTGATGGCGATGAGAGCATCAAGGTTTCCGGCAATGATACGGCGAGCGGCGATGTTTTCGCCTCCATCACGGCGGCAGATTTTGACGCTGCGCCGGTTGGCCTTTATCAGGGCGAACTCACCTTCACTGTGGTGTATGATAACCACATTGTTGCTTAATTGCTTCGCTTCATAAGGGTGGATTCTCCGTCTTCGCATTCCCGCCCTATGAAATAAAAGCTCCAAAATTTTAAAACCAAAGGAGAAAACGACAATGAAAAAAGTTATTGCACTTGTACTTGCACTTTGCATGGTTTTTGCAATGAGCGCTGTTGCGTTCGCGGTTGAAGAAACAATCACAAAGGGTGCTGCTGATCAGGAAGGCGCTGTTGTCGTCCGGACGGTATTTGATGATGATACTCCCGGCGCATATGATAGCTACACTGTCACAATCCCGGCCGATGTTACTGTTGATTGGGGCGCAGATAGTGCTGCTATTCCTGCGGTGAAGGTTGACTATCAGCTTGCCGCTACTTCTTCTCTGAAGGTAACGGCCGCGTATGAAGATAATGCGGACGACGCGATTACGTCCTCTATGGCTGCTGATGAGTCTGACGTCTACACGAATGGTCAGGCCAGCGTTGAGACCCTTAACGAAGAAGTTGCCATCACTGTTTGGGGCGGCGCTCCTGCTGCAGGCTTGATTGTTGGTACGGTTAACTATACCGTGGTGTACACTGCTGCCTAATCTCAACACCTAACTTATTCGTTTATCTCATTTTCCCTGCCCGGCGCGTACCGGGCAGGGGACACCGGGCGGCCTACGCCGCTCATCCAATCTGAGAGGTGATTCGTTGTGAAAAAAGCGCTGGCGCTCCTGCTCTGCCTGCTGTTGGCCTGCGGCTGCTGCCTACCGGCACTTGCTGCTGATGGGGCCGGGCAGTCGGGAATGACGCTCTCGACGGTCGTACCGGATACGCATACCGTGCAGGTCACTTATAACCGGGGCGGATACGTGATGGTGAACGGTGCATTGTGCGAAGACGGATGCACCTGACAGTGCCGCGCCATTCCCAGTTGGAGTTGTCTCTCATTACACAAAAGGGCTATCGGGTGGAAAGTGTGCTGGTCAACGGCGTTGATGTTACGGCAAGCGTCGTGAACGGCTCGTATACGATCCCTTCCGTTTCGCGCGATATAGAGATCGCTGTCACATTCCGTGCGCGTTCTGCCGGTGAAGAGGTGTCGGCTGTGGACGTGGCCGGTAAGGTGTATCAGGAGGATGATCTCCTTCCCGGTGCGGAAGTAAACTTGGATTTTGGCACGGTGAAAGCGGTTTCCGGCCAAGATGGCAGCTATTTGCTGGAAAGCTTGGAGGATGGCCGCCATTATGTGGAAATCTTAGTAGACGGCAAAGTGGTTGGCCGCACGCAGTTTGTGCTGCAAGCGGCCGAGGTGAACGAAACGGTAGTTGATACCCTGTCAGACGGTACGCAGCGTGTGCAGTATCCAAAGGGGACAGTGAAGGTGTATCTGACTTTATCGTCAATTGCGGATGGAAGTATCACCCATTCGCCCGGGTGAAGAGCCCCGCGATCACCCGCC
>ENA-OQDW01000791-OQDW01000791.1-human-gut-metagenome-genome-assembly--contig:-NODE-791-length-12617-cov-1.623299_pt1 | contig 12617 bp, 13 predicted proteins | sample MGYA00242784_ERZ504613 | MGnify/ENA primary metagenome ERZ504613 (study PRJEB26092, sample SAMD00036330) | human gut metagenome | host: Homo sapiens | study: EMG produced TPA metagenomics assembly of... | reverse complement strand
CCGGAAATGAATACGAGCCAGAGGGTAATCGATTTTGTGAAAGACATCGCCGAGTATATTCCGACGAAGGATGGAAGAATTACGGCTTCGCAGATGTTGGAGCGGTTTTTATTTACACCGGATATGCAGTATGCACCGATTGAAAAATTATCGGGCGGTGAAAAGAAGAGACTTTATCTGTTAAGTGTCCTGCAGGCTGCGCCTAACGTGCTCATATTTGATGAAGCGAACAATGATATTGATATTCCGACAATGACAATTTTAGAGGACTATCTGAACTCGTTTCAGGGAATTGTGATCACGGTATCGCATGACCGCTATTTTCTGGACAACGTGGTGGACCGCATTTTTGAATTTGATGGAAATGGACATTTGCAGCAATACGAGGGCGGATACACGGATTACATAGAGGCGAAGCAGAAGCGGGAAGTGCCAAAAGAGGAAGTGAAGGCGAAAAAGAGTACCGGAAAAAATGATTGGAAACAGAATCGTCCGACAAAGTTGAAATTTTCATATATGGAGCAGAAGGAGTTTGAGACAATTGATGAAGACATTGCCAAGCTGGAGGAAAAACTCGAAAAGCTGGATGCGGATATGATGGCGAATGCAACGAACTCTGCGAAACTTTCGGAACTTACTTTAGAAAAAGAGTTCGCAGAAAAACAGTTGGAAGAAAAGATGGAACGGTGGGTTTATCTGAATGATCTGGCAGAGCGCATTGCAGCGCAGTAAAAAGTTAAAGTGACATTTAGAAAAAGTAATTGACAAATAGGATTTCTTAGTTGATAATATATAAAAAACAGAACGCACTCTGTTTTTTAAAAAATAAGAAAGTAGAGGGATGTTATGAGGAAACAAGTATTTTCATTATTGGTAAATAACAATGCGGGATTGTTAAGTCGCGTTGCCGGATTATTCAGCAGAAGAGGATACAGTATTGACAGTATCACAGCGGGAATTACAACGGATGAACGGTTTACAAGACTTACGGTTGTTGCAAGCGGGGATGAGTTGATCTTGTCTCAGATTGAGAAGCAGCTTCGCAAATTGGAAGATGTCGTTGATATTAAGATTTTGGCGGATGGAGAGTCGGTTTGCAGGGAGCTTATTATGGTCAAAGTGATGGCAGATGCATCTGAGAGAGCAGAGATTATTTCTGTTGCTGATATTTTCAGAGCGAAGATTGTCGATGTGGAGAGAGAGTCGCTGATGCTTGAGATGACAGGAAATCAGTCGAAAGTAGAAGCTTTTTTGAATCTCCTGCAGGGATATAAGATTTTAGAGCTTGCAAGAACAGGAATCACGGCCTTGTCAAGAGGGTCAAAAGGTATCAAAGTAATTGATGATTAATGTAGAAAGCTAGGGGCAAAGGTCCTTAACTATATATTCATGAGAAGGGTTTAGGAGGTAACAGCTATGGCAAAAATTTATTATCAGGAAGATTGTAACTTATCATTATTAGAAGGAAAGACAATTGCGGTAATCGGTTACGGAAGTCAGGGACATGCGCATGCATTGAACGCAAAAGAATCCGGATGCAATGCATTTATCGGTCTTTACGAAGGCAGCAAATCATGGAAAAAAGCAGAAGAACAAGGATTTGAGGTATACACAGCGCAGAGGCGGCAAAAAAGCCGATATTATTATGATTTTGATCAATGATGAAAAGCAGGCTGCATTATACAAAAACGATATTGAACCAAACCTTGAAGAAGGAAATATGTTAATGTTCGCACACGGATTTAACATTCATTTTGGATGTATCGTACCTCCAAAGAATGTAGATGTTACAATGGTAGCGCCAAAGGGACCTGGTCACACAGTAAGAAGCGAATATCAAGTAGGAAAAGGTGTTCCTTGTCTTGTGGCAGTAGAACAGGATGCGACAGGAAAAGCACAGGATATCGCACTTGCATATGCGCTTGCAATCGGTGGAGCAAGAGCAGGTGTGCTTGAGACAACATTCCGTACAGAGACAGAGACAGACCTTTTCGGTGAGCAGGCAGTACTTTGTGGTGGTGTTTGCGCATTGATGCAGGCAGGGTATGAGACATTGGTAGAAGCAGGATATGATCCAAGAAATGCTTACTTCGAATGTATCCACGAGATGAAATTAATCGTAGACTTGATTTACCAGAGCGGATTTGCCGGAATGAGATACTCTATCTCAAACACAGCAGAATACGGTGATTACATTACAGGACCAAAGATCATCACAGAAGATACAAAGAAAAGCAATGAAGAAAATCTTATCAGATATTCAAGATGGTACATTTGCAAAAGACTTCTTATTAGATATGTCATCAGCAGGAAGCCAGGTACACTTCAAAGCAATGAGAAAACTTGCGGCAGAACATCCATCAGAAATTGTCGGAGAAGAAATCCGTAAATTATACAGCTGGAGCGACGAGGATAAATTGATCAATAACTAGTCGTTATAATGAAAAGTAGGTAGATGCATTAAATGCGCTACCTACTTTTTGTGTGCAGTATATTGGGTGATGCTTTTCCAAATCTCTACAAGTTTCTCCAGTGAATAGACTGCGTTTGCGGGACTTGTGGATGGCAGTTTTATTGCGTCCATATGTGTCTGGCTTTTGCAGTATTTTTCATAAAGCTGGAATGCGGCGTTGCCGTTTGTATAAATCTGCTCGATATGGGAGACAGACAAGATTCGATTCAGATCATTGGGAACGACGTGTTTGATGCTGCTGTCGCTGGAGCCTTTGATTTCGCAGGAAGCAATCACATCCCAGACCGCAATCTGATTATTCAGCAAAAATTGTTTCTTTTCTTCGATTGTTTGAGGTACTTCGCAGTTGAAAATTTTTGCGAGCACCTTCCAAAAACGATTTTGTGGGTGGTTGTAGAAGAAGTGTCCTTCCCGTGACTTTACAGATGGGAAAGAGCCGAGAATCAATATTTTTGAGTCCCTATTAAAAATCGGTTCGATTTCGTGAAAAACAGTGTCCATAAAAAACTCCTTTATTTTTAAAGTGCAATCAAAAAGACAACCACATGACGGTATGGTTGTCTTATAATATATTTCCTAATAAAAATTAAGCAATTCCGTTAACAGCTTTTGTTAAACGAGAAACTTTTCTAGCACAAGTATTTTTGTGGTAAACACCTTTGCTTCCAGCCATGTTGATTTCTTTGATAGCAGCTTTTAATGCTTCAACAGCAACAGCCTGATCTTTTGCTTCAACAGCAGCATCTACTTTTTTAATAGAAGTTTTTACTCTTGATTTAATTGCTTTATTTCTAGCAGCTTTTGTTTCGTTTACTAAAATTCTTTTTTTTGCAGATTTAATGTTAGCCAATCTGAACACCTCCAATATATGTGATATAAAATTCATCTTTTGTTCAGCAGACCCGGACACGGAACGTTCTACTGAAACATACTCATTCATTGTAAAATAACTATTGTGGCTTGTCAATACATAATTCTCTTTTTTTTGTGAAAACTAAAAAATAAGTTACAAGGAGAAGTTGAGATGTTGGAAAAGTATAGTATTCATACAGATTTAGCATTGGAGGAAAAAGAGCGATTTGAATCGGATCATGTGGAAGTTCAGGGAGTTATCTTGGAAGAGGAGTATGACAAAGAGCGGGAGATACGAATCACGAAAGTAAAGATTGAGACGGAAAAAGGGGCTCGCGCGATGGGGAAACCTGTCGGCACATATATTACGATGGAAGCACCGAATATGGCCGTCCCAGACGAGGAATATCACAGGGAAATTTCAGAAGAACTGGCAAAATATATCAAAGAGCTCATAAAAATCGAAAAAGAGGACTATGTTGTATTGGTGGCAGGTCTTGGAAACCGTCAGGTGACACCGGATGCATTAGGACCACATGTAGTCGATAATCTGGCAATTACAAGACATATTGTAAAAGAGTATGGTAAATACGCAATGGGGGAAGATGCTGTGCACATGACAAGCGCAATCGTTCCAGGGGTTATGGCGCAGACCGGTATGGAGACATTAGAGATCATCAAAGGGATTGTAAAAGAGACAAAACCGGATTTGGTCATTGCGGTGGATGCGCTTGCCGCAAGGAACAGCAAGAGACTGAATCGAACCATTCAGATTGCAGATACGGGAATTAATCCGGGCTCCGGTGTGGGAAATCACAGAAACGGAATTACAGAAGGGACAATCGGGGTTCCGGTCATTGCCATTGGTGTGCCGACGGTTGTAGATGCAGCTACGATTGTCAATGACACGATGGAAAATTTGATTGCGGCACTGGAGACATCCGAGACACTAAAAGGTGTCGGGGTCGTTTTGCAGGGATATAATGCGACGGAGAAATATGAGCTGATAAAAGAACTGATTTCTCCGCATTTAAATGGAATGTTTGTGACCCCGAAAGATATTGATGAGACAATCAAACGAATCGGATATACGATTTCTGAGGGATTAAATATTTTGTTTTCGGAGAGGACATGCTCATAATTATCAAAAAGGCAACATATATTGTTAAAGCTCTAAAGATTCTGTTAGGAGAGAAATATGAGAAAAAATAGGAGTTTAGCAATATTGTCGGGCAGTTTGATCTTTTGTCTTGGCATATATATATTATTTCAAGGTGGAACGCAGATTACGGAAGAATGGAAGGGGAGTCTGCGGGAAAATCTTGTGAGAATGACGGAAAGGTCTTTTATGCCAGGACTTTTTTTATGCGGAAAAAGAAGAAAAGACAGATTGGAATACATGGATTGCAAAAAAGCGATGCAGATGATTCCGCTTGGAAGTTATGTGGAAGGGAAAGGAACTTATGAATCTGAAATTGAAGATACTGCGACCTATGAAATGATCATGGCAAGGCAGGCGGCAGATGAAAATGAGGTGGACGAGAATGGAAATCTGATCAACGGGGACGGAAGTCACGCAGAAAAAGATGCCAAGGAAGTGAAAACGGAACCAGTGACCGTATCAATAGAGCAGCTGAGAGATTTTAACTATCTGGTGAGCCATTACTATACGGTGGACAGTACAACGATGATCGGGCAGGAGCAGTTAAATGTGGATGAGCTTCTCGCAAAAGATATGCATATTGACACAAGTGGGGAAGGACCAAAAGTACTTATCTTTCATACTCACTCGCAGGAGACTTTTGTGGATTCTGTCGAGGGAGATGTCGGAACAAGTATCGTCGGGATGGGAGCATATTTGTCAGAGCTTTTGAATGCGAAGGGAATTTCAACCATCCATCATGACGGCGTGTATGATTTGATCGACGGGAAATTAGACCGAAGCAAAGCGTACGAATTTTCGGAAGTGGGGGTCAGAAAAATATTGGAAGAAAATCCAAGTATTGAGGTTGTGATTGATCTGCACCGTGATGGGGTCGGCAATGATACACATCTGGTGACGGAGGCAAATGGAAAACAGGCGGCAAAGATCATGTTTTTCAATGGACTTAGCAGAACAAAAGCCAATGGAGATATCGCATATCTTCCAAATCCTTATATTCAGGATAATCTGTCGTTTTCTCTACAGATGCAGCTTGCATCAGAGAGTATGTATCCGGGATTTGCAAGGAAAATCTATCTGAAAGGGTACCGTTACAGTCTCCATATGATGCCAAAATCTCTTTTGATCGAGGCAGGTGCCCAGACAAACACTGTGGAGGAAATGCGAAATGCGATGGAGCTGTTGTCAGACGTTTTAGCAAAAGTCATCATGGGGTAGAAGAATTTATTTGAAACGAACCTTTGTTTGTGTTATGATGGGTGCAGTATGAAAAAGAGAGGGTTTTAAGTAAATGGCGAAACAAAATACATATGATGCAGATAGTATTTCTATATTAGAAGGACTGGAAGCGGTCAGAAAAAGACCGGGAATGTATATTGGAAGTGTGTCTACGAAGGGGCTCAATCATTTGATCTATGAGATTGTGGACAATGCGGTAGATGAACATCTTGCGGGGTACTGTGACAAGATTCAGGTCATACTGGAAAAAGATGGTTCTGCAACGGTGATCGACAATGGGCGAGGTGTCCCTGTCGGGATGCACCAAAAAGGGGTATCCGCAGCGCGTATTGTATATACGACACTTCACGCAGGTGGAAAATTTGATGATACAGCTTATAAGACAAGCGGCGGGCTGCACGGGGTTGGCTCTTCGGTTGTAAATGCACTTTCTATTTATATGGACGTCAAGATCAGCAGGGAAGGTGCAATTCATCACGACCGATACGAGCGGGGGATTCCGGTTGTAGAGCTTGAAAACGGGTTGCTTCCGGTTATTGGAAAGACGAGAAAACGGGGACAGAAGTGAATTTCCTGCCGGACGACACGATTTTGAGAAGACGAGATTCAAGGCGGAGGAAGTAAAAAGTCGTCTCCATGAGACTGCGTATCTGAATCCGAATCTGACGATTATTTTTGAGGACAGACGCGGAGCGCAGACAGAACATATTGAATATCATGAGGAAGACGGAATACTTGGATTTATCCGTGATCTGAATCAGAAGAAAGAGGCGATACATGAGCCGATTTATTTTAAAGGTGAGTCAGAAGGAATTGAAGTGGAAGTTGTATTCCAGTATGTAAATGAGTTCCATGAGAACGTACTCGGATTTTGTAATAATATTTACAATGCAGAGGGTGGAACACATTTGACGGGATTTAAGACGACGTTTACGACGGCGATGAACCAGTACGCGAGAGAACTTGGCATTTTAAAAGAGAAGGACAGCAATTTTACAGGAGCGGATATTCGTAACGGGATGACGGCGATTGTTTCAATCAAGCATCCGGATCCGCGTTTTGAAGGGCAGACGAAGACAAAGCTGGACAATCCGGATGCAGCAAAGGCGACCGGAAAGGTGACCGGGGAGGAGATTGTGCGCTATTTTGACCGGAATCTGGATACGCTTAAAAAAGTAATCAGCTGCGCGGAGAAGGCGGCAAAAATCCGTAAGACGGAGGAGAAGGCAAAGACGAATCTGTTGACGAAGCAGAAATATTCGTTTGACAGCAATGGAAAGCTTGCGAACTGTGAGAGCAGAGATGCGAGCAAATGTGAGATTTTTATCGTGGAGGGAGATTCTGCGGGAGGTTCCGCAAAGACGGCGAGAGACCGCTCTTATCAGGCAATCCTGCCAATCCGCGGAAAGATTTTGAATGTGGAAAAAGCAAGTATCGATAAGGTACTTGCCAACGCGGAGATCAAGACGATGATCAATGCCTTTGGCTGTGGATTTTCGGAAGGGTATGGTAATGATTTCGACATCACAAAACTCCGTTATAACAAGATCATCATTATGGCTGATGCGGACGTGGATGGCGCTCACATTTCTACATTATTATTGACATTGTTCTATCGGTTTATGCCGGAATTGATTTTTGAAGGACATGTCTATATTGCGATGCCTCCGCTTTACAAGGCGATGCCGAAAAAAGGGGAAGAGGAATATCTGTACGACGACAAAGCGCTGGAGCGCTATCGCAAACGTCAGAAAGGACCATTTACGCTGCAAAGATACAAAGGTCTTGGCGAGATGGATGCAGACCAGTTGTGGGAGACAACGCTGAATCCGGAGACGAGAATGCTAAAGCTTGTCGAGATTGAAGATGCGAGAATGGCATCTTCTGTGACGGAGATGCTGATGGGAAGTGAAGTGCCTCCGAGACGTGCGTTTATTTATGAAAATGCGACAGAAGCAGAGTTAGATATATAGGAGGCAACAAAAGATGCAGGATTCACAAATTATAAGAACCGAATATTCGGATATCATGAAAAAATCATATATCGATTATGCGATGAGTGTCATTGTGGCAAGAGCGTTGCCGGATGTCAGAGATGGTCTGAAGCCGGTGCAGAGAAGAACACTTTACGATATGCATGAACTTGGTATCCGCTATGATAAACCATATCGAAAATGTGCGCGTATCGTCGGTGATACGATGGGTAAATACCACCCGCATGGAGACAGTTCCATCTACGAATCACTTGTCGTAATGGCACAGGATTTCAAAAAAGGAATGATTCTTGTGGACGGACATGGAAACTTCGGCTCTATCGAGGGAGACGGCGCTGCTGCGATGCGTTACACGGAGGCTCGTCTTGCAAAACTGACACAGGAGGTATTTCTTGCAGACTTGGACAAAGGAGTTGTGGACTTTGCTCCGAACTTTGACGAGACGGAAAAAGAACCGGAGGTGCTTCCGGTACGTATCCCGAATCTTTTGGTAAACGGTGCAGAGGGAATCGCAGTCGGAATGGCGACAAGTATTCCAACACACAATTTAGGCGAAGTGATCGATGCGGTGAAAGCGTATATGAAAAACAGTGAGATCACGACAAAGCAGTTGATGAAACATATCAAAGGACCGGATTTTCCGACGGGCGGTATCGTAGTCAACAAAGACGATCTTTTGAACATTTATGAGACGGGATCCGGAAAGATTAAGATTCGCGGAAAAGTGGAAGTGGAGGAATTGAAAGGCGGAAAGAAACGTCTTGTGATTTCAGAAATTCCTTACACAATGATCGGTGCAGGAATCGGAAAATTTTTAAACGATGTGGCGTCCCTTGTGGAGAGCAAAAAGACGAATGACATCACAGATATTTCCAATCAGTCATCCAAAGAAGGAATTCGGATTGTGCTCGAACTTCGAAAAGATGCAGATGTGGAAAACTTAAAGAATATGCTTTACAAAAAGACTCGTCTGGAAGATACATTTGGAGTGAATATGCTTGCCGTTGCAAATGGGAAACCAGAGACGATGGGACTGAAATCAATTATCGAGCACCATGTAGATTTTCAGTTTGATGTTGCGACGAGAAAATACAAGACACTGCTTGCAAAAGAGTTGGATAAAAAAGAGATTCAGGAAGGTTTGATCAAGGCATGTAATGTCATTGATTTGATTATTGAAATTTTGCGTGGCAGCAAGTCGATCAAAGAGGCAAAAGCGTGTCTGACTGACGGTATCACAGAGAATATCAAATTCAAATCTAATAATTTCAAAAAAGAATGGCCTCGATGCTCCGGTTTACAGAAAGACAGGCGACAGCAATCCTGGAGATGCGCCTGTACAAACTGATTGGTCTGGAGATTGAGGCATTGCAGGCAGAACATGAGCAGACACTTAAAAGTATTGCCCGCTATGAAGATATTTTGAATAATTATGATTCGATGGCGGAAGTAATTATAGAAGATTTGGATGCGATTAAAAAGACATATGCAAGAAAACGACGGACGATTGTCGAAAATGCAGAAGAAGCAGTGTTTGAAGAAAAGAAAATCGAAGAGCAGGAAGTTGTATTTTTGATGGATCGTTTTGGATATGCGAGAACGGTGGATGTGTCGACCTATGAAAGAAACAGGGAAGCAGCAGACTCGGAGAATAAATATATAGTTTCCTGTCTCAATACCGGAAAAATATGTTTGTTTACGAATGCAGGAAAGATGCATCAGGTGAAGGTGCCGGATATTCCATATGGAAAATTCAGGGATAAAGGAACTCCGATTGATAATTTGAGTAATTACAACAGCACCGAAGAACAGATTGTGTTTGTGTGTGATGAGGGAAGTCTCTCTATGGCAAAGCTGTTGTTTGCGACAAAACAAGGTATGTTAAAGCAGGTGGATGGAAGTGAATTTCAGGCGGCAAAACGAACCATCGCAGCGACAAAGCTTTTAGAAGAGGATGAAGTGATCTGTGTACAGGTTGTGACAGAGGGACAAAGCATTGTGCTTCAGACGATGAATGGATATTTTCTGAGGTTTGCGTCGACAGAGGTGCCGGAAAAGAAAAAAGGTGCCGTCGGAGTGCGCGGAATCAAACTACAGAAAAAGATGAACTGGAACAGGTATATCTGCTTGAAGAAGGAGTTGAGCAAAAGGTTCTATATAAAGAAAAAGAAGTGACATTGAACCGTCTGAAACTGGCAAGACGTGATGGAATCGGAACAAAACGATAACCCTGAAATGAGAAATTTTGAAAATACCCTTGCATTTATTGAGAATGAGTGCTATAGTGTATGTTAGTTACATAAGAAATCGGCAGAAGAGTGGACGTAATGTTCACTCTTATTTGTTGGTATAAGAAAGGAAGGTTGACAGTGTCTAAAAGAGAAGTATACGAACAAAAAACAGAAGAACTTCTATTACCAATCGTTGAAAGCAATGGATTTGAGTTGGTGGACGTTGAGTATGTAAAAGAGGGAGGAAACTGGTATCTTCGGGCATATATTGATAAACCGGGAGGAATTTCGGTAGACGATTGTGAAGTGGTAAGCAGAGCGTTTTCAGATATTTTGGATGAGAAAGACTATATCGAAGATACGTATATCTTTGAAGTGAGTTCTCCAGGACTTGGAAGACCTTTGAAAAAAGAGAAAGACTTTGCAAGAAGTATCGGAGAAGAAGTGGAGATCCGTACTTACCGTGCGATTGACAGACAGAAAGAATTTATCGGAATTCTAAAAGAATACGATCAGGATACCGTGACGATTGAATATGAAGATGAGACAACAAAGACATTTGAACGAAGCGAGATCGCTTTGATTCGTTTGGCATTGGATTTTTAAATCAGGAGGAAAGAAAAAATGAACACAGAATTATTAGAAGCGTTGACAATTCTTGAGCAGGAAAAGGATATCAGTAAAGAGACTTTATTAGATGCAATTGAGAATTCTCTGATTAACGCATGTAAAAATCATTTTGGAAAAGCAGATAATATCAAAGTAGTGATGAATCGTGAGACTTGTGACTACTCTGTGTTTGCGGAAAAGACAGTTGTAGAAGAAGTGGAAGACGATGTGATGGAGATCAGCCTTGCAAATGCAAAAATGATCGACTCAAAATTTGAGCTCGGCGATATTGTTCAGATTCCGGTGGAGTCAAAGGAATTTGGACGTATTGCAACACAGAATGCAAAGAACTTAATTCTTCAGAAAATCCGTGAAGAAGAGAGAAAAGTAGTGTACGATCAGTATTTTGAAAAAGAGAAAGATATCGTGACTGGTATCGTGCAGCGTTATGTTGGCAAGAATGTAAGTATTAACCTTGGAAAAGCAGATGCGATGCTGACTGAGAATGAGCAGGTAAAAGGCGAAGTGTTTAAGCCTACAGAACGTATCAAACTCTATATCGTAGAAGTGAAGAATACAACAAAAGGACCAAAGATTTTAGTTTCCCGTACACATCCGGAACTGGTGAAACGTCTGTTTGAGTCTGAGGTTGCAGAAGTAAAAGAAGGAATTGTTGAGATTAAGAGCATCTCAAGAGAAGCCGGTTCCCGTACAAAGATTGCAGTGTGGTCAAATGACCCGGATGTAGATCCGGTCGGAGCATGTGTTGGTATGAACGGTGCGAGAGTCAATGCAATCGTAAGTGAGCTTCGCGGAGAAAAGATTGATATCATCAACTGGAGCGACAATCCGGCGATCTTGATTGAGAATGCACTTAGTCCGGCAAAAGTCATCTCTGTAATGGCTGATCCGGATGAAAAGACAGCAAGTGTGATTGTGCCGGATTATCAGTTGTCACTTGCAATCGGAAAGAAGGACAGAATGCGAGACTGGCTGCACGTCTGACAGGATACAAGATTGATATCAAGAGCGAGACACAGGCGATTGAAGCCGGTGAACTTCCGGAAAATTATATGAATCTTTCCACAGAAGTGTCTGAGGAAGCAGATGAAGAGATGCCAGATGAATTAGTGTAGTCAGGAGTGATTTGTTGAGTAATAACAAAAAGATTCCTATGCGAAAATGTGTAGGATGTCAAGAGATGAAAAGTAAAAAAGAATGATGCGTGTTTTGAAAACTTCCGAAGATACATTTGAACTGGATGCGACAGGAAAAAAGAACGGGCGCGGAGCATATCTTTGTTTTTCAAAAGAATGTTTTGAAAAAGCGGTGAAAAACAAAGGGTTAGAGCGGTCTTTTAAGCAGGCAATTCCAAAAGAAGTTTATGAAAAGCTGGAAAAGGAGATGAATGCGCTTGAAATCGAGTAAAGCATTATCGTTAGTCAGCCTTGCCACGAAAGCAGGAAAGACGGCAAGCGGTGAATTCTGTACCGAAAAAGAAGTAAAGACCGGTATGGCAGAGCTTGTGATTGTGGCGGAGGATGCATCGGCGAATACAAAGAAGAAGTTTAAAAATATGTGTGATTTCTATGAAGTGCCAATTTATTTTATGGGGATAAAGATACCTTGGGGCATGCAATGGGAAAAGAATTCCGGGCATCGCTTGCCGTGCTGGATGCAGGATTTGCAAAGGGAATTAAGAAGCAGATAGAGGATGAGAGGCAGACAATGGCATAGAGGAGGTAGAGCGTATGACAAAAGTCCGGGTACATGAACTGGCAAAAGAGTTAAACAAGTCAAACAAAGAAATTTTAGATTTTTTACAAGAGAAGAAAGTAGAGGTGAAAAGCCACATGAGTTCCCTTACAGATGAACAGGAAAACATGGTGAAAGATGCTTTTGGAGGAAAGAAGGAAGCATCGTCCGAGGAGACACCAAAAAAGAAAAATATCGTGCAGGTATTCCGTCCGCAGAATACACAGAATGGAAAGCGTCAGGGCGGACAAAGATCGAACAATGGCGGCAATAATCAGAGAGGAAACGGTACAGGACAAAAG
>ENA-OQDW01000790-OQDW01000790.1-human-gut-metagenome-genome-assembly--contig:-NODE-790-length-12622-cov-1.924450_pt1 | contig 12622 bp, 11 predicted proteins | sample MGYA00242784_ERZ504613 | MGnify/ENA primary metagenome ERZ504613 (study PRJEB26092, sample SAMD00036330) | human gut metagenome | host: Homo sapiens | study: EMG produced TPA metagenomics assembly of... | reverse complement strand
CGTTCGTGATTTTTAGGTTGAATATCTGTGATCACTAGGATTTAAAATCTTTATTTCCAAGTTCGATTGCCGGAAATATCCTCCAGCTGAAAAGTTTGATTCGGGCTCCAGAACTCTCCTGATGCCGTGCCATATTGCTTCTGCTTTCCAATCACAGAGAAATAAATGTTGAATCCTCCTATGATTGCCATCAATCCGATGAGGAATGCCAAAATAACCGCTAACACCTTTTTTGCTTTTTTACTGATTTTCCGAGCCAAACATATTCACCCTTTCTGCTCTGAGACGGAGCTGTTCGTTATTTTCATTTTTGCTGCCCGGTGGTTGTTGTTTTTATAAATGGCAACCCGATCCGCCGATTTGATCTGATAAGACGGGGTAAGAATGGTGTTGTTTCGGATCACGATCCCCGAATGGACAGCACCCGCGTGCCTTTTGTTTTCCGGCTTGATCGAAACGGTGTGCTCCGGGCATGCCAGAAACTCATTTTTTTCAATCACAACATCCCGGACGCATCCGCTTTCATACCAACTTTTGGCATCGTCACTGATGAGGATATTATTCATCGTTGTATGGATAAACTGGTTATTACGAATTCGCACCCTTCCGCGTACTGTTAGGAGAAGCCCCCGCGTAATAATTCGGTCGAGTCGGTTCCCTTCAAAGGTCAAATCTGGAGCTGCGTCAATATCTTCAATTACGGCGCCGCACTCCGCCTTTGCCGGACCGTTCAGATGCAGAAGAATCTGGTATTCGTCGATTTGTTCACTGGAGAGGATTTCCGATTCCCCGCTGCACAGAAGCGTATCGGGGTCTACATAAGTGATCCGGTCTCCTATGCGCAGAGGATTGAAACCATGAGACTGCGGATGCATGAACCGAACGGTGATCGTATTCCCCTCTTTTTTCACGATCTTAAAATGGATGCCATGCGCGTTCAGGCAATCGTCACCTGCGCCTTCAAAAATGCTGTCCCGGATCGTCACCTGCCCGCGGCACATACAGATCTGAATAAAATCAGCGACGGATGCCATTAAGCGCGGTCCCTCTTTCCGCGGGGCAAATCGAAGGTTGGAAAAGGTAAGCGTATCGCTGTTTTGCGCGACCAGAGCAAGGCCATAGTTGAAATTCTGTTCAATTCCATCCAGCCTGATATGTTGGCATTGGTCAATAAAAATACCGTTATATTTGCGGCGAACGTCAAACAGCTCATAACGATCCCCTTTTTTAAAGCGCAAGGCGGCGGGATCATAGATGCGGAAAAGATGATCCTTTTGCTCCCGCATCCTTACCGCGCTGCAAAATGGATGCCCTGTCCGCTTTAAATTGCCGAGATCCTTTCCGTTTATCTTCCCAATCCAGTGTGCTGTGGTGCGGGAATCGAGAAACTCTGTGCAATACCCTTCTCCAATGAAACAATAGCCCTTCTGAGTTTTGGTATATTGGCTTTCCGCATCCAATTGAAAATCGGCGTAAAATGGGCCGGTTTTCACCACTGTCAGCTCATGCATATCCGGCTGAAAAGAAGTGATGCGGAGATTGCGGATAACCACATCAGTACAGTTGAGCAAGTGCTATATTGGTTGCCTGGCCTAGGAGAATAAATTCCGCGCCGTTACCCTCCAGCGTTACCTGCCGTAAGCCTTCCAACAAAAATCCCGCGCGGTTTTCGTGCGGAGCCTCTCCCGGACGCCACTCGTTATCGCCAACCGTATTGGTAACATACATTTTTCGAACGGGCAGCTTTTCAGCGGAGATATAATAAATTCCTTTTTCAAAAACGACTGTGCAGGGCTGCTCTTCTGTTTTAAGCTGTTTCAGCATTTTGGTGAGCGCTTCAGCGATCTCAATCCCTGGGCAAATACCAAACGCTTTTGCCTCAATCATATATCCACCTCAATTTGATAAGCCGTTTCCGGCTGTGTCAGGTAATGAATTTTTCCATCGGCAATATTTACCGCATCATACTGTTCTGATCTTCCGTCAGCAGTCAAACGGTAACGCGCGCTGTACGGCCCGCTACATGCCAAACCTGCTCTCCCCCTGTTTCGGAATAGGCCAGATAAGAGCCGGAACGCACCGCTTCTGGCAGGCAGAGATCATTTCCGCATTTTAAAACACAGCCGTTTTGCTCAATCCGCTTTTCCCTCGCAAAGGAAACAACACCGTCTGAATGCAGGAGGCGGATCGATTTGCCAATCCCTTTGATTTTGAGTCGTGTAAATTGATTCAGGTAGTAATGCGGCACCGTATAGGTGATAAAACGCTTCAGGAACTTCTGCGGCCACTCAGAATCCTCCGGATGCAGCAAATCTTCTCCATGCATATTTCCATAAATCAGCCATTCGAGCGATTGAAACGGTGTGAGTGCGTTGCATTGCTCCCCAAACCCAACCGCAGCGGCGGGATAACGCAAAATATCTCTCGGGCTGAAAACGGGGTTCCAGAAAGCGCTAATCAGGCCGATCGTATCGCTTTTGCCGAAGTGGACGCGTATCCCTGACCGCCATTCCCGGTAGATAAATTCGGAAGTCACTTCGACCCACGGCGGTTAAAATATTCGATCATGTTGCGGCGGGCCAACTTTTCACGCGGGATGGAGGTGCTTTACCCCGGCGGACGAAAAATGCGTCGATATGTATGGTTCCAGCTTCCTCGATCGGGAGCAGTTCCAGCAAGCGATCCACCCGCTTCTGAAAATAGCCGCTTTTCCACTCCTGCTCCAAACGAACCTGATAGGCCTTCCTGCCGTTCCAGACCCCGGTCGGTTTGGGCTGTCCGTTTCTCCCGCATAGAATCAGTCCGTGATCCAGATATTCCTGCCAGAGCGCGCTTTCCGGATAGGCGTCGGAGAGGTTGATATGATAACTGATTACGGTGTGGTAGTTTTTTGCCGTTTCCACAAGGCGGAGTAGGCTTTCCCTTGCGGTGGCGTCCTTCGGGCTTTTCAAATGCTCATTTACTTCAAAAAATTCAGGGTACCGGTCGTCATGCCCATTGTATTGCCAGCCGACTAAATAGATCACCTTTTGATAGCCCGGCGTGATCCGGTCGATCTGCTTTACCATTTCAAGGGCCTGATCAAAGGTACACATCACGCGGCAGCCGCCTCCCGGCTCCGGGATGGCAAGATCTAGCTTTAGCATCAGCGTTCGGGTGTAGTCATACGTTGTAAACATCATCAAAATTCCTTACCATAGCATAAGTTTCCAATCCCAAAATAACGATAGATTCCCTGCTGGGTGAAGCTACCGTCCGGATAGATATAAATCAGCTTGCCGCCCTTTTGCGGAACCAGATAGATATTGTGATCGCAGGAATAGCCGTACGCCAGCCGAATCCCCTGATAATCGACCGTGTAATTATTCATGTGGTCGTGCCCGGCAAAGCATCCTTTTGTGCTGCCGAGCCGTTTCATGGTTTCAAACATTTCGTCATCATGGTTGCTGCAATACACCGCCTCCAGCTTCGCGCCGTCGAGAATGGCTCCATTTTTTTTGGCGGTCTCATAACCGGTGAGATATTCACGCATCGGAATATGGAAAAACGCGAGGGATGGAACCACCTGATTTTCATCCCCATTGACGTTTTGGGCAATGGACTTGATGGTTTTTTCATACCATGCAATCTGATTTTCATGGAAGCAATCATATCCATCATCCTGCCCGGTGACCGGATCACGATAGTACATATTGCTATCCATCATCATAAGGGACATAATGATCTTTCCAGAATCGTCTGTGACGTTATAATAATAATTCCCTTCACCGTCTACATCCTCTGGACCGCGGTCAAAAAAGCAATATTCCAGCGACTCCAGGTATTCCGAAAGCTGTGTTTTCGTGTGCGTACGGCGTGTTTCCGCATCATGGTTGCCATAGACGAAGCCCCATGGAATGTTGAAAGACTCCATAAACTCCCCAAAGGTTCGGAAGGCCCGCATATTTTCATCCTCACTGGTGATATCGCCGGTGACTACGATGATATCCGGGCGAGAGGCCTCAATCATCTGGGTGATCGTGCGAAAAGCCTTTTGATCTTTTTTTGCATTGTTCAAAATGTGCACATCCGTAATTTGCAGCACTTTGCACGCTGCATCCTGCCCACCGGGCTTGTGGGTAAAAACGCCTCCAAATACCATGCCACAGGCAATCGCTAACAACAAAATGACTACACAGAAGACAATCCCCACGATCTTCCATCCTTTTTTTGTTGATTTTTTCATCATGTTCCCTCTTTCAGCCGAATCAATTCACCAATCCGGCAATTTTTAGCAAGATTTTTGCCGCTCAGAATGATTTCACGATCGCTGCTTACCTGGGTTACCTGCCCATTTTTCCAAGAAAAACTGATTCTGGCTCCACGAATTTGAGCCCCGTTCATCTTCCCTTCGCGCCAATCAGGCGGGAGTGCCGGTAATAGCTCAATCACGCCATCCTGATAGCCGATCAGGCACTCATTCACACCGGCAACATAGCCAAAATTGCCGTCAATTTGAAAAATAGCAGGCCAGTGGACATTGAATAGATTGCGAAACAACGCTTTGTCGATTAATAACTGAATATTCTTTTGCGCAGTGGCGCCGTCATGGAAACGCCCCGCTAAACAGATCGCCCAAGCGGTGCTCCACCCGATTTGCCCTTTACTATTCGCTTGACGGCAATCGAACAGCTTCCGCATTTGAAAAAGGAGCTCCGGATCTTTCGCACCGGCCACCCGGCCAGGGTAAAGCGCATAAAGCGGCGAAAAATGGCGGTGCCCTTTTTCTGAGCAGGAAATTCCACCGCTCCATTCACTCAAGCCCTCCTGCGCATATTCAAAAGGCTGGAGATGATCGAGTGTATTTTGGATTTTCGTCCGCTCCGAAGGCTCTTCCACAATTGAAGCGGCGTTCATAAGCGCCTGCCGCGCCAGACCGTTTTCAAACGCGCTGTGTAGGCCAAGCGCGCAGCGCCCGTTTCGATCAAAAACAGCTTCCGGAGAAGCCGATGGGCAACTGACATAGCAGCCGTCATGCTCCACCAGATAATCCATGATAAAGAGCGCCGCCTGCCGCACAATTTCCAGCACGGTATCACGCTCTGCGTCCAGCCCGCCGTTCAGATAATGCTCATAGATTTCATTGGCCAGCCAAACGCCGCATAGAGGCGCATACATATAATTGCTCTCCCCTATGACAGGAGCCGTTTTGCGCCACAAATCCACATTGTGGTTGCAGCAAAGCCGCGGCAGCCATAATTGACCTTGGCCGTTTTCTCACCGCGTTTACAAACCTCATGCACCATCCTGAGATAGGGCTCTAGGCACTCCTGAAGGCCACACAGGCCTTGCGCCCCAATAATTCATTCTGGGTGTTGATATTGACCGTATAATTGCTGCTCCAAGCCGGGCGTATGTTGGCATTCCACTGCCCTTGCAAATTCAATGGCTGCCCACCTCGGCGGCTGCCGGAAATCATCAAGTATTTTCCATAATGGTAAAGCAGCTCGCACACCGCCTGAAATGCGGCGGGATCCTTCAGCAGCTTATCCGTTCTACCAGAGCGATCGGTGTGCAGAGAAAAATCCTGTCTGCTAAAAAGAGCTTTATAATCTTCGATATGCTCCTTTTTTAGCTTGGAAACATCGGTACCGGCATCCATCACCTGCTGCATGGCCTTCTGGACAACCTGCTTTCGATCCGTCAAGGGCATCTGATCGTACCCTAAGAATCCGGTTGCTGTGGAGGAAATCAAGGTTAAATAAGATGCGCCTTTGATCACAATCCGATTTCCCTTTTCAATGACCTGACCGTCCGTCACTGGGCGCACAAAAAGTGCGAATGCCATGCCTTTTCCATTTGGCCGATACACAACCGGATGCCGTTCCCCATGCAGATAGTTGGGCGCTACGTAATCCGGCGCATTGCCGCAAAGGACCAACCCATTCTGCACATACACTTCGTTTTTTAGCGGAGAATTTGCACGAAGCACTGCCTGAAAGCGCTGGCCGGTGATTTGATAAACCAGCACACGCGCAGGATTTGAGGCAAAACATGTGCGCTTTAAAGCGCCGCTTTGGATCGTTAAAATGGCCTGATTCAAATCTAAAGCCCGACTATATTGCCCAAGTCCGCCTGTCAGCTTGATTTCCAGGTTCCCGAGCGGCAGGAAAGATTCGCTATAGCCGCCCGTCAGTTTTTCCTCAGCAAGCACGGTAGCCTCCCGATATTTGCCGGAAAACACGAGCGAACGGACTGCTTTTAGGCTTTGCAGGCTCTCCGGGTTGTCATAGTCTTTGGGGTAACCAGACCAAAGCGTTACGTCGTTGAACGCAATCTTCTCTTTTCTTCTCCCGCCATAGATCATGGCGGCGGTAAAGCCATTCCCAACCGGCAAAGCCGATTTCCAGCGCAAAGCGGGTTTGTTATAGAAAAGCTGTTTCATTCGATCAATCCACCTCTATATCAAATACCAAAGGCATTTTTGTATGGAGCGCATCCTGTACGCGGATGCACAGCCGCCGGTCGTTTAACTCCCACTTTGCCGGGCCACCGCCCAGCACGGTTATGTTTTTGATCACAAAAATGAAATCCATCCATACTGTGTCGCAACGCCTTCAAATGATACTGCCCCTTCCGATTCGGCTTTAAGGCAAACGCATAGATATGACATGGTTTATAAGTATACCGGAAATCATGGCTGCTGTAGTGGTTCCTTTCCTGAAAACTGCCTGATTTGAGCCGGCGGCCTTCCCCATACACCTTATAAGGCGAGGTACCCCAGATGGCCTCTTGGTTGCGGGAGGTCCACTCCCCAAGCGCGTGCAGAATCTTTTTCTCCTCATCGCAAATGCTTCCATCCGCTTTGGGACCAATGTTCAACACGAAATTTCCGTTTTTTGAAATGACATCAGCAAAAACACGGGCGATTTCCTCCGGCGTTTTCCATCGATTTGTCGTGCAATAGCTCCATGCGTTATATGCGGTGGAGGTTTCCGATTGCCAGACAGATGGGCTGATGGCATCCAACTGCCCGCGCTCCCGGTCAAAGATGGAGGCGTTATACATAATCGCATCGCTCTTATATTGCACACAAACCTCTTTCCCCCATTCTAGGAACGGTTAAAATAATAGGCCAGGAATTTTTTTAAATACGGGCGAAAGGTGTGATTCGATACCCACCAATCAAAAAACAGCGTTTCCGGTTGATAGCGGTCAACCATTTCCACTGTATGAACCAACCAGTTTTCGCACCATTCTGGGGTGGGATCAATTCCGCGCTCCTGCCGAAGCAGCGTGCGCAGGTTATTGCGGCGGTTCACGTTTACGCATGCGCCATACAGCTCTTGATAATTAGGATTGAGCGCTTCGTTTTCAAAGCCGACCGTTCGCGCGCCGTTCACAAACCAATAATGCTCCGCCCGGTGGCTGGATGCGGCGAAAACTACGCCCTGTTTTTCGCAGGCACAGCGGTATTCACTAAGCACATCCCGATGCATCGCCTGCCGGACTGTCGTCCATTCCGATAAATCAGAATCGTACATTTTCAGCCCATCATGGTGCTCCCCTACCGGCATAATATATTTGGCCCCAGCGGCCTTCAATGCGGCAACAATTTGCTCTGCATCGAAATTCGGCGCCGTAAACTGCTCGATAAATCTGCGGTAGGGATAATTCTTCCCATATTTTCGGATGTGGTGCCAATAAACAGGGTTCTGATGATAATACATCAGCCGCACATACCACTCGCTGAAATAGGCAGGCACCGCATAAGCGCCCCAGTGGATGAAGGCTCCAAACTTTGCTTCCCGGTACCATTCCGGTACGGGATACGCTGCAAGGCTCTCCCAATGATCTTTATATTTGCCGGAGGCAATCACCCGGTCAATGGCCGCGAGCTCTTTTTCATACATGTGCATTCCCTCCCTCTCCAAACGGCTATTTCGTTTACAGCGATTCACGGCCTTCTTTCAGGCAGATTGAAAAATGGAGTTTTCGGTTTGGGAGCAGAGGTTTACCGAGATAATTCCCCCACTTCAAATCCGGATAATACTGCCCGAGCGTTACCTGCAACTGGTCATGCTCTCCTCGACGCACGTATGCGTTGAAACCGGAATCTTGCGTCTGCATGTAAAGCTGATATCCACTTTGAAAACAAACTGTATAGTCGCAAATGTTATCTCGTTTCGTTTTAAAATCATTTGTTACAGAATAAAGCGGGTTGATATCCTCAGATAGGAAAAAATTTATTCTATCCATTTCCCAGCTGTGATCCGGTTTTTCTCCATATTGGTTAGGCGCGCCCCCAGACGCATATGCAGTGCCCGAAGCGGGCAATATGACCGGGCGATAACAGGAGTAAGGGCCGCCCGATGCCAACAAATTGAATGAACTTGATCAAAAAGATGAAAATTCAAAACTAGGGAACCCCCGATTAACCTGCGTGCAAAGATGTTTTTGGGACGTATATCTACTTCCAGCCGACCCGCCTCCATTCCAGATCAAGGGCAAATTTTTGCAGCTTGGAGCAAGCAATCTCCGCTGAAATCCGATTTTCGGATTGCCGGATTTTATGAATACGCACCGTACTTATTTGAGCGGGCTTTTCCCTGTTTTGAAAAGTTAAAAATGGCCCGGAAACGGCCTTTTCTCCATCCCTTAAAATAGTAAAATCCGTGTGTTGTTGCCATTGATAACTCAAATTTCGTTTTCGAATCATTGGAGCGCTCTTTTTTAGATGCAATTCGGCCGGCTGAAACGTATATTCATCCACCAGATATCCATTATAGTGGAAGCAAATATGTAAGGGCTCCGCCTGCAAGATAGGCACCCGAATCCAGCCGCTCTGGTGCGGCTCAATCGCTTCATGAATGAAAGAATGATACAGGATATGCCCGGCTTTATCTGAAACCGTTATATGCACTTCTGTTAAACACACATGGTCAAACCGGTTTGTGATATATAACTGCAACTCTTTTCCGACTCGTGTTTTGCTTTCATCCAGCAAAATGGGAGTAAACGCTTTTTTCGTTAAATACGCCTCGGGCTTCAAGCGCTTGTATGCATCAAAAATACAGCCCCATTCGCCGTAACCTGCACATTTCGTATTTGTATGAGATTGATGCCGCTCATGTGTTCCCTCTGGCAAATAAAAAACATCGTCGATACCGGCCCAGATCGCACAGCCCAGCGCGCCGTCCGTATGAAAAATACGCTCCCAACCGCGACGGATGCTTTCCCCCCAAAAAGCACGGCTGCTGTTTTCTTCTTTTAAGTTTTCAATATTATAGCAAGAAACATGGGCGAATTCGTCATGCAGCACTGGCATTTTGTGGCTACCCAGACGGCCTGTCACCTTTTGATAGTGCCAACTGAAATATCATAGGAAGGAGCTGGTGCGCACCGTGCGCGGATAGCTGAAAATAACCGGTCGTGTGCGGTCTACATCCTTTACATAGCGGTACTCCGCGCGGAAAGCATAAGTTTTTTCAAAGCTGGATTCATTCGCCAAGGACCAAATGATAACGGACGGATGGTTTCGCGCCCCCTCAATCATTTCCGCGAACCCGGCCAAAAAATCCTGCGGTGGATTATATATCCCGAACCCGTTATCGCCTTTAAAACAGGCGGCATTCTCCTGCTCAACATAAATGCCCAGACGATCGCATACCTCCAGAAAATAATCGCTGGCAGGATAATGGGAGGTTCGGATATGGTTGATGTTATGCTGCTTATAGGTAAGAATTTCGTAATCTATCTCTTCCCGGCTCAGTGAACGGCCGTATAAATGAGACACATCGTGGTGGCAAAGGCCGTGCAGCTTGATCTCACGCCCATTGATATAGACCTTGTTGCGCTCTGTTCCCCTATCTCCTCCATATGTGATTTGCCGAATACCGACAAGATGGCGGTTTTCTTGCATTGCTTTGCCGCCTGCATGCAGGGAAACCTTCAGCTGATAAAGATTAGGGTGCTCTGCATCCCACAGCTTTGCATTTTTTACAAGCAGGGAAAAACGGACGCCATATCTTTTTTCGTCCTCATGTGGCCGGGCGATATTAGGCAGAAAGAATTGGGCATATTTTTGATCGTTTGCAGCACTTTTTGGAAATTTACGCCGCCATTTTTGATCTGGAATTAATACTGACGTGTCTTGTATCGTGTCATTTAATAAAAAAACTCGTTAATCTCGCCGGACAGCTGTGTGACGGGTTCCCCATCCAGCGTTAAAAGCTCCGCTTGGATCGACCCAGGCTGACCGCAAGCCTCAATTTCACACTCCACATGTACAACTGCTTGCGCATTGTCCTTTATTTCCGTATCAATATAGGTGCGGGCAATATGAGGATTTGGGAGCGCAAACAACGTAATCTCCCGAAGAATTCCACCGATATTGCAATGCGCATAGTAGCTTGCCCACGCGGTGTTGCTGATTTTTTCTCCTTCGGGATTCCAGATGCCCTTGCGCTCCCCCTCCACATCTGTTACTCCGACCACCAGCATAATTTCTTTTTCATGGGCAAAGGGAGTAATTTCACAATCCCAAGCTGTAAACCCACCAATGTGCGTTTTTAAAAACTGGTTATTTACCCATACGCGCGCATTGGAATATACTCCTTCAAAGCGCAGGAACACACGCTTTTGGGCAAATGAATCCGGGATTGAAATTTTGCGGCGATAATAATACTCTGTATTGTTTTCAATATCGAACCCTTGTAGGATAAGCGATCCCGGCACCACAACCTTCCGCCACCGGTCGGGAGCGATGGTATCAAAATCAAAATCCTGATTGTTAGCATAGGGGGATGGAATCGATGCAATTTCTTCAAAAAGGAATGTCCATTCTGCCTGATCCCGGTGAGTAAGGCAGGAAAATGCTGCCTTACCCATCACCCTTTCCGGTATCGCAGGCAAAGATGGTGTTTGATATTGGCTCTTTTTCCAGTCTACACGCTGAAGCATTGTGCCGGTCCGCCCTTTCCGTATCGTAAAAAGTTATTCCGCCTTTTCATCGAACACAACAGCCACTTTGCCACATTTGCCGCCTGCCATCAGCGCATAAGCGTCACCTGCGCGCTCTAGTGAAAAACGGTCTGTCACGAGATCTTCCGGATGAATATTCCAGCGCACTAATTTATCAACAAGATCTTCCATGCGCCAAAGGGAGGTTACCCAACTGCCGTAAATCGTTTTCTGGCCGTGTATGATGTCAGGGGAGGGCTGGAAGGTGCAGGTGTTTCCCTCTCCAACAAATGCAATTTTTCCATAGCTTTTCGTTGCGCGAATTGCGAGCTGCCTGCCTGATCGTTTGCGGAGCAGTCCACAGCTTTTTCGGCTCCCTTTCCCCCGGTGACCGAGAGGATTTTGCCCAGCGTTTCCTCATTCGATTGGAACACATAATCAGCCAGATGGAGGTCTTGCGCAATTTTCAAGCGTTCCGCATCATATTCAACGCCAATCAGCTTATCGGCGCCCATGGCGCGTGCAAGCTGAAGAGCAGCCAAGCCAACCGGGCCGAGGCCCACAATCAACACGGTGTCGTCACCGCCGATTGTGATCTTTTCCAACGCCTCATATACGGTGCCAAAGCCACAGGCAACCTGCGCGCCATCCACATAGGTCAATTCATCCGGCAGCGGAATCAGATCCTTTTCTTCTGCTAGGAGATACGGCGCCATCCCGCCATTGCGCTGCCAGCCATAGGCCTGCCGGTGCTCCGAGGTGCAGGAGATTGCATAGCCACGGCGGCAATCGTAGCAAAGGCCGCATCCGCTGATGTGATAGACAATCACGCGGTCGCCCTTGTGAAAACGGCGAAGCCCTTCCCCTTCCTCGATGATAATGCCGCACGGCTCATGCCCAGCAATGGTGCCGTCGATGTATCCCTCCGCGCCTTTGCCGGTATGTTCGCGATAAATACAGCGGATATCGCTGCCGCAGATGGTAGACGCCATCGTTTGAATCAATACCTGCCCATGGCCAGGCTTTGGAATATCAAATTCCTTGAATTCTACAGTGCTGTTCCCGGGCAGCGTTGCCCCAATCATTTTACCATTCATGATACATTCTCCTTTATCCATCTGTTTTCATCATATATCCAGTGGCCAAATGGCCATCCAGATCCCATAGCTCCCGCCAATCATCGGCGCCTGCCATAGAAACACTTGGCCTTTTACCAGGCGGCAATTGCGGTCTGCCAATGCGATGCGGGCCATATCCTCTTCTGAAAGCTTCTCCTGTGCTGCCGCTAAATTAGCGGCAATATTAATCGGATTGCCCGAAAAGGGAATTGGCGTATGGCCGCGTGTTACCGCCCATTTGATGCAAATCTCCTGCGGCGAACAGTGGTATTGGAGGGCCAGCTCTTGAATAATCTCCATTTTAATATCAGAGATATCCCCCTCTGTGCGGTCACGCTCCGGTCGGTTCGGGCTGCCGAGCGGGCAGAATCCAATGATTTCCATGTTGTGTGATTTGCAGTAGCTGTACAATTCCGGTTGCTGAAAAGAGGGATGGAGTTCCATTTCATTTGCAAAAGGAGGAATTTCACAAAGCGGTAGAATCGCCTCTAATTTTGGAATCGTCATATTGCTCACAGCAATTTCCCGCACGAGGCCTTCCTTTTTTAAGCGCTCCATCTGCC
>ENA-OQDW01000789-OQDW01000789.1-human-gut-metagenome-genome-assembly--contig:-NODE-789-length-12629-cov-3.243481_pt1 | contig 12629 bp, 14 predicted proteins | sample MGYA00242784_ERZ504613 | MGnify/ENA primary metagenome ERZ504613 (study PRJEB26092, sample SAMD00036330) | human gut metagenome | host: Homo sapiens | study: EMG produced TPA metagenomics assembly of... | reverse complement strand
CAACAGCCTGAAATGCCGTTTTAAACGGCATTTCTTATTGATTTAAAGTGGATGTGTCAGAAAGGGAGGCTTTGCCGTGCGCTATGTCGTAGAGCGGGATTATTTGGCCAACAATATTGAAATCGTCAAAAGAGAAATGGGGGGCGTTCCCGTTATCGGAACGGTCAAGGCAAACGGCTATGGCTGGGCACTGTGCAGTTTGCGCGCGAGCTTGTTGACAATGGGATTGCTCTGCTTGCCGCCGCCCGCTCAGAGGAAGCCGCCGCTGTGCGCAATGCGGGCATTGATTGCCCGATCCTGCTGCTCAGCCTGTGGCAGACGAAAATGAGGCGGAGCTTCTGATTGATCGCAGCATCACGCCTGCGTCGGTTCCCGTGACAGCGCGCTCCTGCTGGAAGAAACAGCGCAAAGGCGCAGCGCCGTCATCGAGGCGCATTTAAAGCTGGATACCGGCTTCGGCCGGTATGGGTTTCTCCCCGGCGAGGAGGAGGAAATCGCCAAGCTCTGCGCAGGGTTGCCACATCTAAAAATTACAGGCTGTTTCACGCATTTTTCCAATGCCTTTGGGAAAGACCCCTCCTCTGTAAACCGTCAGATGAGCGTTTACCGGGAGATGACGGAAAAGCTTGAGCAGGCAGGCATGGCGCTCGGCATGAAGCATGCGGCCAATTCGACCGCTGCGCTACGGTTCCTGGAAACCCGGCTCGATGCAGTGCGCATCGGCTCTGCCTTTTTGGGCAGGCTGTCGGTGCCAAACGAGTGGGGGTTCCAGCGCGTGGGCCACATGGAGTGCGAAATTACCAGCGTGAAACACTTGCCCAAGGATTCCAACATTGGCTATGCGGATCTCTACCGCACGCCGCGCGATATGGTTGCCGCCGTTGTTCCGGTGGGGCACATAGACGGCTTTGGGCTAACTAAGGCAAACGACCTTTGCCGCCCGGTGGACAAGCTGCGGCATTTGGTGCATGCGGTGAAGGATTTTTTCCGCGATACTCAAATTTACGGTTATCTCAACGGCAAGCGTGTCCCGCTCGCGGGCCGAATCGGGCTGACAAATGTTGTGTTTGACGTGACGGGTGTGGATTGCCGCCCTGGGGACATTGTCACACTCGACGTGAATCCCCTGATGGTAGACAGCGGTGTTTTACGGGAGTATGTATGACTTCCATATTTTATAAAATTCCAAATCAAACGGCGGCCTCCTGCCCACACAGGAAGCCGCCGTTTGCTATCATCCGGCTCAATCAGCCAAAAATGCCGATGCCCTTGAGAATGCTGTCGAATACCGTGGAAACGATATTCTGGGCCTCAGCGCTCGCGCCTGCCGAGCTAAGAATCCCCTCTACAAGTGAAAAGATAGAACTGAGCATGTTTTTTCCTCCTCCTAATATCATTGAGATACCTCTGCAATTTATTGAAAATTGATTCATTACAAATGCGACAATAAATACGCATCAGCATCTTTGAAATTATTGTATTCGACAAATTTGCTTATTTTGTTACAAAATTATGAACAAAGCGACACTTTCCAAAAAACAGTAAATAATCTTATTCTTCTAACCGAAATCCGTAAAAATTATCGTTCTCCTTCCGGGATGTTTTTCAAAAGCAAAAAAGGGCTGCCGCAAAATGAAACGCATTTCGCAGCAGCCCTTTCTAATATTTTTTATTACGAAGTGAGTAACAAAGCAAAACCAATTTACCCCGCGATCATAGAGATACGGCCAACCGGCCGCACGCACTTTGCCAGAGGCTATTTTTTACTTAAGACCAGCGGCCTTTATAATCGTTGGGGTAAATCTCAAGCACCTCAAACGATATTACACCGGCAGGCACCTCAACCTCCACTGTATCGCCCAGCCGATGGCCTAAAAGCGCCTTTCCAACCGGAGATTCATCTGAAATCAGGCCAATATCCGGATCCGCCTGTGCAAAGCCAACAATCTGGTAATCCTCTGTTTCGCCCATCTCCAAATCCTTGAGCTTTAGCTTAGAGCCCACATGAATCACCTCTGTGCCCAGCGCATCTTCATCAAGCACCTTGGCATTTTCAAGCATCGCCTCGATTTCACCAATGCGGGCTTCTAATTTGCCCTGCTCGCTTTTGGCTTCGTCGTACTCGCTGTTTTCCGACAGGTCGCCGAAGGAAAGTGCCACCTTAATCTTTTCCGCCACTTCCTTACGCCCGACGGTTTTTAAATGTTCCAGCTCCGCCTGTAGTTCATGCAGGCCGTCATAGGTTAATAAAATCTCCTGCGGCATCTTTACCATCCTTTCAGGCCCCGTATGAGGCAGTGCAGTTGTTAGCAGTTGCGTTGTTAAAATAACGCAATGTTGTTATTATAATAAAACAGGCGGGCGCTGTCAAGTGATTATCGGGCTGATTCAGCGCTCGGCAGCCTCTTCCCACAGCCGTTTCAGGCATAGCATATCCTTCCGATAGCGCCGAATCGAATCGCCCTTGACAAACTCCAGCAAAAGGTCTCCCTGATAGCCCTGCGCCCGCAACTCCCGCAAAAACAAACCGATTTCTTTTTCCCCTTTTTTCAAAGGATAGCGGCGCGACCCGCTCTGATTCCAGCAAAACAGATGGGCAACCTCCGTTTGCCCCGCTACGGCGCGCAGGTTTTCAAAATCCTCCCCCGCATACATCGGCTGCCAATAGGTTTTCAAGTTTTCCATGCCGCACTGTTTGAGATAGGCAAGGCAGGTTTCCCGCGTGTCATTATAGGTATTCCGGTGAAATTCCGAGGCAACCGTTAACCCGTATTCCGCCGCAATCCCAGAAAGGAGCATTCCTTCCTCCACAAGGCCGGTAAGCGCTTCCGGGGAGGTTTCTCCACTTCCCTGTTCTCCCAGCCAGACGCGGATGATCTGTGCGCCAAGCGCTAAGGTGATCTCACAAAGCTTTTGGAACGCATCCAACTGCCCGCTTCCAATTTTATAATAACTGCCGTAGGAGCGCGTTTGAATCCCAGCCTGCTCACAGCCCCTCCGCGCCTCTTGGGCGGTTTTCTCATCTGTCACATGAACGTCACCGCCCCATTCGATGCACTCTGCCCTGCTCTCCTGCGCCAGCCGGATGATTTCTTCGCAGGTGAGCTTTCGAAAGGTGACGCTTGTTAAGCCAATCATATGCTTCTGCCTCCTACGCCATTGTTTCCAGCATTTGCAAGGTCACGCCATAGTGCGTTTGCTCCCCGGCGGACCAGCGGCCAAATTCCTCAATCATATATTCTGCCATGCGCCAAACCTCCCGCCCCATGCTTCCTGCGATATGCGGGGTCAAAAAAGCGTTTTTCCGCCTCATCAAGGGGTTCCACGGCGCATACGGCTCTTTCGTGAGCACATCGAGCAGCGCAGCCCTGCCCGGCTCCTCACGTAGTGCGCGGGCAAGATCCTTTTCCACCACCTGCCGGCCCCGGCCGGTGTTGATAAACGTGGCGTTTGGTTTCATCCGGGAAAACAGCTCATAGTGAAAAATCCCCGCAAGCTCCTCCTTATTCGCCAAGTGGTTTGAAATCACGTCGCAAGAGGAAAAAAGCTCCGGCAGGCTCACAAGGCGCACCCCAAGCGCACGCGCGCGCTCCTCGCTTAGATAGGGATCATAGGCCAGCGCCTCGCAGTCAATGGTTTTCAGCCGTTCGCACACGAGCGACCCGATGCTGCCAACCCCGACGATACCAACCTGCAATCGGTAATTGCCAGGATGCCTCTGCGCCATGTGCTGCGCGCTCCAATAGCCCTTTTTGCACCGGCCTGCTGATTGGAAATAGCCCTTTGCCGCAAGCACAATTTGCGCAAAGGTGAATTCTGCCACCGGAACGGCATTCGCCTGCCATGCGCTGAACACCTCCACCCCGCGCTCCAAAAACGGCCGAGCGAAATACTGGACTGTTCCCGCGGCATAGAACACGGCCCGCAGATTCGGAAAATAGGTTTGTATCTCCTGCGTAGAGAGCGGCGCCATCCCCCAGGTGGAAAAAATCGCTTCACAGTCACATGTAAAGCGCTTATGCTTCTCCAACGTAGCTTTTGAGAGCACCGGGCCGTACAGCTCGCCCAAGGCCGCGAGCCTTTCCCGCAGCTCCTCTGGAAACACCCGCTGCAAATTTTGGGGTTCTTCCGATAGCAAGGCAATTTTCATTTTGCTCCTTCCTTTCCCAAACGCTGCCGTTGCGTTTACTGTGCAGTACCATAGCCCTCCAAAACCACAGTAAAGCGGTGATTGGGCGAAGACTGCATCTCTGACGCTTTCATGCCGAGCGTTGTATTCCCGCGGCCGCTCTCGCCTACCTCAAGCATGCCGACGCCCGCGGTAGTGGCCTTCACCTGTTTTCCATTCTCGTCCAGCCATTTGATCCGTACGGTGCAGTTCTTTGCACCGGCAATCCCATCCTCAAGCCGCTTGGCGCTGCAACGAAATTGGAAGGAGCAGCCGTCTCCGCTCATTTCTACAGCTGAAATTTTAGCGTCCGTAATCTGAAACCGGGCGCCATAGCACACTATTTCCAACGGAAATTTTTGAGAAAAAGTAAAAGCAGCCGTCTTTTGCGCGCTCTGTGCAGTCGATGTGCTTTCCGCCCGTTTGGCCGTGTTTTTTTCGGCAGCACCTGTGGCGGCGGGCTTTTTCGATGCAGGAACCCTTTCTGTCGTCAAAGCGCTGGACGGTTCTGCCGCCAATATGGTGGATGGTTCCGTAAGGCCCACCGGTTTGCTCGACGGATTTGTTTCCCCAGTCTGTCCGTTGGTCAGCGAAGAGCCTGCCGTTTCCGGCAATTCTCCCTCTCCGACGGAACATGCCGCTAAAGAAGCGACAAGCATCGCCGCCAACAGGAATGCTGGAAGTCGTTTTTTCATTTTGCTCTTTCCCTCTTTCTTATCACTTGAAATTGCAATCCCTCATGCGCATGATGAGATAGTTCCATCTTACTACACCCATTTTTCACTGTCAATTCCAGCCCTCAGCGCAAAAGAAAACCGATACAAAGAGCGAAAAAGCTGTTATACTGTTACTTAGAAAAAAGCGGGAGGAAAATGCCAATGAAATTTCAAACATTCTCCTATCACACACTGGATGAAATCCGGCAGGCGGCTAACGGCCTTTCCCTCACCCTGCCGCTGAGCGAGGTGCTCCGCGTGCTCCGGCAGCCCGTCTCAGCGGGTCCATTGCGGCTTGCAAATCGAATCGCCATCCAGCCCATGGAAGGCTGCGACGGCACCCCGGATGGACGGCCAGATACGCTTACCCAGCGGCGCTATCGCCGCTTTGCGCGTGGCGGGGCGGGGCTGATCTGGTTCGAGGCCACCGCCATCGTGCAGGAGGCCGTGCAAACCCACGCCAACTCTATCTCAACAAAAAAACGCTTGACAGCTTCCGCACACAGGTCGAGGAGATCAAAGAGGAAGGGATGCGGCAAAACGGTTTCGCGCCCGTTGTCATCTGCCAGCTGACGCACTCTGGACGCTATGCCAAGCCGGAGGGCGTGCCTGCCCCTCTGATTGCTTATAACAATCCCTTATTTGAGAAAGAACAGCCAATTGACAAAAGCCGCATCGTTTCCGATGACAAGCTGAAACGCCTGGAGGAAGCCTTTGGCGCCACCGCTCTGCTCGCGCAGGAGGCGGGCTTCGACGGCGCGGATATCAAATGCTGCCACCGCTATCTGCTCAGCGAGATGCTCTCCGCCTTTACGCGCCCGGCGATTACGGCGGCGCTTTTGAAAACCGGACCCGGTTGCTGCGCAACGCAATTTTTGCCGCCAAAGGCGCAACCAGCGGGGAGTTTCTAATCACCAGCCGCGTGAATCTCTACGACGGCTTTGCCTACCCCTATGGCTTCGGCGTTTCTCCAACGGGCGGCCTCATGCCTGACCTGACGGAGCCGAAAGCGCTGGTAACGCTTCTGCATGAGGAGTTGCGGCTTCCTATGCTCGATTTTACAATTGGCAATCCCTATGTCAACCCACATGTGAACCGCCCCTACGACGGCGGCCCCTATGTGCCGGACGAGCACCCGCTGGAGGGCGTGGCGCGCATGCTGGGCTGCATCGGTCAGCTCAAAAAAGCCTTCCCATCCTCTGTGTGATCGGCTCCGGCTTCTCCTACCTGCGGCAGTTCTCTCCATATCTCGCAGCGGGCGCGGTCGAACAGAGCGTATGTGATCTGGCGGGCTTTGGGCGCATGGCGTTCGCCTACCCCGATTTTCCGCGCGACACGCTGTATGGCGAGGGCTTCAACGCGCGCAAAACCTGCATCGCCTGCGGGAAGTGCTCTGCCCTTATGCGCGCAGGCACAGTCGCGGGGTGCGTGGTGCGCGATGGGGAAACCTATCTGCCGTTTTATCAGGCGCATTGCTGTGTATAAACAAGAAGTTTATTTGGAAACGCTGAATTTCAGCCGATCAGTCAATAGAAAAAGAAGGAGTGAACGATATGCCGCAAAAGATTGCCATCGTCACCGGCGGACGCAAGGGCATCGGCCGCGCCTGCGCGGAAAAGCTGCATACGGATGGCTACCGTGTGATCGTCACCGGGCGGAATGCGGATGCGCCCATGGACGATACTGGCATTGATTATGTCCCCTGTGACAATCTTTCAATTCTCGCAATTCGTTCTCTGGCAGACAAAATATTCTCCCAATTCGGCCGGGTGGATGTGCTTGTCAACAATGCAGGCGTCGCACCGAAAGTCCGCCTCGATTTGCTGGAAACCACAGAGGAAAGCTTCGATTTCGTGCTGGATACCAACCTGAAGGGCCCCTTTTTCATGTGCCAGGCGATGGCGCGGCAGATGATCCGCGTGCTTCAAACGCAGGAGGATTATCACCCACGCATCATTAACATCTCCTCCGTTTCCGCCTATGCCTCCTCCGTCAACCGTGGCGAATACTGTATATCGAAAGCGGGCGTTTCCATGGTGACAAAGCTGTTTGCAGACCGTCTGGCGCAATTCGGCATCCCGGTTTTTGAGGTGCGCCCCGGCATCATCCGCACGGATATGACCAGTGCCGTCATGCAAAAGTATGAGGAAATGATTGCAAACGGCCTGACCCCTATCCCTCGTATGGGGGAGCCGGAAGATGTGGCCAAGTGCGTGAGCGTGCTCGCGGGCGGGCAGCTCGATTTTGCCACCGGCAGGTGCTCAATGCGGACGGTGGCTTTCACCTGCGGCGGCTATAATTTTAGAAGGGGGCGGCAACAATGCAGGAATATACCTTTGATACCGTCATCGTCGGCACCGGCTGCGCGGGCTATAATTGCGCGGACTGGCTGTACACACTCGGCCGCAGGATCTTGCCATTGTCACACGCGGGCGTTTATCGGGCGCCTCACGCAACACGGGCAGCGATAAGCAGACGTATTACAAGCTTTCCCTCGCCTCCGGCATGCCGGACAGCGTGCGAAAAATGGCAAGGGATCTCTGCGCGGGCGGTGGCGTCAACGCAGGTGTCGCGCTCGCGGAAGCGGCAGGCAGCACACGCAGCTTTATGAAGCTTGTCAACCTCGGCGTTCCCTTCCCCTGCAATGAATACGGCGAATTCGTCGGCTATCAGACCGATCACGATCACTCCGGCCGGGCCACCTCCGCCGGGCCGTATACGTCAAAATATATGACGGAAGCGCTGGAGCGCGCTGTGTTGGAAAAGGGCATTCCCATTTTGGAAGGGCTCACTGCTTTTCACCTTTTCACATTGCATGGCCGTGTGACCGGACTGGCCTGCATCGACGAAGCCGGAGAAAGCGAGGCCGCCGGCCTTGTTATTTTTCACTGCAATCAGCTCGTGATCGCCACCGGCGGCGAAGCGGCAGCTTACTGGGATAGCGTGTATCCAGAGAGTCAGACTGGGGCGCTGGGGATGCTTGTGCGGGCGGGCGTCCGCCTTGTCAATCTCAACCACTGGCAATACGGCCTTGCCTCCACAAAATTCCGTTGGAATGTTTCCGGCTCCTATCAGCAGGCGCTGCCCCGCTATGTGAGCGTAGGGGCGGATGGATTCGAGCACGAATTTCTCACAGAAGCGTTTCCAAACCCGGCAGAAATGCTCGGCCGAATCTTTCTCAAGGGCTACCAATGGCCTTTTGACGCACAGAAGGCGGAGGGCTCCTCTAAAATCGACTTGCTCGTCCAGCAGGAATGCGCAAAGGGTCGGCGCGTATTTCTGGATTTTCGACGCAATCCAAGCGGGATGGGAAGCGGCTTTGGTCTTATTCCGGAGGAAGCAAAGAAATATCTGGAGCATTCCGGCGCGCTTCTGCTCACGCCCTATCAGCGCCTGCAAAAGCTTAACCCCGCCGCGATTGGGTTATACCGGGAGCACGGCATTGATCTCTCCAACGAAATGTTGGAGATCGCCGTTTGTGCCCAGCACCAAAACGGCGGAGCCGATGTGGATGTTAACTGGCAAACCAGCGTTACCGGCCTCTATGCGTGGGTGAGGCGGCGGGCACCTTCGGTGCATACCGCCCCGGCGGCACAGCGCTCAACAGCGCGCAGGTTGGCTCTCTGCGCGCCGCAGAGCATATCGCGCGCACCGGCAGGCGCCATCCACCGGCTCCAATTGCGGCGGATGAATTGGAGCGCCTGCAACACGATTTGCGCGGCTATCAATGCGCACAGGGGCTCTCCCACGCACTCATCCGGCAAAAGTTTCAGCAGGCCATGAGCCGCCATGCCGCCAATCGCCGCTGCCTGCCGCAAATTCGGATGCTTCGGCGGGAAATCGGGGAGGTGCTACGCAACATCCCGCACATGCTTGCGTCGGACGGAACCTTCGCTCCCTGATCGAAACAATTGATATCTTAACAGCACAGGAAGCCGTGCTCTTCGCCATGGAAACGGCGGGAGAGGCGATGGGCAGCTATGGAGGCGCTCTATATTTAGACGCTTCAGGCAACGTATTGCCGGAAAATCCAGCGCACAGTCAAGACAGGCTGATCACGCAGGACCATATTTGCCGGCTGCAAAAGCCGCTTCCGATCCCGGAGGCAGATATCTGGTTTGAAACAGTATGGGCACAGTATCGAAAAGAGCATCCTCAATCATCGCATTCGGAACTGCGATGAGCAAGGAGAAGCCAAGCAAAACAGCGCCGCCTGAACGTGCAATTCAGGCGGCGCTCGTGATTGGAGCCACAAAGGAAGTAGAATATTGCGCTCTACAGGGATTTTATAAGGTTCGGCAACCGTTTGAGCGCGCCGGGCACGCCCTTGAGAATCTTCCCCATGCCCTTTGCAAATCGATCCTCATTGAGAATCAGCAAAAGGCCATCTGCCATATCGGGGCTGAATACGCCCATGCTGTCCGCAATGAAAAGCTTCACCGGCGACTGAACGGCGATCCCTCCTGCCATAGAATCCGGATCAATGAATTTTCCCATCAGCGGTTGATGCGGCCGCCCCACTTGCTCACATCCTTTGCATCCTCGAATGTGCTCGTATAGGTGAGCGGCTGACTAGGATCCGCTCGCTGGGAGGAATTGCATGGCCAAGCACCGCTTCAAACTCGCTATCCGGCACATGGGTGATATCGCCGCTATAATAAGAAGGAGCGATCGCTCTATCATCCGGGCATACTGCTTCAGTGGAGGCTGCACCTCCACACCGCCCTCCAGCCGGATATCGCGGCTGGACGCGCCCACAAGGATGCGGAATTCACCGCGTTCCACCTGCCAATCGCCGCACTGCGTATTATAGTAAGCGAAGGCACGTTTATCGAGCGTGAGGGTAACCGTTTTCTCCTCTCCTGCTTTCAGGAACACCTTTTGGAAGGCCTTCAGCTCCTTGGGCGCGCGGTAAATTGTGCTATCCACATCAGCCACATAAATCTGTGCGATTTCCGCGCCATCTACTTCACCCGTATTCTTCACGTTGAAGCTGACGGTGAGCGTATCCGTATCTTTCATGCTGGAGGTGGAAAGGACCAAATCGCTGTAGGCAAAAGAGGTATACGACAGCCCATAGCCGAACGGGAAGCGGACGGGAACCCCAGCCTTATCATAATACCGGTAGCCCACATAAATTCCCTCCCGGTATTCAACGGAAACCGCCGTGCCCGGAAAATAATTAGCGCTCGGCACGTCGGAAAGCGCTATCGGATAGGTTTCCGCGAGTTTTCCGCAGGGGTTCACATCTCCAAACAGGATATCCACCACAGCACTACCGCCCGCCTGCCCACAGAGGTGGCTGTGCAGAATGGCCGGCACCTCGTCGGCCCATGGGAGCTCAACCGCCGCGCCGCCCGCCAGCACAACAATCACATTCGGGTTCGCCTTTGTAACCGCTTCCACCAGCTGGTTGTGCAGTGGTGGGAGCTGCATATGCCGGCGGTCGCAGCCTTCTGTTTCATATTCATCCGTCAGCCCGATAAACAGGATCGCCGCATCAGCGCTCTTAGCCTTAGCCACCGCTTCGGCAAGATAGGCGTCGTCAGGCGTTTTATCCTTCCGGTCTGTGGAATAGCCTGGCGCATACTCAACGGAGATGCCCTCCTGCACCATGGTATCATAGGCGCAGTCAAGCCGGATCGGATTAATCAGAGAACTGCCTGCCCCTTGATAGCGCGGCTTTTTCGCCATCTCACCGATCACGGCAATCCGCTTGTTTTTCTTCAGCGGCAGGAGTCCGCCGTCGTTTTTCAGCAACACCATGCACTGCCCGGCAATTTTACGCGCCAGCGCGTGATGTTCTTCCGGATCGTAGGTTTCGTTGCCAAGCGCCTTTTCGCTCTTCTTGGCGAGGTCTATCAGGCGGTCAACCATCTGATTGAGAAAATCCTCTGAAATCCTGCCATCGCGCACCGCCTGTGCAATCGCACGGTCATTTGCCCCACCGGAGAACGGCATTTCCAGCTCTTGGCCAGCCAAAAGGCCCTCTACACGATCGTTCTCTGCGCCCCAGTCGGTTACCACGAGGCCCTTGAAACCAAAATCCCCGCGCAGCACATCGGTCAGCAGCCATTTATTCTCCGCGCAGTAAACGCCGTTTAAGCGGTTGTATGCACACATCACCGTCCATGGCTGCGCCTTTTTCACAGCGATTTCAAACGGCGCGAGGTAAATTTCCCGCAGGGTGCGCTCATCCACAACCGCATTCACCGTCATGCGCCGGGTCTCCTGATTATTGGCGGCATAGTGCTTGATGGAAGTGCCGATCCCCTTGCTCTGCACACCATTGATAAAGGCCGCCGCCAGTTCGCCTGCCAGAACAGGGTCTTCCGAAAAATATTCAAAATTGCGGCCGCAAAGGGGCGAGCGTTTAATATTTACACCTGGCCCCAACAGCACAGAAACTTGCTCCTTACGGCATTCATCCCCCAACGCCTGCCCCATCTGATAGATCATCTCCGGATCCCACGAGCAGGCGGTGGCCGAGGCCGTGGGATAGCAGATTGCGGGCGCACCCTTCAGCACCGAATGGCCTTTTTCACTGGTTTTCTCTGCACGCTTACGGATACCGTGCGGTCCATCCGTAAGCATCACGGAGGGAATCCCCACACGCGGCACACCTTCACTGTGCCAAAAATCATGGCCGGAGCATAAGCTCGCCTTTTCCTCCAGCGTCATTTTTTGAATCAAATCTGCATATTGCAGCGCCATATGTAACCTCCTGTCCGATCAATCAAAAGCATGTGGCCACGCTGTGTTTTCCCATCCAAAACCGGATGACACTGCAAAGCGCCTGAGCCGCTTTACACCGCGTTAGCCGGCTGCACGGTAAAATTAGACTTTGGCTTTCTCTTTTTCCTCTACGTCCGCTTCCTTCTTTTTATGAAAAAGAATTTTATCCACCGGGAAATACAGGAAGAACTGCAACGCGGAGCAAACGGCCGTCGCAATATTCCTTGCGGCTGCCTCCGACCAGCCAATCTCATTGAGAATCCAACCGTATATCGTGGGATTGAGCCATTGGGAGAAGCAGATCAAGGCAATGGTAAAAACAACGTAAATCGGGAGGACAACCTTCGTATTTGCGCCGGAATTGAAGGTTTTTTCCTTATTAATGAAAAATGCCACGATCTGGGCCGCTATGTTGGAAATTGCAAAGGAAAGGAAATAGCCAAGCCCCCCATCCGACACCGGATAATGAAACACAAAGAAATCACAAGGTGTGTCATAGAGGCTGCGGAATACCAACGGCAGTAGGTTCACCAACCCAAACTGCACAATGCAGGCGCCCAAGCTCACAAAGATAAACTTAATAAATTGCCAAAGCGTTACCACGCCTGAGCCTTTACTTTCGGCCTTTTTGTCGATTTGATTCAATTTCCCCATACATATCGCTCCTTTTCTGTCTAGTTTCATGTTATTTTATCATGCTGAACATGAAAAAACAAGTAAATAAACGAGAAAAGTATTGTTTGTGTTCTCTTCTGTGCTTCCGGCAGTGACTTTGCCGCTTCCCATTATGTATCTTTTTTCATAAAAGGCAAAGGAAACCGCCAGCTACCCGCTATTTTTTGACGGCGTAGGGGCGAACTGTGTTCGAGGCGAACTGTGTTCGAGGCGAACTGTGTTCGAGGCGAACTGTGTTCGAGGCGAACTGTGTTCGAGGCGAACTGTGATTCGAGGCGAACTGTGATTCGAGGCGAACTGTGATTTCGCCTACAATACCAGGGTTAATTTATCGG
>ENA-OQDW01000787-OQDW01000787.1-human-gut-metagenome-genome-assembly--contig:-NODE-787-length-12644-cov-2.617640_pt1 | contig 12644 bp, 18 predicted proteins | sample MGYA00242784_ERZ504613 | MGnify/ENA primary metagenome ERZ504613 (study PRJEB26092, sample SAMD00036330) | human gut metagenome | host: Homo sapiens | study: EMG produced TPA metagenomics assembly of... | reverse complement strand
CGAAAGGAAATGCGGAGATTGATTGGCACTACGTAATTAACTTTGATTGTAAATACTGGAATTTTAATCATTAATAATATAAAAATAGTGAATAAATATTTAAGGGACTGCAATGGCAGTCCCTTAAGTTTTCAATTCTATTTATTTCTCGCTGCACCGGATCGAAGCTTCCACAAAGCCCTTAAAGAGTGGATGTGGACGGTTCGGTCTGGACTTTAACTCCGGATGAGCCTGTGTGGCAACGAACCACGGATGCTCCGGAATCTCGATCATCTCTACGATTCTGCCGTCCGGAGAGGTACCGCAGAGCTTCATGCCGCTCTCGGTGAGAGAAGCGCGGAAGTCGTTGTTGACCTCATAACGGTGTCTGTGTTCTCTCATGGATCTCTTCAGCACCGTATACCTCGTATGCCTTGGAGGTCTTGTCCAGAATACACGGATAAGAACCAAGACGTAAGGTTCCGCCGATGTCCTCGATGCCGTTCTGATCCGGCATGAGTGCGATGACCGGATGCGTGGTGTTTGGATCAAGCTCGATGCTGTGCGCATCGTTGAAGCCGCAGACATGTCTTGCGTACTCGATGATCGCAACCTGCATGCCGAGGCACAGACCAAGGTACGGAATCTGATGCTCACGTGCGTATTTTGCGGCAAGGATCATTCCCTCGACACCGCGGGAACCGAATCCGCCCGGTACGAGAATACCGGATACATCGGATAAGATCTCGTCCACATTCTCTGTTGTGACGTCCTCAGAATCCACCCACTTGATATTGACAGTTGCGCGCTCCGCAATGCCGCCGTGCTTCAAGCCTCCACAACGGAGATATAAGCGTCGTGAAGTGCGGTATATTTTCCAACTAATGCGACAGTCACTTCCTTGTTCGGATGACGGAGTGCGTCGACCATTGCCTCCCAGTCCTTTAAATCCGGTTCCGGACAGTCCAGATGAAGCGCTTCGCAGGCAACCTTGGCGAGATTCTCCTTCTCCATGGCAAGCGGCGCCTCATAGAGATATTCAACGTCAAGATTCTGAAGTACATTGCGGTTCGGCACGTTACAGAACAGCGCGATCTTGTCCTTGAGACTCTGATCGAGCGGATGCTCGGAACGGCAGACGATGATATCCGGCTGGATACCCATTCCCTGCAGCTCTTTGACGCTCGCCTGTGTCGGCTTTGTCTTAAGCTCGCCGGATGCTTGATATATGGAATCAATGTTACATGAATGAGGATGGCATTCTCGTGCCCTACTTCATGCTGGAACTGACGGATTGCCTCGAGGAACGGCTGACTCTCGATGTCGCCGACGGTACCGCCGACTTCAATGATGGCAATGTGTGTCTCCTCGGAAGTAAAGTTCCGGTAGAAGCGGCTCTTGATCTCGTTTGTGATGTGAGGGATGACCTGTACGGTACCTCCGCCGAAATCGCCGCGGCGCTCCTTCTGAAGAACAGACCAGTATACCTTACCGGTTGTAACGTTGGAATTCTTGGTCAGACTCTCGTCGATGAAACGCTCATAATGTCCTAAGTCCAGATCTGTTTCTGCACCGTCATCGGTCACAAATACCTCGCCGTGCTGGATCGGGTTCATGGTTCCGGGATCGATGTTGATGTACGGGTCGAATTTCTGCATGGTCACTTTGTAGCCACGGGCTTTTAAAAGTCTTCCCAGAGAAGCAGCCGTGATACCTTTCCCAAGGCCGGAAACGACACCACCGGTGACAAAGACATATTTTACAGGCATAGGGTTTTCCTCCTCATATAAAAGTACAGTTGTGTAAATAATAGTAATACGCTCTATATAACCCATACAGTATACAACTAAGTGTCCGGAAAATCCAGCACAATTTCAAAAACACAGAAAATAGTATGCCGGGAAATTTTAGAATTATTTTAGAAATGACAGGAAAACTTCACGAAGAACGTATTGCTTTTAAATTCCATTTTCAATATAATATAGAAGATATACGATAAGAATCCAGACTCTGAACTGGCGGAGCTGTTGGAAAGGATAAATACTTCAATGGACAATCAGGGATCGAATAACAATTACAATAACGGTAATTCAAACGGAGGGAATAACGGAGACGGCGGCAAAGGGAATCACAATGGTCAGATTTTGATGGCATTTATACTGATTTCACTGATTGCGCTGTTTATTATGAGTCTTGTAACCAATCAGTTCAACCAGATGAGCACGCAGGAGGTGTCTTACTCGGAGTTTCTCGACATGGTGAACGGCACCGGCAAATGGGAAGGCAGAAGCGTGAAGTCAGTGGAGATCGGTTCGTACCAGATCGACATCACACTGAATTCCGATGAGAAAACACCTTACGAGGTGACTTACTACTGCGGGCGTGTGGCGGATGATGAGCTGATTCCGTTACTTAAGGAAAAGGGCGTGGATATCAGCGGAGTGATTCCGGATAACACATCCACCTGGATTTACAGTATTTTAAGCTACCTGATTCCGCTGGTGCTGATCTGGGTTGTGCTCGGCGTGGTGATGCGCCGGATGGGCGGCGGCGCCATGGGCGTCGGCAAGAGCAACGCCAAGGTTTATGTGGAGAAGCAGACCGGCGTGACGTTCAAGGATGTTGCGGGACAGGATGAGGCGAAGGAATCGCTACAGGAGGTTGTCGATTTCCTGCACAACCCGAAAAAGTACCGCGACATCGGTGCGAAGCTGCCGAAGGGTGCGCTTCTTGTGGGACCTCCGGGAACCGGTAAGACGCTCCTTGCCAAGGCAGTGGCGGGCGAGGCGAAGGTACCGTTTTTCTCGCTGGCAGGTTCGGATTTTGTGGAGATGTTCGTCGGTGTCGGAGCTTCCCGTGTGAGGATCTGTTTAAGGAAGCGCAGAAGCAGGCACCGTGTATCATCTTTATCGATGAGATCGATGCGATCGGTAAGAGCCGTGACACCCGTTACGGCGGCAACGACGAGAGAGAGCAGACATTGAACCAGCTCCTTGCGGAGATGGACGGTTTTGACACGTCCAAGGGAATTCTGATTCTCGCTGCAACCAACCGTCCGGAGGTACTGGACAAGGCGTTGCTTCGTCCGGGACGTTTTGACCGCCGGATCATTGTCGACAAGCCGGATCTGAAGGGGCGTCTGGAGACACTCAAGGTACATTCCAAGGACGTCATGATGGATGAGACCGTGGATCTGGATGCACTGGCACTTGCGACGGCAGGTCTGGTGGGTTCCGATCTTGCCAATATGATCAATGAGGCAGCAATCAATGCCGTCAAGAACGGCAGAAAGTTTGTCAACCAGTCCGATCTGTTTGACGCGTTTGAACTTGTGGCAGTCGGCGGCAAGGAGAAGAAGGATCGCGTGATGAGTGACAAGGAGCGCAAGATCGTGTCCTATCATGAGGTCGGCCACGCGATGGTGACGGCGCTTCAGAAGAATACCGAGCCGGTACAGAAGATCACGATTGTTCCGCGTACGATGGGGGCGCTCGGCTACACGCTGCAGACGCCGGAGGAGGAGAAATATCTCCAGACCAAGGATGAACTTTTAGCGAAGATTACCACTTACATGGCAGGACGTGCGGCGGAGGTGCTGGTATTCCAGTCGGCAACCAGCGGTGCAGCGAACGATATTGAGCAGGCGACGGCGATTGCCAGGGCAATGGTAACGCAGTACGGTATGTCCGATAAGTTCGGTATGATGTGCCTGGCGACGGTGGAGAACCAGTATCTGGACAACCGCGCAGGACTGATCTGCGGTGAGGACACGGCGGCGCAGATTGATAAGGAGGTACTTGCCATTATCAATCACGCATATGATGAGGCGATGCGTCTCCTCACGGAGAACCGGGAGGTGCTCGATCATATCGCAGAATACCTCTACGAGCATGAGACGATTACCGGTAAGGAATTCATGAAGATTTTCCGTGAACTGAAAGGAATCCCGGAGCCGGAGGACGAGGCGGAGAAGAAGACGTTCTTCGAGCAGGCGGAGGAAGCCCGTCAGGAACTCGAGGAGGGAAAAACTGCCGCAGAGAGTCAGAACATGGATGATGTATTGCTGCGCAATACGCAGGATCATGAGGAACAGTAATGTTTGTAATTGAAGAAGAACTTAAAAAACTCCCGGATCAGCCGGGAGTTTATATTATGCATGACAGCCGTGATGCCATTATCTACATTGGCAAGGCGGTCAGTCTGCGCAAGCGGGTGCACCAGTATTTTCAGCCAAGCCATGATGAGGGTATTAAAAAAGCGCAGATGGTAAAACAGATTGCGCGGTTTGAGTACATTGTGACGGATTCCGAACTGGAGGCGCTGGTACTGGAATGTAATCTGATCAAAGAACATCGGCCGAAGTACAACACCATGCTGCGGGACGATAAGACATATCCGTACATCAGAGTGACTCTCGGGGAAGATTTTCCGAGAGTTCTCTTTTCCCGCCAGCAGAAAAAAGACAAATCGCGGTACTTTGGCCCTTACACGAGCGCGGGAGCAGTCAAGGATACGATCGAGCTGGTGAACAAGATCTATCAGCTGCGCACCTGCAACCGGAACCTGCCGCGCGACACGGGAAAGGACCGCCCGTGTCTGAATTATCATATTCATCAGTGCACGGCGCCCTGCCAGGGATATATCACAAAGGAAGCGTACCGTGAGCGCGTGGATGCGGTGGTGGAATTTTTAAATGGCAATTATGCGCCGGTGCTAAAGTCTCTGGAAGAGAAGATGAATACGGCGTCGGCCAATCTGGAATTTGAAAAGGCGATTGAGTACCGGGAGCTTTTAAACAGTGTCAGACAGATCGCACAGAAGCAGAAGATTACGCACACGGACGGCGAGGACAAGGATATTATTGCGCTGGCGGCGGATGACCGCGACGCGGTGGTACAGGTATTTTTTATCCGTGACGGCAAGCTGATCGGCAGAGACCATTTTTATGTGAAGATCGGAGCAGAGGACACCAAAGCCCAGATCCTTACCACATTCTTAAAGCAGTTCTATTCGGGAACGCCGTTCATTCCGAGAGAGATTATGCTGCCGCAGGAGATCGAGGAGCAGGAGGTGCTTGCCGACTGGCTTGGCGAGAAGCGGGGCAGCAAGGTTTACATCCGCGTACCGCAGAAGGGCATGAAAGAAAAGCTGGTGGAACTCGCACAGAAGAATGCCAGGATGGTTCTTGCGCAGGATCGTGAGAAGATCAAGCGCGAGGAAGGCAGGACGATCGGCGCGTTAAAGGAGATTGAACAGCTTTTAGATATGAAAGGATTAAACCGCGTGGAGGCGTACGATATCTCAAATACGAGCGGTTTTGAGTCGGTCGGTTCCATGATTGTGTATGAGAAAGGCAAGCCAAAGCGGAGTGACTATCGGAAGTTCAAGCTGCGGACGGTGTCGGGACCGGATGACTATGCCTCCATGTATGAGGTGCTGACGAGAAGATTTACGCATGGCATGCGTGAGATGGAGGAGATGGAAGAAAAAGACCTGTCGGAGGAGTATGGCAGTTTCACAAGATTTCCGGATCTGATCATGATGGACGGCGGCCGCGGGCAGGTGAACATCGCACTCAGAGTGTTAGAGGAGCTGCATCTTAATATTCCGGTCTGTGGAATGGTAAAAGATGATAATCACCGCACGCGCGGGCTATACTATCATAATGTAGAGATACCCATCGACCGTGGAAGCGAGGGATTTAAGCTGATTACGCGAATTCAGGACGAGGCGCACCGTTTTGCGATTGAGTACCACCGGTCGCTCCGGAGCAAGGAGCAGGTACATTCCGTGCTGGATGACATTCCGGATATCGGACCGGCAAGGCGCAAGGCGCTGATGAAAAAATATCAGTCGCTGGAGGCAATCCGGGAGGCGACGGAGGAAGACCTTGCACAGACGGACAGCATGAGCCCGCAGGCGGCGCGCTCGGTTTACCGGTTTTTCCGGGAGAAAGAACGGGAAAACCAGCCGTCCGATTAGTTGAAGATTCCATGTGCCTATGGTATAATTTGCACAAAAGTAAATCACATACAAAGGAGCGTAAGGGATGAGTGGTGTTGGTGTAGCAAAAGTGGCGCAGATTCTCGATCTGTGCAATTTTATTCCGCAGATGGAATTAAAAGGACATCGGATCATGATCCGTGATGTCAACCGTCCGGCATTGCAGCTGAGCGGCTATTTCGAGCATTTTGAGCAGTCCCGTGTGCAGATCATCGGTACCGTGGAATACACGTATCTGCAGCAGCTGGATGAGAAGAAAAAAGAAGCGATCTACCGGGAGTTTATGGCTTACGATATTCCGTGCGTCATTTTCTGCCGTGATTTAAAGCCGGACGAGATGTTCCTCAAAATTGCGGAGGAGAGCAATCTGCCGGTATTCGGAACCAAGCGAAGCACATCCGAGTTCATGGCGGAGCTGATCTACTGCCTGAGCGAGCAGCTGGCACCGTGCATCACCATTCACGGCGTGCTTGTAGATGTCTACGGCGAGGGACTTCTGATTATGGGAGAGAGCGGCATCGGTAAGAGCGAGGCGGCACTCGAGCTTGTGCGCAGAGGACATCGTCTGGTAACCGATGATGTCGTGGAGATCCGCAAGATCAACGAGCATACGCTGATCGGTACTTCACCAGACATCACACGTTACTTTATCGAGCTGCGCGGAATCGGCATCATTGATGTGAAGACGCTGTTCGGTGTCGAGGGCGTCAAGGAGAAGCAGCAGATCGATCTGGTCATCAAGCTGGAAGACTGGAAGAAGGATAACGAGTATGACCGTCTGGGACTTGAGGAGGAGTACACAGAGTTCCTCGGCAATAAAGTCGTATGTCATTCGCTTCCGATCCGCGCCGGACGTAACCTTGCAGTCATCTGTGAGGCGGCGGCAGTCAACCACAGACAGAAGAAGATGGGTTACAATGCCGCACAGGAGCTGTACCGCCGTGTACAGGAGAACCTGACGAAGAAGTCCGACGATGAGGAAGACGAATAGATCAATATAGGTTAGGAGAAACAACAGCAATGGAAAGAATGAACGCATGGGAGAAATACCCGGAAGGAAAAAAGAGAAACGAAGTTTTTGATTTTGCAGAGGAGTACCGTAAGTTTTTGTCAGACTGCAAGACGGAGCGCGAGTGCGTCACCTATTTTGCACAGAAAGCAGAGAAGGCGGGATTCGTAAATCTGGATACCGTGCTGGAGGAGGGTACAAAGCTTGCAGCCGGAGATAAAGTATATGCAAACAATATGGGAAAAGGACTTGCCCTGTTCGTAATCGGTGAGAAGAGCATGGAGCACGGCATGAATATTCTCGGCGCACATATTGATTCCCCGCGCATGGACTTAAAGCAGGATCCGCTATATGAGGACACGGATTTCGCGATGCTGGATACCCACTATTACGGCGGTATCAAGAAGTACCAGTGGGTGACACTGCCGCTGGCTCTGCACGGCGTCATTGCGAAAAAGGACGGCACCGTGGTCAAAGTGAGTGTCGGAGACAAGCCGGGTGATCCGGTATTCGGCGTGAGCGATCTTTTGATCCACCTTTCCGGAGAGCAGATGGAGAAAAAGGCAGCCAAGGTCATTGAGGGAGAAAACCTCGATCTGATCATCGGCAGCATTCCGGCGGAAGCGGATGAAAAAGACGACGTCAAGGAAAAGGTAAAAGCCAATATCATGAAGATCCTTGCAAAGGAATATGATATAGAGGAAGAGGATTTCCTCTCTGCGGAGATTGAGGTCGTACCGGCTGGCGAAGCGAGAGACTACGGCTTTGACAGAAGCATGATTATGGGCTACGGACACGATGACAGAGTGTGCGCATATCCTTCCTTTGAGGCGATTGCGGCGATGGAGAATCCGGAGATCACAAGTGTATGCCTTCTGGTAGACAAGGAAGAGATCGGAAGTGTCGGCGCGAGCGGTATGCAGTCCCGTTTCTTCGAGAATACGGTCGCAGAGGTGATGAATGCGGCAGGAACGTATTCTGAACTGGCACTCAGACGTGCACTGAAGAACTCGAGCGTTCTCTCCTCGGATGTATCGGCGGCATTTGACCCGAACTTCCCGTCCGTGATGACGAAGCGCAACGCAGCATATTTTGGAAGAGGACTTGTGTTTAACAAATATACCGGAGCCAGAGGCAAATCCGGATCGAACGATGCGAATGCAGAGTACGTGGGAGACTCCGCGCGATCATGGATCGCAACGAGGTGGCATTCCAGACGGCAGAACTCGGCAAGGTAGACCAGGGCGGCGGCGGAACGATCGCCTACATTCTTGCCAACTATGGCATGCGTGTGATTGACAGCGGTGTGGCAGTGCTGAACATGCATGCACCGTGGGAGATCATCAGCAAGGTGGATCTGTATGAGGCATATCGCGGCTATATTGCATTTTTAAAGGAACAGGCATGAAACAACAGTTATTGGATACGTTAGAACAGATCGCAGGAAAAGAAAATATTCATCCGAACGAGCCGATGAGCCGCCACACGACCTTTCGTGTGGGCGGTCCGGCAGATGTGCTGGTGACGCCGGAAGCGGAGAAGCTTGCAGCAGTTACCGGTGCATGCCGGGAGGCGGGAGAGCCATATTACATTGTCGGAAACGGCAGTAACCTCCTGGTGGGAGACGGCGGTATCCGTGGGGTGGTCATTCTTACCAGAGACGGGATGGATGAGATTTCGGCAGACGGCGTGCGGATTACGGCGGGAGCGGGAGCACTCCTGTCACGCACGGCGTCGCTTGCTGCGTCACATGCGCTGACCGGGATGGAATTCGCAGCCGGGATTCCGGGAACGATCGGCGGTGCAGTTGTGATGAATGCGGGAGCTTACGGCGGAGAGATGCGGGACATCATAGAGACTGTGACCGTGCTCGATGAGACGGGAGCACAGCATGTGCTGTCCGTGGAGGAGCTGGAGCTTGGCTACCGCACGAGTTGCATTTTAAAGAAGCACTATATTGTCACACAGGCGGTATTGAAGCTTGCAGCGGGAGAGGAGCAGGCCATCCGGCACGGATGAAGGAACTTGCCACGCAGCGCGCCGAAAAGCAGCCGCTCGAATATCCGAGTGCGGGAAGCACATTTAAACGGCCGGAGGGATATTTTGCCGGAAAGCTGATCATGGATGCGGGATTGCGCGGATACCGGGTCGGCGGAGCACAGGTATCGCAGAAACACTGCGGATTTGTGGTCAACACAGGGAATGCGACCGCACAGGATGTGAGGACGCTGATTGCGGATGTGAGCGCAGAGGTGGACAGACAGTTTCAGGTGAAGCTGGAACCGGAGATTAAGATGCTTGGCGAATTTTAGCCCAATGGACAAAGATAACAGCAGGATACGCAGGAATGGAGAGTGACTGGCATGAAGTTCGTGATTTTGACCGGAATGTCCGGGGCCGGAAAAAGTACGGCAATTAAGATGATGGAAGATATCGGATACTATTGTGTGGATAATCTTCCGATCGCGTTGCTTGAAAAGTTCGTGGAGCTGTCGAGTCTGCAGGAAACGGCAGAACTGCAGAAGGTGGCGGTCGGTATTGACATCCGGAACGGCCAGGCGCTGGAAGAGATGCGTGACGTGCTTGCGCGGATTAAGAAAAAGCAGGTACACTATGAGATCCTGTTCCTGGATGCGGAGGATTCCGTGCTGGTCAAGCGCTACAAGGAGACCAGAAGAAACCATCCGTTGTCCGGCGGAGACCGGGTGGACAAGGGCATTGAAGAAGAGAGAAAGCGTCTGGCGTTTTTAAAAGAGAGCGCGGATTATATTATAGATACCAGCCAACTTCTGACCAGAGAGCTGAAAGCGGAGCTGGATAAGATTTTTGTGCAGAATCAGGACTATAAGAATCTGTTTATTACGATTCTGTCGTTTGGATTTAAGTACGGGATCCGGCGGACTCCGATCTGGTCTTTGACGTGCGTTTCCTGCCGAATCCGTATTATGTGGAGGGATTGCGGGCAAAGACGGGCAATGACAAGGAGATCCAGGATTATGTGTTCCAGTATGAGGAGGCACATATGTTTTTGGACAAGCTCGAGGATATGCTGAATTTCCTGATTCCGAATTATATTGCAGAAGGGAAGAACCAGCTTGTAATTTCCATCGGCTGTACCGGAGGAAAGCACCGTTCGGTCACACTCGCCAATGCGTTGTATGAACGGCTTTCCGGACAGAAGGGATACGGACTGAAAATAGAGCACCGCGACATCGGCAAAGATGCGCTTCGCGGGAAATAGACCCCGCAGACAAAGCAGAGTCGATGGACGCGGGGGACGGTTGGAGTAAGCTATGTCATTTTCAAGTGAGGTAAAAACAGAACTGGCAAAACATCTGGGAAAGAGCAGACATTGCCAGATTGCAGAGCTGGCGGCGCTGATTGCGTTTGAGGGAAGGATTCCTGCGGCAGAGTCGGAGAACCGGCTGCTGATGCAAAAATATCAGCTGCTGTTAGCAGAACTGTTTCATATAGAAGAAATCCATACCGAGGAGGAGGCGCGCAGCGTTTTTTCCACGGTTAAAATGTACAACGATGCCACGGGGGAGGCGGAGCCGGAAGATACGGTCAAGGGACTCCTCATTCAGCAGAGCTGCTGCAAGAGGGCGTACATAAGAGGGGCGTTTCTGGCGGGAGGATCGATCAGCGATCCCAACAAATCCTACCATTTTGAGATTGTATGCCGCAGTATCCCACAGGCCGAACAGCTTCGGGATGTAATCAACAGCTTTGACATGGACGCCAAGATTGTGGCACGCAAAAAATATCAGGTTGTGTACTTGAAGGAAGGCTCGCAGATTGTAGATATTCTAAACATTATGGAGGCGCATGTTGCGCTCATGAATCTGGAGAACGTGCGGATTCTGAAGGAAATGCGTAATTCGGTGAACCGCAAGGTGAACTGCGAGACAGCGAATATCAGCAAGACGGTAAACGCTGCAGTCAAACAGCTTGCGGACATTGAATATATAAGAGAGACTGCCGGCTTGTCATATCTGCCGGAGAATCTCAAAGAGATGGCACTGCTTCGGCTGGAATACCGGATGCGCCGCTCGCGGAACTGGGAACCTACCTGAATCCCCCCGTGGGAAAATCAGGTGTGAATCACAGGCTTCGCAGAATCAGCGAGATGGCAGACAGCCTCCGGCAGCAGACAGTGTAAGGTGTAAGTTAAAAAGCGAGGATGGAGGATGCAATGAAAAAGAGTGTGGTAGTAAAGATGCAGCAGGATTTTGAGGCAAGACCGATCGCAAATCTCGTGCAGGTGGCAAACCGGTATGAAAGCAAAATCTATCTGGAACATGGTGACAGCCGTGTCAATGCGAAGAGCATTATGGGGATGATGAGTCTGGCGTTGTTAAACGGTGAGGAGATTCTTGTGGATGCAGAGGGAGCGGACGAAGCGGAAGCCGTTGCAGCGATTGAGGAATTCCTCGTCTCATAGAAAGAAATAAGATAAGGGTGTATAAATAATGGGTACAAAGAAAAAGTTACTGTTTGTGTTTAATCCGTTTTCAGGCAAGGCACAGATCAAGAATCAGCTGTTGGATATTGTGGATGTGATGGTGAAGGCGGATTATGAGGTCACCATCTATCCGACACAGGCACAGGGAGACGCGATACATAAGATCGAGACGGAAGCCGGCGATTATGATCTCGTCGTGTGCAGCGGCGGGGACGGTACGCTGGATGAAGTGGTGACGGGATGATGCACCGTGAGAAAAAGATACCGCTCGGCTATATTGCAGCGGGCAGCACGAATGATTTTGCCACATCGCTCGGCATTCCGAAAAATATGGTCAAGGCGGCAGAGACAGCGTTGCAGGACGGGTGTTCCCGTGCGACATCGGAGCGTTTAACGGGGACTTCTTCGTATATGTGGCGGCGTTCGGACTGTTTACGGAAGTTTCCTACAAGACGAGCCAGGAGTGGAAGAATGTGCTCGGACACGCGGCTTACATCTTAGAGGGCGCGAAGTGCCTGCATGATATCCCGTCGTTCCTCATGCAGGTAGAGTATGACAATGTGCGTCTTCAGGACGAGTTCATCTACGGATGATCAGCAACTCCACCTCTGTGGGCGGATTTAAGGGGATGACCGGAAAGGACGTCCTGCTGGATGATGGAGTCTTCGAGGTCACACTCATCAAAAAGCCGAAGAACCCGATCGAGTTAAACGAGATCATCGCATCGTTGATCAATCTTGTGGACGATACGGACATGATCTACTCGTTTAAGACCAGCGAGGTGCGGTTCACGGCGAAGAATACGATTCCGTGGACGCTGGACGGGGAATTCGGCGGCGACCATGAGGAGGTTGTGGTGAAGAACCTGTGCAGGGCGGTCGAGATTATGGTGCCGCAGGGCGAGTGAGAGACCTTGTCGGGAAGTATGTTTTGTTAAAAATTTAACTTTATTTTTTACAGGAAGTAATATATAATAGCGATAGGGTAAAAACAACTGCCGCATTGCGGCAAATTGATTAAGTTATGGAGGAATTCATTATGTTAGTATCTGCAAAAGAAATGTTAGAAAAAGCAAAAGCTGGTCACTATGCAGTAGGTCAGTTCAACATCAACAACCTTGAGTGGACAAAGTCTGTTCTCCTGACAGCAGAAGAGTTACAGTCTCCGGTAATCCTTGGTGTTTCCGAG
>ENA-OQDW01000786-OQDW01000786.1-human-gut-metagenome-genome-assembly--contig:-NODE-786-length-12657-cov-9.897366_pt1 | contig 12657 bp, 17 predicted proteins | sample MGYA00242784_ERZ504613 | MGnify/ENA primary metagenome ERZ504613 (study PRJEB26092, sample SAMD00036330) | human gut metagenome | host: Homo sapiens | study: EMG produced TPA metagenomics assembly of... | reverse complement strand
GTATGTACCTATAGTTGGAAGTGTATTTCAAAATCCTAAAACACAACACTTTAACATAGATACAACGGCAGAATTGGCATTTCCATGTGAAAACATGGGTATGAATTCAACAGATATTCAGGAAAGAGTAAGAAGCTGTGCGAATGAGTTTGCTATGGAACATCTTATGGATAGGAGCATATTCAAATTATCCGGCGGTGAAAAACAAAAAATTGCATTTGCAACGGCTTGTATGTTACAGCCAAAGTTATTGGTCCTTGATGAGCCGACCAGTAACTTGGATTACAAAGCAATACAGGAACTACATGATATGATTGCAAAAAAGAAGTCAGAAGGAATTACGATTGTGATTGCAGAACATAGACTGGCATGGTTAGCTGATATTGCAGATAGGTTTTGTTATTTTGCGAGTGGAGAATTGCAAAGACAGTGGAATGCAACAGAATTTTTAAAGTTATCGAATGAAGAAATGCAAAAGATGGGATTACGTCCAATGGACATAACTTCTTACAGAAAGCGTGCGAAAGAAAAACAAAAAGTGAGATGCTTGGTTCGATACCATTAATGAGTGCAGAACATTTATTGGTTGGATATGAGAAGAAGAAACCAGTATACGAAATAGATAGATTTGCTATTTGCAAGGGTGAGATTGTTGGATTGATGGGAAGCAATGGAGTCGGGAAAAGCACATTTGCAAAAACACTTTGCGGTTTGCAAAAACCGATAGCAGGAACGATGGAGCCTGTTAAAGAGAAAGAACGCTTAAAGAAAAGTTTTATGGTAATGCAGGATGTAAATTATCAATTGTTTTCTGATAGTGTTCGTGAAGAGGTACTACTTGGAGCAAACAGACCGGAGTTGTGTGAAGCAGTGCTGGAAGCCTTAGGATTAACGGAATTTGCTGACAGACATCCTATAAGTTTGTCCGGAGGACAAAAACAACGAGTGGCAATTGCCTCTGCGATGCTGTCAGGGAAAGAACTTATTGTCTTAGATGAGCCAACCAGCGGCCTTGATTATTATCATATGACGCAGGTTGCGCATTTGTTAAATCAGTTGAAAGAATGGGGAGCAGCGGTGCTTGTTATCACACATGATGAAGAATTAGCAGCAGGCTGGTGTGACAGAGTAATTTATTTGGAAGATAAGGGGAAAAAGAATGGAATTTAAACAGAGTCAGTGGTTAGGAAAATGGATTAATTTTGAAAACTTAATTTATAGTGATGAAACAGCAATAAAACTTTGTTGGGAGGAGGCAGAACGTATTGCAGGTGCAATGCCAATGTTTAAAAATGGAGCAAAAGCATTTTGGAAAATGGCGTGTAGTACAATAAATGAAGAATGCAATGTACGTCTTGGTGGTTGGAATATTACGGAATCAGACGGAGGTATGACCATTGAATGGATGGATGTGGATGGAAATGTTCTAGGTAAATATTCATATGAAGTAAAAGATATTATAGAAAAAGGATTAGAGGGCAAGGAAAACTTTTTGTTTGAAGCAAAAGATGCACCGAACGAATGTCAATTCCGTTATATGCTTGCGATGGAACCTATGCCTGAGCGTGAAGAAAGATTGAACGGAGGTCTGTTGAGTCACCTGCATTTTCAATATGCAAGTCGATTGGAACTGTTATTTAAAGACGGAAAACTAAATAAACAGATGTGGTATGCAACTATGTGCGATGGTGATGGTGAATTGCTGGAACAATGCAATATCGTTCGGGCATTACACAGAATTCCAAAATGGGAGAAGTTGCCGGATGGCATAACAAACAATAAATAGTGATATAATGGAATGAAGCTTAAGAAAGTGGAAACTTTCTGCAATGGTTCCAAAGAAATCTACATATATTGCATCTTTTTTATCAAATTATGTGCTTTTTACAATCATATGTATCAACTTGTGCAAAACTCCTCCTACAGTTAAGGAGTTGGCGGTATGAAGGGAGTTATTGCAAAAGGAATAACCTTATTTGATCAGACGGGCCAGACATGGATGAAGCATGCCTGGAACATATCTTGCGGAGAGTATGTTTGTGCCGTCAATTTTACTGCAGGATTATATTTCTTTTGAAGAAATCAGTGATTATGAAGTGAAAGCAATCATTCGTCACGGCGGTCAGACTGCAAGTGGTATTTTTGCGTTTAATGAGCAGTATGAATTTGTTTCTTTTACAACAAATGACAGAGCGGTGTCCAATACGGATGGATCCATGGAATATATCCCATGGTCGGCGGTTTGTGGTGAATATTGTATTTCTGAAAATGGAATTAAGTACCTGACCAGATTTCAGGCAATATGGAATTATCCGGATGGAGAGTTTGTTTATTTCGATGGTGTAATTAGTACAGTATCATATGATGAGTGAGACAATCGGAATTTGTGGAGAGATTTCCTGAACTTTCCTTATTTTTCAAGGCTTACAGCCTCTTAGATAGTGAAATGATATGTATTTTCCCTTATTTTTGCCCTTATGCGGAATCCGCAAGGGAAATAAGGGAAATTTTTAGTTAAGCATTGCTCGCTACTTTATCAAGAAGTCTTGCGGAATCCCGTTTTGCTTTTCTTGTTGAGTGAGCGTAAATATTCATTGTGGTACTGACATCAGAGTGTCCTAACAGTTCCTGTACATCTTTCGGTGCAGCTCCATTGGAAAGCAGATTGCTGGTATAAGTGTGACGCAACTGGTGAAAATGGAAATCTTCAAATCCTTCCAGCTTCTTTGCCACTGATCTGCATACAATGCTGAGTGTACTCGGCAGTTCCAAAGAGCCATCTGGTCGCAGGCAGACAAAGGAGATTTCTTTGTAATCTGTCGGGACTTCCTGTGTTCCGTCAAGATGATAGTATTCATAATATACCCTGTTTTTCACATGCACTTCTTTGTAGTAATTGCGGTGATATAATTCGCCATACTGCATCCGGTTTTTGAGCTGTTCTTTTCTGGCAGCTTTCAGTATTTCAGTCAGCGTATCTCCAAAATCAACAATCCTTACTTTTTTCCGTTTCGTTGGTCCGATAATATTTTTGTGTTTCATGCCGTCGTAGCGGATACTGCGTTTTATGGTCAGGCATTGTTCCTCAAGGTTAATGTCCTGCCATGTAAGACCACAGGTTTCCCCGATACGGAGCCCGGCATAATACGCAATTTGAATCGGAAGAATAGCAGGTGGATTTTTCTTTTCCAGATATTGGATAAGCCGTTCATAATCCTCATGTGAAATCGGCTGTGTACCTTCTTCCACTTCATCATCGGAAAAGAGGTCAACTTCCTCTGCCTGCTTTTTCAGCTTAATATACTGCATCGGATTGAAACTGATTAACTGTTTTGGAAATACTGCAAAACGGAATGACTGCTGTAACACTGCGGAAAAAGAATGGATATAATCTTTGCTGTATCCCTTTTTTACTTTCCCGTCTGGAAACTCACCACCGAATGTAAGCAGATCAAGAAATGCCTGTAAATGTTCGGCAGTAACTGTTTTCAGTTTGCGGTCTGCAATCGGGTGTTTTTTGATACATCGGATTGCACCAAGATAATTTTCCACTGTACCGTTGCTGAGTGTCCCAGTTTTCAGTTCTTCTTCTGCCCACATATCCAGAAGTTCCCCTACGGTAAGATTATCTGCCTTTGCAACAAACTTCTTATCTTCGTAGTCTTCCAGTGCCTTGCGGAGAAGCTTTTCCGTCTCACTTTTACTTCGGTTCCGGCGTATTCTTTCTGAACCATTTTACCGCTTGCATCTTCTACATAGAAACGATAGTACCATTTTTTCCTTTTTTCTAACAGATCCTTTTGCCATAATCGTATGTCTCCTTTCGATATCAGACAATCGGAACTGCTGAAATGCTTCTTGCGTGTAGGCATCTTATGGACAAGTCCATAAGCCAATTCGCCGCTCGTCAAATCTGTAAACAGCTTGACTCGCTTGCGCTCATTGTATCATAACTCCGATTATCTTACTATACCGATTCAGAATCGTCATACATAACTTCGGATAAAAGATTTGCAAGCCTTTGTTCTGCCGCTTCCGGTTTCTTTGAATAGAGCCTTACAACATCTGCCATATCATTAAATGCGTTGACAGTATGTGTGATCTCCCTGAGAAACATAATCTCATTATATTCATCTTTCGATTCAAATCCCATTACTTTGGCAATGTCCGCATCTTTGGTACTGCCTTTGTAATTTTTACAGGCGAACTGAAACGAATCCAGAAACAGTTCATATTGCTTTAACATTAACAGCAGTAAGTCTTTAGAAAAAGCGTCTTCTGTTTTATTGAGGTCAAGAGGAAACTGTTTGAGAATGTCGCCCATCGCATCACGAATCTGCAATTCTTTCTTATCCGTAATATCAGTTTCATATTCATCGGTTTCCCCTTTGAGCCATTCAATCGATACATGAAGTGCTTCCGAAAGACCTTCCAGTACCATCTTTTTGGTATTGTCAATCGAACCATTCTCATAACGCAGGATTGTGGAAGCGGTAACTCCCATCTTCTCTGCGACATAAGGCTGTGTCAGATTTAATTCCAGACGGCGCTGTTTTGCCCTGCTGCCAATCAGCTTGCGTAGTTCTTTATCTTTCATGCTGATGTGCCTCCTTTTTCGGTATGTCATTACTATACCACGCAACAAAATATATTGCAATATGCAATTTTAAGAAAAGCAGAAAAATTTCATAATGCTTGACAAAGCAATATAAACACGCTATACTGACAGCACAAATGAAATTGCATAATGCAATTCGAAAGGAGGTGGTCATATGACGCAAAGAAAGATTGCCTTATCTATTGAGGAAGCTGCTGATTATACGGGAATTGGCAGGAACACCCTGCGAAAGTTGGTAGAGTGGAAGAAACTTCCGGTATTGAAGGTTGGGAGAAAAGTCCTGATCAAAACGGATATGCTGGAACTTTTTATGGAAGCCAACGAGGGCAGGGACTTGAGGGATAAGGGAAATGTGAAAGCAGTCACAAGAAACGGTTCAACTTAAAAAAGCGGTTCCCGAAGAAACCGCCAAAGGTTCTATCAGACCGGAGTCATGATATACCTACACGCAAGCAGATTATACCATGTACTTCGTCTGACAGACAACAGGAAACTTATGTTTGGAAAAAAAGAAAGGACGATGATATTTATGGCAAGATCAACAAAGAGTTATGAGGAGCGTATGCTCCAGTTGGAAAAGAAAGAACAGGAAAGCCTTGAGAAAGCAAAACAGTATGCAGCACAGAAACGGGAACTGAAGAAACGTCAGAAAGATGTGGAAACCAAAAAACGGACACACAGGCTCTGCCAGATTGGCGGTGCAGTGGAATCGGTACTGGGTTCTGCGATTGAGGAAGATGATATCCCAAAGCTGATCGGCTTCTTAAAAAGGCAGGAAGCAAATGGGAAATTCTTCTCAAAGGCAATGCAGAAAGAGCCAGTTGCAAATACGGAGGAAGTGTAATGCCGGAGGGAGTGGAGTTTCCATTCCCTTCATTGCTTTTTTATGAAGGGCGCACTTATGGACAACCAGAGGTCGTCCGTATAAGTTTGCCACAGGTGGCAACCGGTCTGCGCTTACGCTTGCCGGGCTCGTTCCGTCGGCGGGGCTTTCAGCCAGACCTGCTCATGCCGCAGGAGGCACTCTTCGCCAGAGGGGCACATTCCATGCAGGCTGTTATGCACAGGGCACTCTTACGCAGAGGGTGCTCCGGCAGATACCATTTTCTTTTAGGAAAAACGTTACCTGCCGGAAATCAAAGCCGGATACGGCAGAATGGGGGAAACGGAGCATGGCGATTTTTCATTATACAGTAAAGATTGTTGGACGCAGCAAAGGAAAATCCATCATATCGGCGTCTGCTTATCTCAATGGCGATGTGATGAAAAATGAAGAAACAGGCAGGATCAGCTACTATACTTCAAAAAAAGAAGTCGTTTATACCAGCCTGCTGATGTGTGAAAATGCACCACAGGAATGGCAGAATGTACCTGCTGAAAATATCAGACGGTTCCAGAAATCTGTCCGATATAAAAGGGCAGATAACCAAAATGCTGCACTGGAAAAATTCAAACTTACTTTTCAGAAGCAGCGTTTATGGAATGAAGTCTTGAGGATAGAAAAAAGTTCAGATGCACAACTCGGCAGGTCATTTGAGTTCTCACTTCCGAAAGAATGGAGCCGACAGGAACAGATTGATTATACAACTGAATATATTCAAAAGACCTTTGTAGATAAGGGAATGTGTGCGGATTGGAGTATCCACGATAAAGGAGATGGTAATCCCCATGTGCATTTATTGGTGACGTTGCGACCATTCAATTCAGACCACTCATGGGGTAACAAAGAAATCAAGGATTGGGAGTTTGTCAGAGATGAAAATGGAAATATTGTGGTGGATGAATCCCATCCGGACTGGTGGCAGGATAAAAAGAACCCTGACCGTCATGGAATCCGAATCCCCGTACTTGATGAAAATGGAGTCCAGAAAGTCGGGACAAGGAACCGCAAACAGTGGAAACGTGTATTAACCGATGCTACCGGGTGGAACAATCCGAAAAATTGTGAGCTATGGCGGAGCGAATGGGCAAACGTCTGTAATGCACATTTGAAAACGGAAAATCACATTGACCATCGTTCTTATGCAAGGCAGGGAAAATTAGAGATACCGACGATCCATGAGGGCGCAGATGCCAGAAAAATTGACGAGAAATTTCAAAACGGACAGACATCCTCTACTTCATGGAAAGTAGAGGAAAACCAGATCATAAAAAGACAAAATGCACTGCTGGATAAAATACAGATTTCTTTTGGAAAAGTATCCAGTGCATTAACACAATGGAAGGAGCGATTGCGTGACATTAGAAGAAAGCCGGGAAGTCATTCCCATGATGGAGACAATGATAAACCAGATCGAGGAACAGCAGAATCTTATGGCAGAGATGGTACAGGAATTGCAGGAACGGGACAGGCAGCTCCTGTCTTTTCAGGAGCAGAACCAGAGTTTAAAAAGCTTAAACAGCGAATTATCCAGGCTGCTAAATCTTTTGCCAGATACAGAAGAACTGCTCTCACAGATCGAGCAACAGAAAACCAGAATCGAACAGTTGGAAAACGAGAATCAGCAATGGCAGGAATTAACGCAGAAGCTGAACAACGAGAACAGCTTATTGCAGAAACAGAACAGCGAATTGCTGACCTTAAACAGCAGATAGAGAAAGCGAGGGAGATCGATGAGCGAATGCAGAAACTTAGAGAACGTCGGGCAGGTGGAAGAACTTCTGCTGATGACCGAACAGATGCAGGACGAACTGGATCAGAAAGACCAGACAATCCAGGAACTAAACAGGCAGCTAAGCGAATCGCTGACCTTGAACGAGAAATTGAACAGCGAAAACAGAGCCGAGAATATCGAAGCATTGCGGACAAGATTAAGGCAAACAGAGGAACGATTGACCAGCGAGACAGACAGCAGGAAAAGAGCCGACGCAGAAGCCGTGGCATGGAAATTTAAGTATGAAAAAGCAGAGCAGGAAAAACTTTATGCACAGACACACCAAAAGACGGTAGAGGTAGCTGTTGAGAAAAAAGTGCCTTATGAGAAATGTGAAAAATGTGACCGTACTGCTTACCGGAAAGCAAAAGAAAAATGCGATAGCCGTAAAAGCCAGTTAGAAAAGAAATATAAAAATATGACGATTGGTTATGAAAGTATCTTGTTTCTACTGGCATGGTACAGCATAACAACAACACTGTTTACTGCGATTCTTTCGCCGGTTTTCCTTAACGACTGTGTCGTCTTTTTCGGTGCGTTAGGAAAAGGAATGGGAAGTTTATTTCGGGAGTTTGTGACAGGTGCAGACTCTTTCGGACAGTTAAGCAGTGGAATACCTAACAGTATTCTTTCCGGGATTGTGTACTGGCTGATTGCCGGTACTGTCATGGCAATTTTATTCGTAATAACCGGGTGGCTGATAATCGGGATTGGTTATCAGGTAGGAAAAATCTACCGGAAATATTGTTGGGATATCATCAGTATCGTGGTAGCGATAACGAGTACAGCTGTTGTAATTTACTTTGGAGAATGGATTAAAAACGCTAATCCGATAAATCTTATTGTATTGCTATTACTGTCGCATATTATTTATATTGGAATCAGATGTTATGTGAAAGACTGGATGGAAGAACGAGGATATTATTAAAAGAGGACAGGGAAATTTCATAATCTTCCTGTCCTTAGTAAGGGACTATTGATTGTTTATATAAAGAAAAAGTATATAAATAAATCTTGACAATTAGTACGAACTCGGACTATAATACAAAAGTCCGGATTCGTACTAATTTAAGGAGGAAAAAGATGAGAAAAGATAATAATATGATAATACAGTTGCAACGATATTATGCTTTATGGAAAGAATGTACAGCAATGTATGAGGAATGGTCAAAGGATCAGGGACTGTCTTCAAATGGAGTTTTTGTTTTGCATTCATTTTATGAAAGTAATGGAAGATGCACGCAGAAAATGATAAGTGAAAAATGGAATATACCTAAGCAAACGGTAAATACGATACTAAAAGATTTTCAGAAAAAAGGATACATCAATATGGTATCTGATGATTCAGACAAGAGAAATAAGCTGATATGCCTCACAGAATCAGGAATGGAATATACGAAAGATATCATAGAAAAACTGCACTCAAAAGAAATATATGTAATCGAAAAAATGGGATTAGAGAATATAGAAAGTCTTAATGATAATACAGAGCTGTTTATCAGACTTTTCAAGGAAGGAGATTGTAAGAAAAATGAATCATAAATCATTATTTTTTAAATATGTTATTCCATCTATTATAGCATTTGCATTATCAGGAATATATGCGATAGTGGATGGATATTTTGTAGGCAATACCATAGGAGATGCTGGACTTTCGGCTATTAATATTGTATATCCGATTGAGGCTTTGATTCAGGCTCTTGGAACAGGAATTGGTATGGGAGGAGCTGTTTATTACTCAATTAATGCAGCAGAAAAGAAAGGAAAACGGGCAGAAGAATTTATTGCTACAAGCTGGTGGCTTCTTGTAATAGTAAGTGTTATCAGTACCATAATTATTTACTCCTTTTCGTCTAAAATTTTAGGATTGCTTGGAGCAGATGGAATTATATTAACAAATGCGACAGATTATATCAAAATTATAGCACTTGGAGCAATATTGCAGATTCTTGGAACTGGAATGATGCCATTCATTAGAAATTATGGAAACTCTTTCTGGTCAATGTTTGCGATGGTTGGTGGATTCATAACCAATATTGTTCTGGATTTTATCTTTGTATGGATATATGAAATGGGCATGAAAGGTGCAGCCACAGCTACAATAGCCGGACAGGGTGTGACTGCAGCAATTGCAATCATATACGCATTATATAATAAAAAGTTTTATGTGTATGTATCCTTAAAAAATGTAAAAGAAATGTGTGGCGCTATATTCAGAGTAGGTCTTGCACCATTTGGGCTAGCATTGACTCCTAATATTTCATTGGTGTTTATAAACCGATTCTCCGCTTCTTATGGGGGAGAAAAAGCTATTGCAACTTATGCATGTGTATCCTATATTATCTGTATCATATATCTCATATTGCAGGGCGTAGGTGATGGAAGTCAACCTTTAATGAGCCGTTTTTATGGTGAGAAGGATCAAGAAAGCCTGAGAGGAGTTCAGAGAATGGCATACATTTTTGCAATAATTCTTGCTGTTTGTGGTGGAATTATCATGTATGTAAACAGAGCAAATATTGGAGGGGTTTTCGGAGCTTCTTATGAAGTAAGTATTGAGATTTCTAAAATTGTACCTATATTTTTAGTGTCATTACCATTTGTTGCGATTACCAGAATAGCGACAGCTGGATTTTATGCTACTGAAAAAAGTGGATTGTCATACATTCTTACATTCATTGAACCAGTATTGATGCTGATATTTATGCTTGTTTTACCACCTTTATTTGGTGGACAGATTATGATATGGTGGAGTACGGTATTGGCACGTGTTTTTTCAGCGATTCTGGCATTCATACTAATAAAATATTGCGAAAAGGGAGATTTGCAATATGGAATACAGAAAATTTAACAATCAGATAGTAGCAAGAATAATCTAGGTTTATCTATTGTATTTTTAAGGACAGCCTCATAGCAATAGGGCTGTCCTTTTAAAATTATGAAGCTAATTTTTAATAAATTCTAGTAGATTTTGATTGGAATAATCATAACTCTAATGAATCTTCAGCATCTACCCACATCTGTAAATTCCCATCAAGATATAACCTTGCATATTCTAATGGCTCATCGATTGCAAGCGATGTCAAAGCACAATCAGATCCAGGTGTGGTTCTTAAATTTTTTTCTGCTTCCCAACAATCAATACGGAGTATATAGCCCGTATTAGTATATACATCAATGCTGTTGCACTGTGGATTGTATTCTGCAAATATTGTTCTCATCGTATCCCATCTCCTTATCATTTAATCAATCAGTAGTAGCAAAAATTAAGAAGCATTTCAATCAGTTCACCATGTCACTTTTATTTTGTGTTATACTGTCTTATAGATTTTTCTTGCCCTTGTATTTGCCCTTATCAGAGTGCATAAACACTGATGGGACGATATAACACAAGGGAAATAATAAGGGAAAGCTCACCTGCGACAAATCCAGTGTTTTCAAGGGGTTGCGAAGAATTTAATAATAAAATATAACAGTTATTAAATTTCTTAAAACAGGTGAAATCTCAATCGGAATTTAACGAGGAGGTAATGATTATGAGTAGAAATATAAAAGGTGGTTTTTTAACATTAAGTGGTGTTGTTGGTATTGTAGGAATGATAATAGCGGCAATGCAAAATCCGGCAACTGCATGGGTAACGCCACCTGGAAGAATGATTGTAAGTATTTTAGAAAATGGATTATTGATTCCTACGGTTTTATTCCTTGTTCTTTTTATTTATGGATTGTATATTCTCCTAACGGAGAAAAACGATTGAGCAATACCGGTTTGTCGAATTAAGAAAACCGGTATTTGTGGAGGAGGAATTCTGTAATGAGATTTTTTGAAAATACCCGTAAGCCACAAGGCTTCGGCGGAAAATTGATGACGAAGATGATGAACAGCGGTCACGCCAAATTATCGCAATGGGGATTCTCAAATATCTCCGCGAAGTCTGATGCTGAGGTTCTGGACGTCGGCTGTGGCGGCGGAGCAAATATTGCGGTTTGGCTTGATAGATGTAGAAATGGCCACGTGACAGGAATGGATTATTCTGAGGTTAGTGTGGCAGAATCTCAAAAATTGAACGCCCTCGCCATTAAACAAGGGAAATGTAATGTAGTTCAAGGAGATGTATCTGCTATACCCTTTTCTGACGCGACTTTTGATTATGTTTCTGCCTTCGAAACAGTTTACTTTTGGCCAGGATTAGTAAAATGCTTTTCCGAGGTCAACCGTGTGCTGAAAAGCGAAGGCATATTCCTGATTTGTAACGAGAGTGACGGAACGAATGCCGCAGATGAAAAATGGACAAAGATGATCAATGGTATGAAGATTTACACATCTAAACAACTTGTTGCCGCTTTGAAAGAAGCGGGTTTTACAGAGATCAAAACGTATTCAAATGCAAAAAATCATTGGATAAGTATTGTTGCAACGAAATAGCCAAATTCTAGTTTGACGTAGTAATAGATATGAAAATCCGAGAAGTGAATGAGAATAAAAAGCAATTTATAGCATTATTGTTATTAGCTGATGAGCAGGAAAATATGATTGATCACTATCTTGAAAAAGGTACTATGTATGTACTTGAAGATGGTAATGTAAAAGCTGAATGTGTCGTTACTGATGAAGATAATGGAATACTTGAAATTAAAAATATTGCAGTTGATCCTCAGAATCAAGGACAGGGCTATGGGAAAGCATTGATTGACTTCCTTGTAAGTAAATATGCAGATGAATATTCTATTTTGCAGGTTGGAACAGGTGACAGCCCGTTGACCGTACCGTTTTATGAAAAATGCGGATTTGTCCGATCTCACAATATTCCGAATTTCTTTACGGACAATTATGACCACCCAATTTATGAGTGTGGTGTACAGTTAATAGATATGGTATATTTGCAAAGATGTTTATAACTTCTAATTTGGAAGGGGGGACTGCTATGCTGAGAAAGTTGAATTGTTTTTTAAACATAGTTATTGGTTCATTCATAGGAGTTTTCATTGGGTTCGGAATTTATAAGTTCTGGCACTTTAAAACCTATCCAAATTTATATGCCATGCAGTCTGCACCGTGGTACACAGAGTTGCTGTTGGATGGTGCCTTGGTGGTCGTATGTATTATCCTAAAGCTGATTATTTGGAGGAAGTTAAAGCCATAACTTCTTATATAAAAAATTGAGAAATCGTAAAATTTAAGAAAAAGAAATGCACAGTTCTTAGTTTATCGGGAGCTGTGCATTTTTGTAAATAAATACTTTTAATTAGCCGATTACGGCATCCGCTGCTGTAAAATGTTCCAGGGAATTTTCTTTTACCTGAATGCAGATATAAGTAATTCCGGAAATATCGGATGCAAAAACTGACGTTCCCTCTGTCAGAGCCGCTTCAACTGCTGCATAA
>ENA-OQDW01000785-OQDW01000785.1-human-gut-metagenome-genome-assembly--contig:-NODE-785-length-12677-cov-8.044303_pt1 | contig 12677 bp, 11 predicted proteins | sample MGYA00242784_ERZ504613 | MGnify/ENA primary metagenome ERZ504613 (study PRJEB26092, sample SAMD00036330) | human gut metagenome | host: Homo sapiens | study: EMG produced TPA metagenomics assembly of... | reverse complement strand
GACCGAGATTGACCACAAACCATCTCAGGACGAAATCAATGAACTTTGTTGGCTTTATGGTGACGCGACTTTAGAGGACGCCCAGCAGTTGCAGGCTTCTATGTCGGCCCACGCCGTGAAATGATTACTCCTTGGAGTACGAATGCCGTTGAGATTACTCAGAACATGAGTCTTAACGGCATTTCGCGTATCGAGGAGTACTTCCCTGTAGATAGCGAAGACGCTGAGCACGACCCTATGCTCCAGCGTATGTACAACGGTATCGGACAGGATGTGTTCACCGTGAATCACCAGCCAGAACCTATCAAGTACGTCGATGACCTCGAGAAGTATAACGAGGAAGAGGGTCTTGCCCTCAGCGAGGACGAAATGGCTTATCTCCACAAGCTGGAGAAAGAGAACGGACGCCCTCTCACCGACAGCGAAATCTTCGGTTTCGCACAGATCAACTCAGAGCACTGCCGCCACAAGATCTTCGGCGGCCAGTTTATCATCGACGGTAAGGAGATGGAGTCTTCTCTCTTCAACATGATCAAGAAGACCACCAACGAGAATCCTAACAAGATCCTCTCTGCTTACAAGGACAACGTGGCTTTCTCTCAGGGTCCTGTTATCGAGCAGTTTGCTCCAGCCGATCAGACTACCAGCGATTTCTTCCAGGTGAAGGATATCGAGAGTGTTATCTCTCTGAAGGCTGAGACCCACAACTTCCCTACTACCGTAGAGCCTTTCAATGGTGCTGCTACCGGTACGGGTGGTGAAATCCGCGACCGTATGGGTGGTGGTGTAGGTTCATGGCCTATCGCAGGTACAGCCTGCTACATGACTGCTTATCCTCGCCTGAAGGATGACAACGGCAAGAGCGATGTTGAGCGCGACTGGGAAGACATCATGCCAGTACGTAAGTGGCTCTATCAGACTCCAGAGCAGATTCTGATCAAGGCTTCTAACGGTGCATCAGACTTCGGTAACAAGTTCGGTCAGCCTCTCATCACTGGTTCTGTGCTTACATTCGAGCACGAGGAGAATGGTGAGAAGTATGCATACGATAAGGTAATCATGCTTGCTGGTGGTGTAGGCTACGGCAAGAAGCGTGACTATAAGAAGGGTGAGCCACAGAAGGGCAATAAGGTTGTCGTAGTAGGTGGTGATAACTATCGCATCGGTCTTGGTGGTGGTTCTGTTTCTTCTGTAGATACAGGCCGTTACAGCAACGGTATCGAGTTAAACGCTGTTCAGCGTGCCAACCCTGAGATGCAGAAGCGTGCCTACAACCTGGTTCGTGCACTCGTTGAGAACGATGAGAACCCAGTAGTCAGCATCCACGACCACGGTTCAGCCGGTCACTTGAACTGTCTCTCTGAGTTGGTAGAAGAGTGCGGTGGCGAAATCGACATGTCTAAGTTGCCTATCGGTGACAAGACTTTGAGCGCCAAGGAAATCATCGCCAACGAGAGCCAGGAGCGCATGGGCTTGCTCATCGACGAGAAGTATATCAGCGAGGTTCAGAAGATTGCCGACCGTGAGCGTGCTCCAATGTACGTGGTTGGTGAGACTACAGGCGATGCTCACTTCAGCTTCAAGCAGGCTGACGGCGTGAAGCCATTCGACCTCGATGTAGCTCAGATGTTCGGTCATACTCCTAAGACTGTAATGGTAGATGAGACCGTAGAGCGTAAATATGAAGATGTAACTTATTCTGCAGATAACCTCGACGAGTACTTGCAGCGTGTTCTCCAGATGGAGGCTGTGGCTTGTAAGGACTGGTTGACCAACAAGGTAGACCGTTCCGTAACAGGTAAGATTGCCCGTCAGCAGGGACAGGGTCAGATTCAGTTGCCACTCTCAGACTGTGGTGTCGTAGCACTCGACTACCGTGGCGAGAAGGGTATCGTAACTGCAATGGGTCATGCTCCTCAGGCTGGTCTTGCCGATCCAAAGGCTGGTTCTGTACTCTCTGTAGCAGAGTCATTGACTAATATCGTATGGGCTCCATTGGCAGATGGCATGGACAGTATCAGCCTCTCAGCCAACTGGATGTGGCCTTGCCGCAGTCAGAAGGGTGAGGATGCCCGTTTGTACGAGGGTGTGAAGGCATTGTCAGACTTCTGCTGCGCCATCCACGTAAACGTACCAACAGGTAAGGACTCTCTCTCATTGACCCAGCAGTATCCTAACGGCGAGAAGATCATCGCTCCGGGTACCGTTATCGTAAGTGCTGGTGGTGAGGTTTCAGATGTCAAGAAGGTGGTTAGCCCAGTTCTCGTTAACGACAAGAACTCTAGCCTCTACCATATCGACTTCAGTTTCGACGAGCAGCGTCTCGGTGGTTCTGCTTTCGCTCAGAGTCTGGGCAAGGTGGGCAGCGATGTTCCTACCGTCAAGAACCCAGAGTACTTCGTTGACTGCTTCAACGCCGTACAGGAACTCATCAACCGTGGTTGGGTAATGGCTGGTCACGATATCAGTGCCGGTGGTTTGATTACAACTCTCCTCGAAATGACATTCGCCAACGTAGAGGGCGGTATGAAGATCAACCTCCACGACATCGCAGATGCCGACATCATCAAGACTCTCTTCGCAGAGAACCCAGGTGTTGTCATCCAGGTAAGCGATGCTCACAAGGACGAGTTGAAAGCATTCTTCGATGAGAACGGTATCGGTTATGCCAAGATTGGTTATCCAGCTCCAGAGCTCCGCAAGATTATCATCAAGAAGGAAGGCTTCGAGCACGAGTTCGATATCGATGCATTGCGTGACGACTGGTATAAGACATCTTACCTCCTCGACCGCAAGCAGAGCATGAATGGTATGGCCAAGAAGCGTTACACCAACTATAAGAAGCAGCCTATCGAGATGAACTTCGGTTATGGCTTCAAGGGAACCCTCGCTAGCTACAGCCTCGACGCTAACCGTCGCAAGCCATCTGGCATCAAGGCAGCTATCATCCGTGAGAAGGGTACCAATGGTGAGCGTGAGATGGCATACTCTATGTATCTCGCCGGCTTCGATGTAAAGGATGTGATGATGACCGACTTGATTTCTGGTCGTGAGACTCTGGAAGATGTGAACTTCATCGTATTCTGCGGTGGTTTCTCTAACTCCGATGTTCTCGGTTCTGCCAAGGGTTGGGCAGGTGCATTCCTCTACAATCCTAAGGCTAAAGAGGCACTCGATAAGTTCTATGCCCGTGAGGATACCCTTTCACTCGGTATCTGCAACGGTTGCCAGCTGATGGTTGAGTTGAACCTCATCAATCCTGAGCACAAGCATCGTTCACACCTCTGCCACAACACATCCAAGAAGTTCGAGAGTACATTCCTCGGTCTGACTATTCCTCAGAACGACAGTGTGATGTTCGGTAGCTTGAGCGGTGATAAGCTCGGTATCTGGGTAGCTCACGGCGAGGGTCGTTTCTACTTGCCAGAGCCAGAGGATCACTACAACATCATTGCGAAGTACAACTACGCTGAGTATCCAGGTAATCCTAACGGCAGTGACTACAATGTAGCAGGTATCTGCTCTGCAGATGGTCGCCACTTGGCTATGATGCCACACTTGGAGCGTGCCATCTTCCCATGGCAGAACGCCTGGTATCCAGCCGATCGCCGCAACGACGAGGTTACTCCTTGGATTGAGGCATTTGTCAATGCACGTCAGTGGATTGAAGAAAGAGCTTTGAAAAAGTAAAAAAATAAAAAGGTAAAAAATGAATAATAGCGTAAGTTATCTTACATTATTCAAAACATTTTTGAAGATTGGCATAGTCACCTTTGGGGGTGGCTATGCCATGATTCCTATTATAGAATCCGAAGTCGTCGACAAGCATCATTGGATGACGAAGGAGGAATTCTTGGATGCCATTGCTACTACCCAGATTTGTCCGGGAGCCTTGGCCATCAACATGAGTTCCCTGCTCGGATATAAGTTGGCAAAGACACCGGGAGCCATCGTCTGCACCCTCGGCGCTTCGTTGCCATCGTTCCTTATTATCTTAGCGATAGCCATGTTTTTCCATCAGTTTGAAGACAACAAGGTTGTTGCTGCCATGTTTGCAGGCATCCGTCCTGCCGTCGTGGCATTGATAGCCGTACCTACATTCTCGCTTGCCAAGAGTGCCGGTATTTCGCTTGTCAACTGCTGGATTCCTATTCTATCCGCCCTTCTGATCTGGCTTTTGGGCGTCAACCCAATCTGGGTGATTATCGCAGCTGCCGTAGGTGGCTACATCTATGGACAGTTTATCCAGCCAACGGAATAAAGGTAAAAGGGTAAAAAAGTAAAAAGGTAAAAAAGTAAATAGCTTAAAACATAATGATGATATTTTTTCAGCTTTTCATCGTATTCATTCAGATAGGCATCTTCGGATTCGGAGGTGGCTATTCCATGATATCCCTGATTCAGGGACAGGTTGTTACGCAGTATCATTGGATGACGATGCAAGAGTTTACCGATGTGGTTGCCATCTCTCAGATGACACCGGGACCTATCGGTATCAACACCGCTACCTATTGTGGCTATACAGCTGTCCATAATGCCGGCATGAGTGGCATGATGGCTGTACTCGGAAGTGCCATGGCAACCTTTGCGCTGGTTCTCCCATCCTTGGTTTTGATGATTCTTATCAGCAAGATGCTGTACAAGTATATGAACACCTTAGCCGTCCAGAGCATCTTCATCGGTCTTCGCCCAGCCATTGTCGGATTGGTAGGAGCCGCAGCCCTGCTCCTGATGAATGGCGAGAACTTCTCTACGCCAGCCAATCCCTGGCATTTTTACATCTCCATCGCCCTCTTCTTTGCCACCTTTATCGGCGTGAAGGTGATGAAGATCAATCCTATCCGCATGATACTCTACTCGGCTTTTGCCGGATTGGTACTACTATATTAAACAAAATCTTTCGATTTTATTTGGTAGTAATAAATAAAAATCGTACATTTGCAACAAAAAGGAGATAGACCATGACATATTCACAAGCAGATATTACCGTTCCATACGCTGTGGCGAACTTTGCAGAGATTCGCCACAAGGGATATTATTATGTGGACAAGACCAACTATATTCCACTGCTTGAGCGTTACAAAGCACCAGTTTTTCTCCGTCCTCGCAGATTTGGAAAGAGTCTGCTCGTTTCCATGTTGGCTCACTATTACGACCGTAACATGGCAACACAATTCAAAGAATTGTTTGGTGGAACTTGGATTGGCGAACACCCAACAAACGAGCACAACCAATATCTTGTGGTAAGATATGACTTTTCCACAACTTCCGTTGCCAGCAAGAAGGAAGATATCGAAAAGAACTTCAACGCCGTGAATTGCAGTCCACTCCGTACATTGGTGGAACGCAACAGAGACCTTTTTGGAGATTTCAGGTTCAGAGAGGATGGCAATGCCTCCAACATGTTGGTTGAAGTATGCGAGTTTATCTCTTCCCATAATCTTCCACCTCTTTATATATTAATAGATGAATACGACAACTTTACCAACCAGCTATTAGTTGTCTATAAGGACTCGCTGTACCAGGACTTGACCACAGGTGAAAGTTTCCTACGAACTTTCTTCAAGGTTATCAAGGCAGGCATTGGCGAAGGTACCATCCGTACTTGCTTCTGCACTGGAGTACTGCCTGTCACCATGGATGACTTAACCAGTGGCTATAACATCGCAGAGATGTTGACACTGAAGCCTGAATTTACCAACTTATTGGGCTTTACCCATGAGGAAGCAGCCCAATATCTGAAGTATGTCATCAATAAATATGGCCCTCAAGCCTCTTTCGAGGAATTATGGACCCTGATACTCAACAATTATGACGGTTACCACTTCCTGCCAAGCGCAGAACCGTTGTTCAACTCTACCATCCTGACTTACTTCCTCAAGAACTTTGCAGAACTGAGAGGTGGCATCCCTACGGAAATGGTAGATGAGAACCTGCGCACCGACACTAGTTGGATAAGAAGATTGACCATCACGCTTGACAATGCCAAAGAAATGCTCGACAGCCTGTTGATGGATGGAGAATTGTACTATTCACAAGCCGATTTACGCAGTAAGTTCAACAAGCAAAAGTTCTTCTCCCCAGAGTTCTACCTATCAGCCTCTACTACTTGGGTATGACCACCCTGAAGGACAATTACAAAATGGCTTTGCCAAACTTGACGACCAAGAGTGTATATATGAGTTACTACAACGAATTGAATAGTATCAGCGACAATGCCCGTAAGTTTGTTCCTGCATACGAGGCTTTTGTCAGAGACAGAGAACTGGAGCCATTATTCCATAACTATGTTAAGGAATACTTAGGTCAGCTTCCAGCCCAAGCCTTTGACAAGATGAACGAGAATTTCATTCGCTGTTCATTTTTCGAGTTACTGAGCCGCTACTTGAGCAATTGCTATACATTCGCCATAGAACAGAACTTGCCATCGGGGCGTGCCGACTTAGTCTTGACCGGCATTCCTGGTACATCATTCCACAACGACTGTCGCATCATTGAGTTTAAATATTACAAGTCTAAAGATGCAGGCATCGTTGATCATCTGGAAGAGGCACGCTTAGAAGATGCCCAACAAGTAAAGGCTTATGCCGCAGATATGCAGAAAGCCTATCCTCACTATCAAATAAAAGCATACGTAGCTTATATCGCAGGAAACAAGGCTTGCAAGATTTTTGAAAAGAAAAGTAATGATTAAGGTGATTTTCATCAGAAAATCCACCTTTTACACTATAATTTGCTTTTTGTCCACCTCTTCTTTGTGTTTTTTGTGTACTTTTGCAACTGTGTATTAATAGCGGCATGAATTCAGGCTTAGCTTGGTTTCATGACAACCAACAAGTAAACAAACAAACCTAAGAATAAGAAATGAATAAGAAAAGACAGATTTTACTTTCAGCAGTGTTGGCCTCTGCTTTGGCATCCAACGCACAGGTTACCATCAATGTAGATGCCTCTAACCCAGGTATCAAGGTATCTCCTAACCTCTACGGTATCTTCTTCGAGGATATCAACCATGCTGCAGATGGCGGTCTCTATGCCGAACTCATCAGCAACCGTTCTTTCGAAGACGATGACAAGAATATTCCTACCTGGAAAACTGCCGCTCAGAAAGGTGCAAAGATCAATGCACAACTCATCAATAAGGGTTTGCTCAACAATGCACAGGGCAAGGCACTCCAGCTTACCATCGCTGCCAACCTGCAGCTACAGCCTCTCTCATCAATGAGGGTTTCTGGGGAATCAACGCCGTGCAGGGCAGAACCTATAAACTCTCTTTCTGGCTAAGGGTAGCTACAAGGGCGGATTGAAGCTCGCCTCACCAAGCCAAGGGCGATAAGGTTTACGCAGAAACCACCCTCAATGCCAAGGTTGGCAAGAAGTGGACCAAATATACGGCTGAGTTGACAGCCAACGGAAACGACGCCAAGGCTCAGTTTGAACTCGTAGCCGACGGAAAGGGTACCATCGTTCTCGATGTAGTAAGCCTCTTCCCTCCTACTTTCAAGAATCGCGAGAATGGCTTGCGCCCTGACCTGGCTCAGCTTCTCTATAACATCCATCCTAAGTTCGTCCGCTTCCCTGGCGGTTGCTACGTTGAAGGACAGGAATCTCCTGAGAATGCTTTCCACTGGGAGAAGACTATCGGTCCTATCGAGGAACGTCCGGGCCATAAGAACGTAAACTGCGCTACCGTACCAGCGATGGTATGGGATTCGATGAGTATCTGCAGCTTGCCGAGGATCTGAACGCCAAGCCTCTCTATGTTGTAAACGTAGGTTTGTGGCACGGCGGTATGACTCCTGTAGACAGCATCCAGCCTTGGATTGATGAGTGCATGAATGCCCTGGAGTATGCCAACGGTCCTGTTACCTCTAAATATGGTGCGCTCCGTGCTAAGAACGTCATCCGGAACCATACAATATCGAGTATCTGGAGATTGGTAATGAGAACAACCAGCCGGATCCTGCGGCTCAGAGCGACCACTACTACGAGCGCTTCAAGAAGTTCAAGGATGCTGTATTGGCGAAATATCCTAAGATGCACCTCATCGGTAACGTGGTGGCTTGGGGCGATGACAATCCTAAGTGGGAAAGCAACGAAAGCGTAGAACTCCTCGACGAGCACTACTACAGAAATCCTGCCTGGTTTGCCGAGAACTTCAACAAGTATGATAACTACGACCGTAAGGGCAGCGAAATTTATGTAGGTGAATATGCCGTAACCCAGGGCTTCGGCAATATGGGTTCGCTCGATGCAGCACTCGGTGAGGCTGTCTATATGATGGGCATCGAGAACAACTCTGACATCGTGACCATGGCATCCTACGCTCCTATCTTCGCCAACCTCAACAACCGTATGTGGGCACCGGATATGATTCAGTATACATCAGACAAGGTATTCGGAACTCCATCTTACTACGTTCAGAACGTGATGGCAAACAACATCGGTACCCGCGTACTGAAGGTGAACCAGGAGAATCCATACAAATATGAGCAGACTCAGGTGAAGCCAGCTATCTGCCGTGTAGGTATGGGAACATGGGGCACTCAGGTTTCTTTCGAGGACAAGGGATACAGCGATGAGAACGGAAAGGCGCTGCCGATGACCTTGCAGGAGTTGCCTACCGATATCCGTGGACAGTGGAAGACTGAGGGTAGCCTCATCAAGCAGACCAGCAACGAAGAAAGCTGCATCCGTCTGAACCCAGGCGAGATTACCAGCAATGGCTATATATATAAGGTACGCGCGAAGAAGGATGCCGGAAACGAAGGTTTCCTCATCATCTTTAACTACGTGGATAAGAACAACTACTGCTGGTTGAACCTCGGTGGCTGGAACAATACCCAGCACGGTGTGGAGTCTATCGTGAATGGTGCCAAGAGTCAGATAGCTACTACCCCAGGCAGCATCGAGACCGGCAAGTGGTATGACATCGAACTGAAAGTAGTAGGCGACAGCATCTTCGCCAAGTTGGATGGCAAGGAAGTATTCTCAACCAAGTTGAAGGCAAACACCCTTCCTGGCATCTTCTCTACAGCCACACTTGATGAACAGACGGGCGAGGTAATCCTGAAGATTGCCAACACCAGCACCGAGCACACCACAGCGAAGATTAATCTTCAGGGCAAGGAGATCAAGAATGGCAAGCTCATCCGCCTTTCTGCCAAGAATGGTCTGGAGGAGAACACCATCGACAATCCTACCAATATCTATCCTGTAGAAAACTACGTAACTACAGAGAAGAATGGTGCCACAGTAGAGATTCCAGCCAGCTCGCTGAATATCATCCGTTTGAAATAACAGACTACTTCCAGGGTAGGATGCCCTGGAATCCATATATAGGTAATAACATTTTGAATAGTTGATAAGAAAGTTAGTTAGAAAAGAGAAGGCGGTAACCTGCGTGATGCAGATTGCCGCCTCGTTTTTTATCTGTCGTTTAATTAACCGAAAACATAATTGAAGAGCAGAAAGATGCTCAGGATATACAGCGTAGGATTCAGATCCTTGAACTTGCCCACCATCATCTTGATCAATACATAGCTCAGAATACCAAGACAGATGCCATCGGCAATACTGTAGCAGAGCACCATCGTAATCATCGTGATAAAGGCAGGGAATGACTCGGAGATATCCTCCAACTCAATCTTCTTGAACGAATCGATCATCAATACACCCACCATTACCAGGGCACCACTGGTGGCTGCGCTCGGAATCAGGAGGAAGATTGGAGCCAGGAAGATGCTCAGGATAAACATCAAACCCACAAAGAAAGATGTCAGACCCGACTTACCACCCTCGGCAACGCCCGAAGCACTCTCCACATAAGTAGTAATGGTAGAGCTACCCAGCAATGCACCGGCTGTAGTACCGATGGCATCACTCATCATCGCCTCCTTCACACCCGGAATCTCGCCCTTCTCATTCTCCTTGATACCCAACTTGGAAACCAATCCCAGAACTGTTCCGATGGTATCGAAGATGTTGACAAGCAACAGGGAGAATACCACCATGAACATCTTAGGAGTAAAGAAGCCGGTGAAATCGAACTGGCAGAAGATAGGAGCAATGCTGTGAGGGGTAGATACCGGCATCCAGTTGTCAGAGAACTGGGTTACACCCATCGGAATACCAATCAATGTAGAGATGATGATGGCGATAAACAGGGAACCCTTCACTCTTCTCGCCATCAGACAGCCACAGAGCAGGATGCTGATGAGACCCAGGATGCTGACTGGTGTAAACTTGCCGAGTTGCACGAAAGTATCCGCATTGGCAGTAATGATGCCCGCATTCTTCAAACCGATAAAAGCGATAAACATACCGATACCGGCAGAAATGGCGAATCGGAGGTTCTTCGGAATACATTCCAATATCTTATCGCGGATATTGAGGAAGGTGATGGCAAGGAAGATGATACCCTCTACGAGCAACACCGCCAAAGCCTGCTGCCAGGTCAAGCCCATAGCCTGACAAAGGGTGAAGGCGAAGAACGCATTCAGTCCCATACTAGGAGCCTGGGCAAAAGGCAACTTTGCCATGAAAGCCAGCAGGAAAGTGGCGATGGCTGAAGCGATGGCTGTGGCAGTAAAGAGAGCTCCCTTGTCCATACCCGTAGTGGCGAGAATGGTAGGGTTTACTGCCAGGATGTAACACATGGTCAGGAAGGTAGTCATACCAGCTATCAACTCCGTCTTGACCGTAGTAGTCTTTGGGTCGAAACCCAATAAAGCTTTTAATTTGTTCATTTCTTATATTTAAATTTATCTCTATTTTCTCTTTCCCCCTTTTCACAACCCAATCCCGTTGTTTTTTCGGGGCGAACAAAGGTAAGAAAAAATAATGAGGAAAGCCTTATTTTACATGTTTTTAACTCATCAGAGTGCCTTATTTTACATGTTTCGGGGGATTCAGAACGCCTTATTTTACAAAGCATTTTATTTTTAACCATTATGCTTGGTTAATTCGGATTTTCTTTGTAACTTAGCAGCGCAAAACGTAAAGCATGTAGGATTATGGCAAAAATAGTAAATAAATATCCTGTAGGAATTCAGACTTTTGAAGAAATTCGCGAGAAAGGTTATCTCTATGTAGATAAGACCAAATACATCGTGGATTTCAGAGAAAAAGGTATGAAGTATATCTTTCTGAGCCGTCCAAGACGATTCGGAAAATCGCTCTTTGCATCTACCCTTCAGGCCTATTTCGAGGGAAGAAAGGAACTGTTCGAGGGATTGGCTATTGCTGAATACGAGAAGGAATGGGTGAAGCATCCTGTGCTCCACTTCGATATGAGCGGTGCCAAACATTTTGATGCAGATGGCTTGAACAATTATCTGAATCTGCAGCTTTTGCCTTACGAGAAACTTTATGGTAAAGGAGAAGGGGAAATTTACCCTAACGAAAGGTTGGATGGTATCGTAAAGCGTGCTTATGAGCAGACGGGCGAAAAGGCTGTTGTCATCATCGACGAATACGATGCCCCATTGCTGGATGTGGTACATGAAAAGGAAAACCTGCAACCGCTCCGCCGCATTATGCAGAACTTCTACAGTCCTCTGAAAAAACTCGATCCTTACCTGGAGTTCACCTTCATCACGGGCATCACCAAGTTCTCGCAGCTCAGCATATTCAGCGAACTCAACAACCTCGACAATATCAGTCTGTTCGACCAGTACTCAGCCATCTGCGGCATCAGCAAAACCGAGCTTACCACGCAGATGAAACCAGATATTGAGGCTATGGGCGAGGCACTGAACATGACGTATGAGGAGTGCCTGAAAGAGCTGACGCAATTCTACGACGGTTATCATTTCAGCGAGAAATCAGAAGATATTTTCAATCCGTTCAGTCTTGTAAAGGCAATGAATGCAGGCAAGATTGCTCCTTACTGGTTTGGTTCCGGCACTCCATCCTTCCTCTTGAAACTCTTGGATAAGTATCATGTCAATCTTTCTACTTTAGAGAGTCAAGAGACAGTATTGAGTTCCTTCGACCAATCAACAGAGGAAATGACAGAAGCCTTGCCATTGCTTTACCAGAGCGGCTATCTGACCATCAAGAAATATGAACCGATGTTTCAGGAATATACGCTGGGCATCCCAAACAAGGAGGTACGCGACGGACTGCTCAACTCATTGATTCCTCATTATGTGAACCCTCGCCGTTCTGACAACAATGCCTTCCTCTTGGGATTCTGCAAGGCGGTTTATAGAAATGACATCGAGGCGGCACTGGAGCACATGCGCACGTATATGGCTACGATACCATATGATTTGGAGAATCACAGCGAGAAGCATTATCAGACTATCTTCTATCTGATGTTCAGTTTCCTCAACATCTATATCCGCACAGAGGTGAAGAGTGCCATCGGCAGGGCTGATGCCGTGATGCACATGCCAGATACAATCTACGTCTTCGAACTGAAGGTAGATAAGAGTGCTGATGAGGCTTTGGCACAAATAGACGAAAAAGGCTATATGCTGCCATATCATACAGAGGGCAAGCGACTGATAAAAATCGGTATCAGTTTTGACAGCACCCAGCGCACTATCAGCGATTGGAAGATTAAGGAAGAATAAAGAAAAATCCGAAACAGAAGCTTAACCAAGTTATCTGTTTCGGATTTTTTGATGCTTATTTCGTTTGGATAAGCCAAGGGGTTCAAACCATCTTGA
>ENA-OQDW01000784-OQDW01000784.1-human-gut-metagenome-genome-assembly--contig:-NODE-784-length-12691-cov-1.285817_pt1 | contig 12691 bp, 14 predicted proteins | sample MGYA00242784_ERZ504613 | MGnify/ENA primary metagenome ERZ504613 (study PRJEB26092, sample SAMD00036330) | human gut metagenome | host: Homo sapiens | study: EMG produced TPA metagenomics assembly of... | reverse complement strand
TACCGCTTTACAGAGATTGCAACATTCTATGTAAAGCGTCATCACTTCTTTTTTAATAAAGAGATGTGTCAAAAGTAATTCTGCTATTGTCTTGCTGCAAAGCTCGGATAGTTTTGATAATTACTTCAAATTTTGACACATCTCTTTCTTTTTTCTAATTGTCTTTCATTATTCAACGGGTATGATCTTTCCTGTTTTTCTGAGAAATTTTCAATTCTACTATAAAAGCAACTACCAAGCCCAAACCACCAAAAAGCAAGACATTTGCACCATAAATCAATGAAGTTAACTCGCTCATGCGCCAATTACGCTCTGTGAAATAATCGGGAACCGTGGTTGCACAAATAATATAACCAGTCAACAACCCTAGTCCCATACCCAGCAACAAACAGCCAAATTTCAAGGCCGAGAAAGAAATCGGAGAAGATGACATGAAAGGAGTTCCTACAGGAAGAGGCAGGCTAAGCCTGTTCCCCAACATGGAAGGATCTAACTTGTCTCCCAATTTTTCTATCATAGTAAGACGCTCTTTCTTACCAACAAAAAAGTTCAAATAATTTGTAAGATTCCTAATGTAATGATACCTACAACAATCCAACCGGTAATGTAACCCATAATTTATTCGTATTTAAGTTATTAATTTTGTTCCTTTGTATTCATTAGACGCTGCGTAGCCAAAGAGGTTACACTTTTGAGAAAGAAAAAATATTTTCTCTTTTATGTAACCTCTCTCCCAGCCCTGCGTCTAATAGACAAAATGGAAAACGACGAAACACATATTATTCATAGGATATTAAAAGGAGAAACTTCTCTCTACGAATACTTCTTGGATAAATACAGTCAGCAAGTATTTATCTTGATTATAGCATCGTGGAGAATCAGGAGGATGCGGAAGAGTTGACCCAGGATACGTTCTTGAAAGCCTTTGAAAATCTTTCGTCGTTTAAAGCAGAGAGTAGTTTCTCTACATGGATATACCGCATTGCATATAACACCGCCATATCGGCAACCAGAAAAAGAAAACAAGAGTTAATTGTTATGGACAGTGCCATGTTAATGAATATATCTGACCAGCAAATAGACGATGCCCTGAATGATGAAAGCGGGGAACGGGTAGGAAAACTCAATAAGGCCATCAAGAAACTGGATGCAGAAGAACGCGCCTTGATTTCCCTATTTTATAATGAAGAGAAAACTATCGGTGAAATCGCTCTTATCCTGGGACTGACGGAAAGCAATGCAAAAGTAAAATTGCATCGAATAAGAAAAAAATTATATATACTCATAACAGAAGCAGAATGAACAAGAAACAAAAAGATAAAGGATTAATGAAGGCTGTAAAAGAACAGCCCCAATTCCGGCTGACCTCCAATTTTACTTTCCGCACCATGCAGAAAGTAGAGGAAGCTATACTCTTACGTGAAAAGAAACAGGAGAGAAAGATGTTACTAGCTACTATTGCTGCTTCTCTATTCTTAATAATAAGCAGCAGCATCGGTCTGTATATTTATTTTGGAAAGCATCTTAAAGCAACTATGTATCATGCATTTAGTCATGTTTTAAAAATACAAATACCTCTCATTTATCTGCTATTCATCATAACTATACCCTTATTCATTATTTTTGACCGATGGATGAGAAAACAATATTTTAAACACCACTCTTGAAAAATCATTTTCCTCTCCTATGATATAAAAAAGCATCGGGAACTTTACTATCCCGATACTTCTATTATTTTATCTATTTTTCAAGCAAGTCTTTTAAAAATGCATCCAATTCTTCATCCAAACCCTTTAAAAGTTCATCATTCAGTAATAAAGTGTCTTCCTCATCTATCAATAAAAGTTCGGTTACAGTTTCCCTATCCTCATCAACTAAAACAAAAGAATAAGGCTTCATTATAGCTAACTTATCCAAAACTCCCGTATCTTTCAATGCGTTGATCTCCCCACGAAGTATACGCTCTACTATTGTATAAAAATCATCTTCACTATAATCCACCCACTCTTCAATTATGGTACGTGACAATTCTTCGTCATCATCATTAAAAATAACTAATTCACCACTGTCCTGCTTAGGTTGCAAATGGATATCGGTGACTACTGTTCTCTCTCCATCCGCTATATATTTATCAACCGCTTCCCGGAGCGAAGACGCAATAGAAGCATGTGACTGTGCACTGAATTTCATACCAAAATCAATTTTATATATTATTTATATCCAAAAGTACAAAAAAAATCTTTCTCTCAACACTTATTCTCTAAAAATTATCATCAAAACGTTTCATTTGTATTCTCAATTGGGATAGCTTACTCTCTCTTTTCTCTAACTCCAATGAATAAAAGCTATCAATTGTTCATCCTGCTGCCTGATTTCACCAATTTCTTCGCTTTACCCAACCATTCCTTGGCCTGTTCTACATTATCCTTTATTTCATAATATAGTGCAATATTAAAAGCCGCTTTCATCTTTTGCTGGCCTTTTCTCTTCTCATAGGCTATCTTCCACTGACTATACGCTTCATCCAATTGTTCTCACGAAGATATACACCGGCATCACGCATTTCAATATTCCCGCCATCGTAATAAAAACGAGCCACCTCATCCCAATGTGGCAACAGATGTTCTACTGGAATAGAAGCGGCATATTCCGAAGCTTCTTTTACTATCTTCCGGTCAGAAAGAGCTGGTTCTATTTCCCAGGAAATGGTATCTTGCTTGGCAACTACAAACAAAGGTTTATCACGATTGGGAATATATACCTAACAATCGGAGATATAATTCCATCTACAGCATCTATAGGCATAGGAAAATCCGGATAGAACAGTACGCCGGGCTTAGTCTGAATATGAATACGATCAAAAGACAATATCATATCCACCCCCAAATCCTCGCTCAGTTTCCGTACTTCCTCATTGGTCAGAATGACATTAACCCGTGGCACTTTATCCTGTGCCCGGAATACAGAATCACAGATAATGACCTGATCGAAATAATTCACATTGGCAATATTCTCTGCCAAAGCTTCGGATGCCACTTTACCATCGCCTTCCAATTCGCTGCTCAGTATTTCATGATTATCTTTAGTTTTCAGTACAGGCATATTGTTTATCACAGCCACTTTTCTCACAGCATCTGGAAAACTGACATCGGCTGCCTGTAACTGATCAAAAGATATGGTCTGCAAACTGCTGCAGGAAGCAAGAAGCGTCCCAGCAACTAGAATTATTAATGAAACGGATCTTTTCATATTATCATTTTTTCTTAGGGAACAAAAATACGCTTATTTACGTAAGAAGTGAGTTAAAAGGAATAAAAAAAACGTCCGGGTAGTAAATTCGCCCCGGACGTTTTCTATAATAATCGTTATTTATCACGCATTTTGCCCGTGACAGTTCTTGTATTTCTTACCGCTTCCGCAAGGACAAGGATCGTTACGACCTACTGTCTTCTCTGCACGAACCGGCTCACGCTTTACCTCGCGGGTGTCATGTTCGGCAGCAGCTTGCTGGTGAGGATCACTTAAATCCTGCTTTTCCTCTCTATACTGTTGACGAGGAGCCTGCGGTTCGGGAGCAGCTTCACGAACTTGTTCCGGTTCTTGAACCGGGATTTGTCCACGCATCAATACAGAAATGGTATTGTTATTGATCTTATTTACCATGTTGTCAAACAAATTGACAGATTCCAACTTAAAGATCAGCAGCGGATCTTTCTGCTCATAGCTAGCATTCTGTACAGAATGTTTCAGTTCATCCAGTTCACGCAGGTTTTCTTTCCATGCATCATCAATAGTATGAAGCAGAATCGCCTTCTCAAATGACTTCACAATCTCCTTGCCTTCTGTTTCATAAGCCGCCTTCAAGTTGACAGAGATATTATACAAGCGCTTGCCATCAGTAATAGGAATCATGATGTTTTCATACATATGTCCTTGCATCTCATATACCTGTTTGATAACGGGATTGGCAATCTGGGCCATACGGTCTGTCTTGCGCTTGAAGTTGTTCATTGCCGCTTCAAAGATTTTCTCTGCAAGATCTTCTTTTCTCATCTTGTTGTACTCCTCTTCTGTGAATGGTACTTCCATTGCCAATGTCTGCAATATTTCCATCTTCACATTATCAAAGTCGCCCAATTCTACAGCATAAGCGCAACGATCCCAAATCATATTCACGATATCCATACCGATACGCTCACCCATCAAGGCATGACGACGTTTGGTATAAACAGCCACACGCTGTTTGTTCATCACATCATCATATTCCAGCAAGCGTTTACGAATACCAAAGTTATTTTCTTCCACTTTCTTCTGAGCACGTTCAATGGAATTTGAAATCATCTTGTGTTCAATCATCTCACCTTCTTTGAAGCCAAGTTTATCCATTACACTGGCAATACGATCTGAAGAGAACAAACGCATCAAATCATCTTCCAATGATACAAAGAACACAGATGAACCCGGGTCCCCTTGGCGACCGGCCACGACCACGCAACTGACGGTCCACGCGACGACTTTCATGACGTTCCGTACCGATAATAGCCAAACCGCCCGCAGCTTTCACTTCCGGACTCAGCTTAATGTCGGTACCACGACCTGCCATGTTAGTAGCAATAGTCACGATACTCTTCTGACCTGCCTGTGCCACAATATCCGCCTCTCTTTGATGCAGTTTCGCATTCAACACATTATGCTCAATCTTGCGCATAGCAAGCATTTTGCTCAACATTTCAGAGATTTCCACCGAAGTGGTACCTACCAGAACAGGACGTCCTTCTTTTACCATTTCTTCAATCTCTTCGATAACAGCTTTATACTTCTCACGTTTTGTCTTATAAACGCGATCATTCATATCTTTACGGGCAATAGGACGATTCGTCGGAATAACAACGACATCCAATTTATAAATATCCCAAAGTTCTCCCGCTTCCGTTTCCGCTGTACCGGTCATACCCGACAATTTATGATACATACGGAAATAGTTCTGTAAAGTGATGGTAGCAAAAGTCTGGGTAGCAGCTTCCACCTTCACGCCTTCTTTGGCCTCAATAGCCTGATGTAAACCGTCAGAATAACGACGGCCTTCCATAATACGTCCTGTCTGTTCGTCAACAATCTTAACCTGTCCGTCGATTACAACATATTCGTCATCCTTTTCGAACATAGCATAAGCCTTCAGCAACTGGTTGATAGTGTGTACGCGTTCAGACTTGATAGCGTAATTTGTCATCAGTTCATCTTTCTTGGCCAGCTTTTCTTCTTCTGTCAGATCTGTCTCATTTTCCAAAGCAGACAATTGGGAAGTAATATCAGGCAAAACGAATAAAGTAGGATCTGCCGCATTTCCTGTAATCAGGTCGATACCTTTATCGGTCAAATCTACGCTGTTTTGCTTTTCATCAATTACGAAATACAATGGATCAGTGGCCTCAGGCATACGCTTGTTATTCTGTTCCATATAAATTTCCTCAGTCTTCAGCATACCTGCCTTAATACCTTGTTCACTTAGGAACTTGATTAACGGCTTATTTTTGGGCAGTGCCTTATGACTACGGAACAATGCCAAAAATCCCTCTTCCTGATCTTTCTTGTCATCCGATGCAATCAAGCGTTTGGCATCGGCCAAATATTGGGTAGCCAACTTTTTCTGAGCTTCAAACAGACGCTCTACTAAAGGACGAAGTTGTTCAAACAACTGATCCTCACCTTTAGGAACAGGACCGGAAATAATCAACGGAGTACGAGCATCGTCAATCAATACAGAGTCCACCTCATCGACAATAGCATAATTATGTTTACGCTGCACCAAGTCTTTTGGACTGACAGCCATATTGTCACGCAAGTAATCGAAACCGAATTCATTATTCGTACCGAAAGTGATATCGGCCATATAAGCTCTGCGGCGCGCATCTGAATTAGGCTGGTGTTTATCAATACAGTCCACACTCAATCCATGGAACTGATACAATGGCCCCATCCATTCCGAGTCACGTTTTGACAAGTAATCATTAACAGTAACTACATGTACGCCATTACCGGTCAGTGCATTCAAAAACACAGGCAAAGTGGCTACCAACGTCTTACCTTCACCAGTAGCCATTTCGCAATCTTGCCTTTATGTAACACTACGCCACCGAATAACTGTACATCGTAATGCACCATGCTCCATACCATGTCATTGCCACCAGCAATCCAATGGTTCTGCCAAATAGCTTTATCGTCCTCAATACGCACAAAATCTTTTCCTTGAGCAGCCAATTCACGGTCAAAATCGGTAGCGGTTACAATCAATTCCGGATTTTCAGAGAAACGGCGTGCAGTGTCTTTTACAATGGCAAAAGCTGCGGAAGTACATCATCCAGTGCTTTTTCATATTTTTCCAGCACTTCTTTTTCCAGTTTGTCTATCTGCGCGAAGATGCCCTCACGATCTTCCAGTTCTGTAGTTTCGATAGTACCTTTCAATTCTTCTATCTTCTTTTGTTCCTCTGCAGCCGAATCAGAAATGTATTTCTTTAATTCTACTGTTTTTTGCACGAAGCTCGTCATTGCTCAATTTGGCAATTTCCGGATAAACAGCCTTTACTTTATCAACCCATGGCTTGATTTCTTTCATGTCACGAGTGGCCTTATTTCCAAATAATTTGCCAATAAATTCATTAAATCCCATTGTATTTTTTTGTTTTTATTATTTTCTAATTTGATTACTTTTGAAAATGCAAAGTTACAATAAAATGCAGATTAATTTGCACTTCTCTCCTTAATATTATTTTCTGATGTCTGTCATTGGTGCCAGAACGGCTGCATTAGGAGCACGAATACGCATATAATGAGCTACGGTGGGTGCTATATTACCTATTTTTACAGGCGCATGGATTATTTCCGGTTTTATTCCGTTCCCAATGAAAATCAATGGAGCGACGCATACGAATAGCGTTGCACCTGCGTATCAAGCGAATGTTCACGGAACACAGTCCAACCTGGTAAAACTTCTATCCACAAGTCTCCAGAACATATCGGGTTATAGTAATTCTTTATTTTATCAATGGTAGGATCCACGCCCCCAATTGTAAACGTTGTGAAGAATATACATCTTTCACCCCACTGAACTGTACCAAAAATTCTGCCGCACGGTTCAATATCTCGGACATATTCAGTTGTTTCTGCTCTATCAGCTTATGATTCAAATATATTTGTTGCTCAAAATGTGCCTCCACCCATTGCCCTTCACCGTAAATAGCAGCCAAATAAAGGTTTAACAGAGCAGAACAACGTTCAATATGGAATTCTCCACCCGGTATTTTATATTGAGGAGGATCAACAGGATCTGTGTCAGCATATCCTGTAGAGGTTATAAAGAATAAAGTATTGTTCAAACCAACTTCCGGTCTATCAATTCCAATAATTCAGCAATACTGTTGTCCGAGACTGTACATACGTATCCTGCATTTCCATCGGGAGTTCTGCAGGAGCCTTATGATCATAATTCCCGGCATAATATGCTAGTGACAAAAAGTCGGAACAGCATCCTTTCCAATGGAAGTATTACTCAAACAAGCATTAACCAAACGGTTTACCTCATCATTAGCATAGGGACTTGTTTTCAATTTACGGTATTTATTTTTCCGTTCATCATCGAAATTATGCTTGAACGTAACTTGTTTGTTCTCGCTAGTCAAATATTTATAGACAGTCACAGGCAAATAAGGCGCCCACGACATATTGCCGATACGGAAATCTAGTCCTTCACGGTCATTATAAGTAGTCACCCATGCAGGAAATATACCGTAATATGTGCTGCCACTCCATTTTCCTGTTTCATCATTCAACCAGAATGCACCTTTCGAAGCATGACCGGCAGCCAACACCGCCATTTCACGTGTAGGAGCGATAGAATAAACTTCAGCTACTCCTTGTGTGGCTATTACCAACTCATCTGTCAAAGTCGACACCTTCATTTTCTGCGGAGAAGTAGACTCTGAAGTATAAATGCCCATAAATCAGCATCGTCCACACAATTAAGGACTCGAAGAAGTACTGCGGTCCATCCAGTTATCCCCCACGATTCCGTTGGTATAAGGTGTAGTACCAGAATAAATGGCCGCCACAGCTGATGACTTATCTACATTAATAAAATCATATTCGGCATTCCGATAAATCCGTCCTTCTTTCCACAACCGCTTAAAGCCACGTTCACCGTATAAAGCCGAAAAAGCCTCTATATAATCAGTCCGCAATTGGTCAATAGTCAATCCGACCACTAACCTAGGGACCGCAGGAATGTTCTGTGCCTGCAACCCTGTTAATGCGATAACAGTCAAAAGAGAAGTTAAGATGCGTCCTTTCATTTATTGTTTTGTCTGTAATATAATAAAACGTGGTTTGCAGAACATATCAACAAACACAGTGCCAAAGGTAATACCGTTACATTGAATTTTTGCTGTACAAACGGCATTATCATTATAAAAAGTGTTAAATACACTACATTTATTGTATGATAGAGGTCTTTTTTACCTTTTATAGCTCGACAAACCATGATCGGAAGGTAAATTAAAGGGATAGGATTCAATAAAAGGATAAGCCAATTGGACCCTACCGTAGGATGAGTAGAAAAAAAGACCAGGAAAGTAATGACACACCCCGCTAACCCTTGTACACCAAAAAGAAGCAAATTCCAAATCCAGATTATTTTCCTGGTTTTAAACTGCAACCATCCTACAAAACAAGTAATTCCTATTAAAATAAAGACACACGCCAGGGGTGACAATGGAAAACCGTCACCAACATTCTCCGGTTCTGCATCCACCACCTTTTTTTCATGCAGAATCAAAGGACGCACGCTGTCACCTACTACTATAGTCGCTTTTTTTGCCGCTTCCAGCAAATAAAAAGGGGCGAACATCTGCTTACGCGCATCAATAGGCTTATCAGCTTCACTGCCCAAACACATATCAATGCCCAGTTCATCCATTTGTGTCCTTTAGTATATTGATGGACAATATCCCGAAAAGAGAGTCTCTCTTTTCCTTCAGAATAAACAACCTTTCCTTCAATACACTTTTCTATTATATCACGCGCACGTGTAGTGCAATTATCATAGAAAAAGTTATAACGATAAACCTATTCTTCGGCAGATAATTCTCTTCCAGCAATCTTCTGAGTTTCTGTTTTTCCGAAATAGTCAAATTCAATGTCTGCTGATAGACCGAGGAACCACGCATAGCATAACTACCTTCAAAATAAGGATAACGGGTTACGCCCAATTCATAATCAGTCTCTCCTTTGACAAAACGATAGATAAAACGGGGAGTATTAAAGCTGAACATACCATAATTAAACACCCAGTCCTCTCCACGTGCCGTATCCTCATAGCGCAATGCCGTATGCCCGAACAAAGCATATATTTCTGTACCGGGAGCACAAGTCATCAGACTCACCTTTATATTATCCTCCTGACCTCTAATCGATTGACTCAAGGAAAAGAATAACAAAATCAATGCTATAATTAATTTATTCATAAAATCCATTTTCTGTTTACCGATGCAAAAGTTACACCTAAATATTAATTAATTCCTCACAAATACCATTTTTTATTGCTATTCCTATTTATTTTTTGCGTTACTTTGCAGCCGAAAAAGCAAAGTTGTGAATTTAATAATCGACATAGGAAACTCAGTAGCTAAATTGGCTATATTTGACAAAGGCGAGTTAGTTGAAGTATTTCGTGGCTCCAATCATTCTTTAGATTGTCTCCCGATGCTTTGTTCTCGATACCCCTTGAAACGAGGTATCATAGCTTCTGTCATAACACTAAGCATACTATCCGGCGCCAACTGGGAAGATTGCCTTTTAATATCATCGAATTAAGTCATGAAACCCCTGTTCCTATCACTAATTTATATAAAACGCCTCAAACACTGGGTATGGACCGTTTAGCAGCTGTGGTTGCAGCAAACTGGCTGAAGCCTGGACACGATGTGCTGGTTATTGATGCAGGAACCTGTGTCACATACGATTTTATTGACGCTGACGGAGCCTATCATGGAGGCAATATTTCTCCAGGAATGCGTATGCGTTTCAAGGCATTGAACATATTCACCGACAAACTTCCCAAAGTAAGCGCTAAAGGAGAAGTTCCGATGTATGGACAATCTACAGAAACGGCTATCCGGGCAGGAGTCATTCGCGGAATGGAATTTGAAATGAGCGGCTATATCACCCATCTTCAAAAGAATTATCCTGAGCTTTTGGTTTTTTTAACGGGCGGAGATGAATTTTCTTTTGATACAAAATTAAAAAGTATCATCTTTGCAGACAGATTTTTAGTATTGAAAGGTTTAAACAGAATATTAAGCTATAATGATAAACTATAAAAGACTGATTAGTGCGTCAATATTACTCACAGTCACAGGGCTAGCCGTAGCCCAAACAAGCACAAATTCTCCCTATACACGCTACGGCTTTGGTCAGTTAGCTGATCAAAATTTTGGTAACAGTAAAGCAATGGGAGGAATAGCATACGGTTTGCGAAACGGCTACCAAATCAACGCGTCTAATCCGGCATCTTATACAGCTATCGATTCATTGACATTCTTGTTCGATGCAGGAATGACCTTCAAAATGCGAACTTCAAGGATGGTAATGTAAAAACCAATGCTAAAAATTCAAGCTTTGATTATTTGGCTATGCAATTTCGCCTATGGAAAAAAATGGGGATGACAGTTGGGTTTCTTCCATTTTCCACAGTAGGTTACAGCATCTCCAAACACATGATTTTGAGGATGTTAACAATAACGGGAAGTGGAGCGAATCTTATGATGGCGACGGAGGTTTTCATCAAGTTTTCATAGGATTAGGTTATAAAGTTTTTAATAATTTGTCTGTTGGTGCAAATTTTTCGTATCTTTATGGAGATATTACTCATCAATCCATGACAACTATTGGAGCGACAGATACACGTAGTATTAAATTAGACAAATTTTCTATCAGTGATTATAAATTAGATTTTGGTTTACAGTATACTTATAAGTTAAATAAAAAAAACACTATTAATATAGGTGCTGTTTATACCTTGGGACGTACCTTGCATGGAGATGCATATAAGTATCATCAAACAGGTGCGGAAAGTAATGGTTCTATCTATGTACAGTCACAAACTGGCGATACTATTCCGAATCCGTTTAAAATGCCACATACATTTGGTATAGGGCTTACATATGTATATGATAACCGCTTAACTATAGGGGTTGACTATACTTTACAAAAGTGGAATACAGCCGATCTAGCTTGGAGTAAGTTCAATAAAGAAAGTGTGGAAATGAATAGCCGTACAAAAATAGCTTTTGGTGCGGAATTCGTACCAAGTTATATCAGCCACAACTATCTGAAACGTATTCGTTACCGTATGGGGGCCTATTATTCAAGTCCTTATAATAAGGTCAGCTATACTAGTCCGGACACAGGAACAACCAGTTTCCAAGACGGTGCACGCGAATATGGTGTCAGTATTGGGTTTGGACTTCCCATGTTCCAAAGTAAATCTATGCTGAACATTTCCGGGCAATACATTAAAGTCAGTCCTAAATTTAAAGGATTAATGGAAGAAAATTATTTGAGAATCAATATTGGACTTACTTTCAATGAACGTTGGTTCATGAAGTGGAAAGTTGATTAATAAATGGAGAGAAGCAAATAAATAACAACAACTAAATTTATATACGATGAAAATGAAGATGATAACAGCGCTGTTCGTTCTTTCCTTAGGTACGACAGCTTCTTTCGCTCAGACCGGAGCGTCAGACGGATCAAGATTCGGACATGGTGAAGACAGTATCCGATGCTTGAAAAATATCAGTATTTACACTGAGTATGTTAAGACTAACAATTTCAAGGATGCTTACACTCCTTGGATGAGTGTATTTACAGAAGCCCCCAAAGCTCAAGTAAGCACTTATACTAATGGTGCAAAAATTCTTCGTGCCTTAATAGCCGGTGAAAAAGATGCAGCTAAGCAAAAACAATACTTCAATGAACTGATGAAAGTTCACGACCAGCGTATCCAATATCTGGACGATTTGAACAAGTTGGTTAAAAGAGATGCTACAAAAGGCTCAATCATCGGTATGAAGCCCATGACTACTTCACAATGGGTGGCCAAGACATGAATGAAGCATATAACATGTTCAAAGAAGCCAATTGAACTTGAAAAAGAAAATTCCGACTAATTTTGTATTACAAGAATTCATGGATGCTGCTGCCGTAAATGAAGAGTGATGAAGCATACAAAGAACAATTCATTCAGGATTACTTGTTTGCATCAGGAGTTGCTGATGGAGCTTTAAAAGCTGCTACAAAGGAAAATGACAAAAAATTATTGAAAGTGGCAAAAGACAATATTGACGCATTCTTCATTAATAGTGGTGTGGCAACTTGTGATAATTTACAAGCAATTTATGCTCGAAAGTTGAGCAAAACAAGACTAATTTGGATTATCTGAAACAGGTTATCTCTGTAATGCAGATGTTAAACTGTACAGAACAAGAAGCTTACTTTGCTGCATCTGAAGCTGCACATGCCATCGAACCGACAGCAGAAACGGCTGTAGGTTGCGGATACATGTATTATAAGAAAGGCGATATGGACAAATGTATCGACTATTTTGATCAAGCTATCAATTTAGAACAAGACCAATT
>ENA-OQDW01000783-OQDW01000783.1-human-gut-metagenome-genome-assembly--contig:-NODE-783-length-12729-cov-3.663863_pt1 | contig 12729 bp, 16 predicted proteins | sample MGYA00242784_ERZ504613 | MGnify/ENA primary metagenome ERZ504613 (study PRJEB26092, sample SAMD00036330) | human gut metagenome | host: Homo sapiens | study: EMG produced TPA metagenomics assembly of... | reverse complement strand
CTTGTACTGTAAGATTCAAGTATCACACGAAGATTACACAAGAGATTCTCATCAACAAAACTCCCCCGGCGGGCGAACAGGCGGCTTGTCCGCCGTAACACTACCCCTTTCACACTTGAAATTGGGGCGTAAGGTCAGCGGCGACTCGCCGCACGCCGTAACACTACCCTTTTTACACTTGAAATTGGGGCGTAAGGTCAGCGGCGACTCGCCGCACGCCGTAACACTACCCTTTTTACATTTGAAATTGGGGCGTAAGGTCAGCGGCGGCTTGCCGCAAAAAGGAGGTATTTCTCATGACACCTATTCGTTTAACGGAATCCTTCTACCACCGCGACTGTCTGGAGGTCGCTCCCGATCTGGTGGGGAAGCTTCTGATGCGGCGGCTGCCGGACGGCACGATTTTACAGGAACGCATTGCCGAAACCGAAGCCTACCGCGGGCAGGAAGATCTGGCGTGTCATGCTCCAAAGGGCGAACGCCCCGCACAGAACTGCTCTATCGGGAAAGCGGTGTGATCTACGTCTACCTCTGCTACGGCATGCACTGGCTGATGAATGTCATCACCGGCGAACGGGAACAGCCACAGGGCGTTCTGCTTCGTGCCGGAGCCGTCCACAACGGCCCTGCCAAGCTGACCAAGTATCTACAGGTGGACAAACAGTTCAACGGGGACAGCTTTCTCACCTGTCCGGAACTGTGGATCGCAGATGACGGCTTTCGTCCGGCTCTGCGTACCGATGTGCGTGTAGGCATTGATTATGCCGGAGAATACTGGAAAAACATGCCATGGCGTTGGATCGCCGATGAAAAATAAACCGCCCCGGTCGTAAACTGATCGGGCGGTATTGCCTTAAAACAAAAAGCGGCAGTACCGGCACAAAACCGATACTGCCGCTTCTATTTTACAAGCTTACGCTTTCGTGTTCGGGGAAATTAGTCCTCGTAGTCAGCGTCGTTGTTCTCCTCCAGCAGTGCACGCATGGAGATAGAGATCCGCTTGTTTTCGATGTCGATGTCAATGATCTTTACCCGTACAACGTCACCAACGGAAACGATGTCCTTGACATTTTCTACACGCTTGTCAGCCAGCTGAGAAATGTGGATCAGACCATCTACGCCGTCAATAATCTGTGCAAATGCACCGAACGGAGTGATGGAAACGATCGTTGCATCGATCTCGTCGCCAACCTTGTAGTTTGCCTTGAACTTCTCCCACGGATTGTCTTCCTGCTTCTTGTAGCCCAGAGAGATACGGTTGTTTTCCTTGTCCAGATCCTTGATGTATACTTCGATGTAGTCGCCAACCTTGACAACTTCGCTCGGGTGCTTGATCCGCTTCCAGGACAGCTCGGAGATATGAACCATACCGTCGATGCCGCCCAGATCTACGAATGCACCGTAGCTGGTCAGGGACTTGACTTCGCCCTTGTAGGTCTTGCCGACCTCGGCAGTTTCCCAGAAAGCTTCCTTTGCAGCGTCCTTTTCAGCCTTCAGAACAGCCTTGATGGAGCCGACAGCCCGTCTGCGGTGTTCGTTGACTTCCAGAATGACGAAACGCTGGGTGGTCTTTACCAGAGAATCCATCTCTGCACCTCTCGGCAGACCGCTCTGCGATGCCGGAATGAATACGCGAACGCCGGCATAGTTGATGATAACGCCGCCCTTGACAGATGCACTGACAGTGCCTTCCAGAACAGCTTCCTCATCCTTGGCCTTGATGATCTCCTCAAAGCCCTTCATCTCGTCGACCTTCTTCTTGGACAGGGTAACGATACCTTCCTGATCGTTGATCTTGGTAACGATCAGATCCAGAACATCGCCGACAGCGACAACGTCAGACGGCTTCTTGGATGCGTCGTCTGTCAGTTCGCTGCGAGGAACATAACCGGTGTGCTTGGTGCCGACATCGACGATCGCTTCAGAATCGTTGACAGAGCAAACGGTACCCTTTACCTTCTCTCCCGTATGTATTTTTTTGAAGGACTGATCCAGAGCTTCTGCGAAGTTGATATCCTCCTCCACGGCGTTGTTATCCATGATTTCAGTCATAGTTTGTTGAACCTCCTTAATGATATGTGCCGGTGTGGACGCGCCGGCGGTAATGCCGATCTTCTCGGCGTTACCAAGGTCTAAAGTGTAAAGCTCATCCGAATTCTCAATATGATAAGACCTACAGTTTCTGTTGCAGACATGATACAGCTTCACGGTGTTGGAACTGTGTCTGCCGCCCACAATAATCATTAAATCTGACTTGCGAGAGAGTTTGTCTGCGTCGGACTGCCGCACCTGTGTGGCGTGGCAGATTGTATCGTAAACCATAATATTCGGGTTGTCCTTGGGAAGAGCTTCTAAACACTTTTCCCATACTAATATATTATACGTTGTTTGTGCAACAATTGCAAGTCTTTTGCGAGAATTCGCTAAATTTTTTTGAAAAAAATTGTTTAACGCTTCTTCACTTTCAAAAACAAAGCAATTGCCTTTACAATGCCCCACAATTGCGGCAACTTCCGGATGATTGGCATCTCCGGCGATCAAAATAAAATCGCCGGCTCGGGTGTGTTCTTCCACGATCCGGTGGATCTTCGCCACAAAGGGACAGGTGGCATCGACATAGGGATTTCCAGCCTGTTCCAGCTGGTCATAGACCGCAGCACTGACGCCGTGGGAACGGATCACCACGCATTCGTCCGGCTGGAGATCTGCGATGCTGTCCACAATGCGTGCTCCGCGGCGGGTGAGATCGTCCACCACGTTCTGATTGTGGATAATGGGCCCCAGCGTTGCCACATGGGGGTGCTGTTCCAGAGCCTGATAGCAAAGCTTGACGGCACGGTCTACGCCGAAGCAGAAGCCGGCGGATTCCGCCACAGTGATTTCAGCCATACGCGATCATTCCTCCGTAGTGTCGGCAGCTTGTTCTGCCTGTTTTTTCTGTTCCAGAGCTGCCCGCTTTTTGTCCTGAGCGATCTCGATCGAAGTGCGGTGTTTCGGCACATCGTGGAGGATCGGGAACGGCGGGTTCTCCTCCACCATAGATTTGATGCTGTCCATGATGTCTTTCCGCATGGCATGCATTTCATGGGGGTTGGAGTCGGCATTCAGCCATAATCTGCGGCGTACAGGGGCTTGCCCACGCGGACACAGATGCGGCTGCGGAAGTGCAGGTTATTGGAGTCAAAGACCAGCCCGATGGTACTACCGGCTTGCTGCTGCGGGCAGCCAGTACGCAGACACCGCTTTTTCCTCTGCCGACCTTGCCGTCGGTGTGGCGGGTGCCTTCCGGAAAAATGGTCAGATGCCGCCGTTTTTCCAGCCGTTTGGTGGCTTCGGAGAGCATGTCATAGTCGGGATGCTTGGCATCTGCGGTGGGAAAGGCTCCCATGAGCCGGATAAAACCGCCGAAAACGGGGTTCCGGAACAGGGGCTCCTTGGCGATAAAGTTGAACGGGTGCGGGGCAGCCATTGCCACCAGCACCGGATCCAGATAGCTGCGGTGGTTGGAGGCGAAGATGACGGCAGTGCCCTTCGGGACATTTTCCCGCCCCTCGAAAGAAATGCGGTAGTAAAAGAAAAATGCGATCCGTACCAGATAATAGGCGATGCGGTAAAAGAAAAAGACAATGGGATACGCAAAAAATGACCTCCTTTTTCAACAGCAACAAAGGGTAGGACGTGTGCATAAAATAGTTTCCTTGAGTGAGAAATTTATATAAGCTTGAAACAACATGCAAAAGATTTCATATGAGAAACCCCTCCACCAGCTTCGCTGGTTCCCCTCCCCTTTCAGGGGAGGCTAATTTTGAGGGAACCAATGTTTGCTTACAAATTATTCTGCTGGAAATAAAAATTATTCCACGTCCAGACGCTGTTCGATCAGATCCATGATCTCCTCGCAGACTTCGTGAAAGCCCATGGTGGTGCTGTCGATCAGTACGGCATCATCTGCCTGCCGCAGGGGCGAAACGGCACGGTGCATGTCGTTGTAATCCCGCTGCTTGATGTCCTCCAGAATCTGGTCATAGGTAGCTTGTCGGGCTTGTCCTCCATTTCCAGATACCGGCGGCTGGCACGTTCTTCTGCGGAAGCGGTGAGATAAATCTTCAGGTCTGCGTCCGGCAGAACAACTGTGCCGATGTCCCGTCCGTCCATGATGACGTTGTATTCCCGTGCGATGTCCTTCTGGGTTTCCAGCAGGAACTCCCGCACTTCCGGCAGGGCAGAAACCTCGGAAGCTTTCATGGAAACCTCCGGTGTGCGAATGCTTTCGGTCACATTTTCGCCGTTGAGGAAGATGCACTGGGTGCCGCCGAAGTATTTCAGTTCCAGATGACAGTCGTCCTCCAGATGCTTCAGAAAGTCCTTTTTCGTCGGGTACTCGGTGGAGAACAGGGCGATCGCACGATACAGTGCACCGGTGTCCACGTAGACAAATCCCAGCTGTGATGCCACTTCTCTGGCAATACTGCTTTTGCCGGCTCCCGCAGGCCCGTCAATGGCGATGTTGATCTTTTTCATAAAAATGACAAACTCCTTTATGTATCATAGAAATTATCATGCCTGTTCTGCCATTGCCAGACCGGCACTATAGGCAGTTGCAAAGGCAATTTGTAAGTTGAAACCGCCGGTGTATCCGTCCAGATCGAGAATCTCTCCGGCGAAATACAGCCCCTCACAGCACCTGGAAGCCATGGTGCGGGCATCGACTTCTTTGACAGAAACGCCGCCGCGGGTGACAATGGCTTCTTCAATGGGACGGAACGCCCGCACATGCAGAGGAACCGCCTTGATGCAGCTGCCCAGATGCAGCCGCTGTGCCTTGGTGAGGGCGTTGGCTTTGGTGTCCGGCGAGATCCCCGCCAGCCGCAGCACCGGCAAGATCAGCTTTGCCGGAAGCAGGGCGTGGAGAATGTTGCCGAGGTCGCGGTTGGGACTGCCGGCAAGATCCCGCTGGATCCGTTTGTCCAGCTGTTCCGGAGTCAGACCGGATTTCAGGTCGATCTCCAGCCGGTAGTCCTGTGGGCTGCCCTTTCGCATCAGGCACTGGCACTGAGTACCAGCGGACCGGACACGCCGAAGTGGGTGAACAGCATTTCGCCCAGTTCCTCAAAGATGCACTTGTTTCCCCGATACAGCCGCAGGATCACGTTCCGCAGGGAAAGCCCCATGGCTTCCTGACACCACGTTTCCTGTGTGACCAGCGGGATCAGAGAGGGCATTGGCGGCACAATGGTATGACCGGCTGCTTCTGCCAGACGATAGCCTGAGCCGTCAGAACCGGTCTTGGGGTAGGACATGCCGCCGGTGGCGAGCAAGGTCGTCCCTGCCCGATATTCTCTGCCGTCTGCGGTGCGGACACCGGTACATCTGCCGTTTTCCAGCAGCAGTTCTGCCGCGTCGCCGTGCACCACGGGGATTCCCGCCAGCCGCACTGCCTTTTGCAGAGCCTGTACGATGTCCTCCGCACGGTCGCTGACGGGAAATACCCGATTGCCCCGTTCGGTTTTCAGCGGAACGCCCAGCTTTTCGAAATAAGCCATGACGTCCTGCGGGGTGCAGCGGGAAAACGCACTGTACAGGAATTTCCCATTGGCGGGGATATTTGCCATCAGGGTGTCGCGGTCACAGTTGTTGGTGAGATTGCAGCGACCTTTGCCGGTGATGCGAAGCTTGCGTCCCAGCTGTTTGTTGTGTTCCAGAATGATACAGCGTTTGCCGTGTTCGGCGGCGGTCAGTGCCGCAAAGACACCTGCCGGTCCGCCGCCGATGCATAAATGGTCTGTTTCCATATTACCTCACTTTGTTTGATGCATTTTGGCAACACCGCACAAAGCTTGTGCGTAAGGTGCGTTGTCAGATTTTTCGGCAGATTGACTAGAAATTCCACAGGCATACTGCCGTATGGCAAGGGATTTCTGGGCAATATGACGGAAAATTTGCACGCAGATTGCGTGCAAAGCCGTCAGGCGGGCTTTGTGCGGTGTTGCCTTTTATGTAAGCAGATACAGCGGCTGCTGCACGCTTATGGATAGTATAGCACATCGTGCTGAAAAATGCAAGGGCAATACCGCACAAAGCTTGTGCGTAAGGTGCGTTGTCAGATTTTTCGGCAGATTGCCCAGAAATTCCGCAGGCATACTGCCGTATAGCAAGGGATTTCTGGGCAATATGACGGCTTTGTGCGGTGTTGCCCAAGGGAAACGATGCATAAACATGCAAATCAATTTTTTGTCTTGATAGCTTCACCGGAAAGATAGGGTGAGGGGTGAAGCTGGTGGAGGGATTTTGATGAAACTTTTTCTTGAACTATAGATTTTACGGCAAAATCCCTCAGTCAGCCTGCGGCTGCCAGCTCCCTTTTCAAGGGAGCCTGAAATAAGCCTCCCTTGAAAAGGGAGGGGAACCAGCGAAGCTGGTGGAGGGATTCTTCTGTGGAATCTTTTGCTTAATGAAAAAGACTTACGAGATAACTCCTCAGTCAAGCCTGCAGCTGCCAGCTCAGCACAAGGCACGCCCTACGGGTGCCTTTTCAAGGGAGCCCAATTATGTTATAAAATGAAGTGCGAAACCCCCTCTGTCACTTTGTGACATCTTCTTTCAGGGAGGATTTTTTGTCTTCATGGTTTTCTTTTCGTCAAAAACTCTTTCTCCACACCGACGGAGCCAGCAGTACCAGAATGGGGAAGATCTCCAGCCTTCCCAGCAGCATGTCCGCGGACAGCACCGCCTTGGAAAAGTCCGACAGGAACGAGAAATTCTCCATGGGGCCTACGCTGTTGATGCCCGGGCCGATGTTGTTGGTGCAGGTGATGACGGCAGAAATTGCCGTGCCGAAGTCCATGTCGTCCAGCGACAGCAGCAGGAACGAAGCCAGCAGCACACCCAGATACAGAATGAGGTAACTCCACACATGGTGGAGTGCCTCCGGACGGAGAATTTTGTCGTCGGATTTGACTTGGTTCACGGAGTTGGGGTGCACCATTTTCCGCATGGCAGCAGAGCCGCTTTTCCAGAGGATCACACACCGCTGCACCTTGAATCCGCCGCCGGTAGAGCCGCCGCAGGCACCGATGAGCATCAGCAGGATCAGCAGCATCTGGGAGAACAGCGGCCACTGGTTATAGTCTGCCGTGGCGAAGCCGGTGGAGGTGATAATGGAAGCCACCTGAAAAACGGCATAGCGGAAGCATTTTCCCACGCTGTGGTAAATGGGGCGGATATTCAGCATAATGAGTGCGGTCGAAATGGCAACAATGCTGAAATATACCCGCAGTTCCGTGTTCTTCCGCACTTCCCGAAACCGCCGTATCAGCATGTAGTAGTACAGGGTAAAGTTCACCCCGAACAGAAGCATAGTCACTGTCACCACGCCATCCAGATAGGGAGAGTTGTAATAGGACAATCCGTCGTTCTTGATGCCGAAGCCGCCGGTGCCTGCAATGCCCATGCCGTGGCATACGCTGTCAAACAGGGGCATGCCGCCGGTGAACAGCAGCACAATGGTGATAAATGTCAGGGCTCCGTAGATGAGGTACAGGTACAGGGCGGAGTTTTTGCCCTTGGGCACCAGCTTGCCTACCTGCGGACCGGGGCATTCTGCCTGCATCAGATACAGGGCATTCCCCGAGGAGGGAGAATGGCAATGGCAAGCACCAGTACGCCCATGCCGCCGACCCAGTGGGTGAAGCTTCGCCAGAACAGGATCCCCCGCGGCAGAGCCTCTATATCAGTCAGAATGGAAGAACCGGTGGTGGTGAAGCCGGATACGCTTTCGAAAAGAGCGTCTATGTAGTGGGGAATGCTGCCGCTGCAATAAAAGGGCAGTGCTCCCACTGCGGAAAAAATGATCCACATCAGGCGGCAATGACCATGCCTTCCCGTGCAAACATGTACTTGTGCCTGGGACGGTAGAACACCCCCGGCAGCGATGCCAGAGCCATGCCGCCGCCTACGCCCAGAAAGATCAGCATGAAGAAATATTCCCGATAGTACAGGCTCACCAGAGCCGGCACCAGAAACAGTGCTGAGGAGAGCAGCAGTGCCTTGGACAGATAGTGGAATACAATGCCTTTATTCATACTCGTTCACCGCCTAGTCCAGAATGTCTTTCAGGCTGGAGAAGTGGTGCTTCTTGGAAACGATCACCACGGAATCCCCCAGTTCGATGACAGCACCGCCGTCCGGAATGATGATCTCCCGTTTCCGGATAATGGCACAGATCAGGATATTCTTTTTCAGCTGCACGTCTTTCAGCGGCACGCCTACCAGATCGGGGATCCGTTCCTTGACGCGGAACTCGATCGCCTCCACCTGATCGCCTACCAGATGATACAGGGATTCGATTTCGCTGCCGGCGGTGCTCTCCAGCGAACGCACGTAACTCAGCACGTTGCCCATGGTCAGGGATTTGGGGGAAACCACGCAGTCCAGCCCCAGTTCGGAGGACAGGTCGATGTAGTTTTCCCGACTGACTTTTGTGACTACCTTGGCGTTGGTGCTGTCCTTGGCGAACAGGGAGATGATCATATTCTCCTCGTCGATGCCGGTCAGAGCCACAAAGCCGTCCACTTCCAGTACGCCCTCCTCGATCAGCAGATCCTGATCGGTGCCGTCGCCGCAGATGACGATGGCCTTGGGGAGCAGGTCGGACAGCTTTTCACAGCGTTCCCGATCTTTTTCGATCAGCTTGACTTTCATGCCCACCGCCAGCAGCTGCTTCGACAGGTAATAGCCCACTCTGCCGCCGCCTACGATCATGACGGTACGCACCTTGTCCTTCATGAAGCCGCTGGCACGGAAGAACCGTTCGATGTTCCGGTGCGAAGCCGCCACGTGAATGCGGTCGCCCTCTTGCAGAGCGAAGTCGCCGGAGGGGATAAACACTTCCTCGTCCCGCTGTACGGCACAGATGAGGAATTTCGTCTTGATCTTTTTGTAGAGTTCCACCAGCGTGATGTGTTCCAGCCACGGGAAGTCCGGCAGCCGGTATTCCACCAGCTCCAGCTTGCCCTTGCCAAAGACCTCTACCTTTGCCGCGGAGGGGAACACCAGTACCCGCATGATCTCGTCTGCGGTGGAAAGTTCCGGATTGATGACCATAGATAGCCCCAGATCTTCCCGAATCAGGTGCATCTGCTGGTAATACTCCGGCATACGCACGCGGGAAATGGTCTTTTTGGTGCCCAGCCGCTTGCCGATCAGGCAGCAGAGAACATTCACTTCGTCATAGGGCGTTGCGCGATGAGCAGGGTGGCTTTGTCTGCTCCGGCTTCCAGCTGGGTTTCCGCCGTTGCCCCGTTGCCCTCGATGCACATAACGTCCAGTGTGTTCTGCTTTTTCGCAAGTGGGTTTCATCACAGTCTACCACGGTGATGTCGTGTCCCTCCTGCACCAGCAGGGCAGCCAGATTGCTGCCGATCTTGCCGTTCCCAATAATTACGATTTTCATAGTTGATTCACCTGTTGTTCCACCCGTTATTTTCCCATGAGCCGCCGTGTCCGTGCGGCAAGCTTTTCCCGCCGTGCCTGTGTGGCGGCGGTGTCGGTCTGATAGCTGCCGTCCGGATTCTGCCGGAGAATGTCGCCTTCTCTGGCATCGCCCAGAATCTGGCTGCGGGGGATCTCTGTCATGCCGTCGTCGGTTTCGATCACGGCAATGGTTTCTTCGAACCGGTCAATGATCCACATCAGAAGCACCTCACTTTTCGGTTGTCACGGTGAGATTGGAGCCGTCGGACGAAATGGTCACCGTGCCGCTTTCGTCTGTCCGCCAGATCTGTTCGCCGCAGTATTGCTGCAAGCGGGATACCGCCTCGCTGTGGGGGTGTCCGTAGCTGTTGCCTGTTCCGCAGGAGATCACCGCATAGCTGGGCTGTAACTGTGCCAGAAATGCATCTGTGGAGGATTCACGGCTGCCGTGGTGTCCCACTTTCAGCACGTCCGCCTGTATGCCGTCCAGTTCGCCTTTTTCCAGCAGGTCTTTTTCCTCCGGCTTGGACGCGTCACCGGTGAAGAAAAAGCTGGTGTCCCCGCAGGTGAGATAGGCACAGATGGAATAGTCGTTCAGAGAACTGTAGTCCTCGGCGGGAGAAGGTATGATCTCCAGCGAAGCCGTTCCCATGTCAATGGTCATGGAGGTGGCAGGTGTCAGGATCAGTCCGTTGGCTTCGATGCCGTCCAGAAACTTTTCGTATGTACGGGTGGTCGGCACCATGCTGTCCGGCAGCTGGGGGCTCATGGCGTTGCAGATCGTCAGGTCACTGTTCTGTGCTGCGTAGTTTAAAATCGTCGGGAACCCGCCGATGTGGTCGGCGTGGGGGTGGGTGCCGATGATCCAGTCCAGCTTGGTGATGCCGTACTGCTGTAAGTCGGCGAGAATGTCGTCTGCGGCACTCTGTTCGCCGGCATCGATGAGCACAGCGGCGGTGTCGGTGACGATCAGTTCGCTGTCGCCCTGTCCCACGTCCAGAAAGTGGACGGTACAGCTTCCGGTGGCAGAGCCGCCGCCGGTTTCGGCTTCCTCACCGCCGAACGCCTGCTGTACGGTGTCGGTGAGGTATTGTTCGGCATCGTCCAGCGAACAGCCGCCCAGCAGGGGCAGGGCTGCCGCAGTCAGGATCGCCGCGATTTTTTGGAAGAATGCTTTGGTTTTCGTGGGGATACGCCTCCTTTGGTGTGGGGATTCCGGTTTTTGTCGGTATGGCTGCGTTGCTGTCGGATCTTTGTTCCGGAGCCACCAGACAGTTCGGCTTGGTGCCGATGAGATCCTGCCGCCCCGCCTGCTTCAGTGCAGACAGCACCAGCTGGCGGTTCTGGGGCAGATAATATTGCAGCAAAGCCCGCTGCATGGCTTTTTCTTTCGGCGTTTTCGGCACATAGACCGGCTCCATGGTGTAGGGATCCAGTTCCGTGTAATACATGCAGGTGGAGATCGTCCCCGGCGTGGGGTAGAAGTCCTGTACCTGTTCCGGATGCATGCCGTTGTCCCGCAGGAACAGGGAAAGCTTTACGGCTTCCTGTAGGGTGCTGCCGGGGTGAGAGGACATGAGATAGGGCACCAGATACTGTTTCTTGCCGATGCTCTTGGTGATCTCATAGAACCGCTTCTGGAACGCCTCGTAACACTCGATATGGGGCTTGCCCATTTTGTCCAGCACCACGTTGCTCACATGCTCCGGAGCCACTTTCAGCTGCCCGCTGACGTGCTCTGCCACCAGTTCCTTGAAGAAGGTGTCGTCCTTGTCCGCCATCACATAGTCGAACCGGATACCGGAACGGATAAACACCCGCTTCACCTTGGGGAGTTTTCGCAGCTTCCGGAGAATGCGGAGATACTCGCTGTGATCCACCTGCAACGCCTTGCAGGGTTCCGGAGCAAGACACTTTTTCCCGACGCACATGCCGGATTTCGCCTGCTTTTTGCAGGAGGGCAGCCGGAAGTTTGCCGTCGGGCCGCCGACGTCATGGATATAGCCCTTGAAGTTGGGCATTTCCGTGATCTTTTTCGCTTCTTCCAGAATGGATTCTTCGCTGCGGCAGGTGATGCGGCGGCCCTGATGCAGGGCGATGGAGCAGAAGTTGCAGTAGCCGAAGCAGCCGCGGTTGTGGGCAATGGAAAACTGTACCTCCTCAATGCCCGGCACGCCGCCCTGTGCATCGTACATGGGGTGGGGCTTCCGCTGATAGGGCAGCCGGTATACTGCGTCCAGTTCTTCCTGTGTCAGGCTGACTGCCGGCGGGTTCTGCACCAGCATCTTGTCCCCGTGCCGCTGGAGCACGTCTTTCCGGTGATCTCGTCCTGCTGGTCGTACTGCTGGCGGGTTGCCTTGGCGTATGCCTTTTTGTCGCGGCAGACCTGTGCATAATCCGGACACTGCACGCCGCCCCACGGGGTGTTTTCCGGTGAGGTGAGATAACAGGTGCCGCGAATGTCCGTGATCTCCTGTATGGGCACGCCCTCTGCCAGCAGCTGTGCCAGTTCGGTGATCTGGTGTTCCCCCATGCCGTACATCAGCAGATCTGCTCCGCTGTCTGCCAGAATGGACGGGCGGACAGTGTCGTCCCAGTAGTCATAGTGGGCGAACCGCCGCAGAGAAGCTTCCAGTCCGCCAATGGCAATGGCGGCATCGGGGTAAGCCTCCCGAATTTTCCGGCAGTAGGTGATGACGCACGGTCGGGACGAAGCCCGGCCCTGCCGCCGGGGGAGTACATGTCAGTGCTGCGTTTCCGCTTGGCGGAAGTGTAGTGGGCAACCATGGAATCGATGTTGCCGCCGGTCACCAGAAATGCCAGTCTGGGCTTGCCGAATCGGGTGAAGTCTTTCACCGTGTGCCAGTCCGGCTGGGCGAGAACGGCGACGCTGTAGCCTGCGACTGTAACAGGCGGGTGATAATGCTGCCCCGAAGCTGGGGTGATCCACGTAGCATCACCGGTAATATAGACGAAATCCGGCTGAGATACGCCGGTTTCCAGAAGTTCCTGCATGGTGACAGGGAGAAAATTGGTCATGTATTTGCTCCTTATAGATGAGGTTTTTCCGTTTCGGCTTTCTTGAAAAAGGAGGCTATGAAATCGAATACATCAGGAAAAATTTTTACACAGAATGGTGTAACAGCTAAAACTATAGGAATAAGCCTCCCTTGAAAAGGGAGGGGGACCAGCGAAGCTGGTGGGAGGGATTCTGGTGAAATTTTTTCTTGAATTGCAGATTTCACAGCAAAATCTCTC
>ENA-OQDW01000782-OQDW01000782.1-human-gut-metagenome-genome-assembly--contig:-NODE-782-length-12735-cov-2.908867_pt1 | contig 12735 bp, 15 predicted proteins | sample MGYA00242784_ERZ504613 | MGnify/ENA primary metagenome ERZ504613 (study PRJEB26092, sample SAMD00036330) | human gut metagenome | host: Homo sapiens | study: EMG produced TPA metagenomics assembly of... | reverse complement strand
CTCCCTTGCGCCGCATCACGGTGGCAGTCGGGCGTTGAGCAGGCGGACTGCGTGCCGGATTGGCACTTGGGCGATTTTTGGGGATTCGGCAGGCGGCACTCTAACCGGCGCTCCATGGAAGCTGCGCATCCGCCTGCAAATCCATGCGCCAAACCGCCTGGGGGGAGCGGCATGCCGAAAAGCCTTCTCGCGCATTTGGGAAGCGCTCTATTTTGACGCGCCCTTCCCTGTTACCGCCGCCGGATGCGGCCCTGTCAGCGCGCGCAGGGAAACCGGCTCGCTGGAGCTCGACGCCTGGGTGGAATACAGCGTTATTCTTGCCCGTTTTGAACAGGAGGATGGAGCATGAGCACACTTCAGCAAGTTCCACGTATCACAGGAGGAGAAATATATCTGACAGCGGCTGGGAGACGAATTGCAGCAGTAGGAAGCTGCGAAATACAAGCCCGGCGGGAGGGAGTTCCGCTCATTCCATTCGGTGCATTGGAAGGCGCAGCCGCAGAGCTTGGCCCAATGCAATATACAATTGCGCTCACCAGACTCTCGCCGGAGGATGGGGAAATTGATCTGTTCTCATTGAACAGCTTTTCCTTGGTGGTAAAAAAAACAAGCCAAACAGTCACCTACGAAGGCTGCGAGTGGCTCTCTATTATCGAGACGCTCTCTCCCCGCGACTATGCGGTGGAAAGAGCGACCTTGCTCGCGCTGTCACGGCACACAAGCTGAAAGGATGTATCAAATCATGGAAGAATCTTTTTCCCCGGAGCTGCAAACGGAGCTGCCGTCAGGCGGTGAAGCGCTGCTCGGCTCATATCCAGCGCCTTAGAGCGCGACGCACGCCTCTACCCTGCGCCGATGCAGGGGTAGCGGAAAGGAGGAAAACGATGACAACGATGCGCTTCGGCCCCTTTGTATGGCCGGTGAACCCAACAGAAATCCGGGTGGAGGGTGGCAGGAGCACCCGGGAGGCACTGTTCCCCTCCCCTTCTCTTCAAGAAGAAGGGGAAAAGCTTCGCCGCGTGACCGGCCGCGGTGTTTTTACCGGCCCGGATGCCGCGGCGCAATTCTCCGCCCTGCACGCGCTTTTGGAAACCGGCGGCGCGGAGATTCTAACCGTGCCGGAATACGGCCCCCTGCGGGCCATCTTAACGGAGCTCATCCTCCTGCGCGGAAGCATGCGCATGTGGAATACACCTTCGCCTTCCGAGAAAGCCCGATGGAGAGCGCCTCTTCCCCCTGTAGGAGCAGACGACCATGCTCCAAGAAGGCGAAACGCTCTGGCACCTCGCGGCGCGCCTTGCCATCCCCATTGAGCAGCTTCTCACGCTCAATCCTAAGATTCCAGAGCCATGGAGCGCAAAGGCCGGCACAGAGGTGAGGATACAATGAATTGCACAGCTATCCGGGCGGAGGATGGAAGGCGCATCACGCTACCGCAGCCCGTTGGCTGGAGCTCAAATGCACCTGCTCCTCCCCCCGCCCGCCAGGCAACGCTAACCTTTGGAATAGAGACGCCCTTGCCGCTGCTGGCGCAACTTCAAATCGAACAGTACGCAAGGCGCACGCCCCTCTTTTCCGGCGCAATAGACGAACAGGTTTTTTCCCGCGGCCAATCCGGCCCCCGCGTGATGCTCAGCGCCCGCTCCCTAGGAGGTGCGCTGCTGGATTACGAGGCGCTGCCCGCTAGCTACAACCAACCCGACCTTCAGGCGATTTTTTTGCTGCACGCAGCCCCTTATGGCCTCTCCTCTGTGCGTGGAGAGGGGCGCTGCCCCGGCGTTTATCAAGTGGGGAAGGGACAAAGCGAATGGGAAGTGCTCACCGATTTCTGCGCTTATGTATGCGGATGGCAGCCGCGGGTAACGAAAGATGGCATCCTGGAGGCCTGTCCTCCGGGGCAGGATGCGTGCCACCTATTTTCAAATGAGCAATATGGTGGAATCCGTTATTCTTCTCTGAAAAGAATTCATCGTCCATACGGTGTGATTCATGAAGTTCGCTACCGGCCGGATCGGGAAAGCGGCTATGCCTATGCCATGCAACAGCCTGAACCCTCCACTGCGACGGCAAGGCGATTTTTAAACCTTGCCCAATCCCCCGCATGGCGCGGCCGCCGGGAGGCGGAGCTGCTGCTCCAGCGCTCTCTCTCAGGCAGTGAGGAGCTGGTGCTCGAAGCACCGTTCTCTTTTGCCGGGGAGCTCGGCGACGCGGCAAGTGCTCCGGATGGGCTTTGTGCACCGGTCCGGAAGGATTGGTGCATTTGGTCGCTATGCTATCACTGGCGGCCCTCCGACATCGGCTGCACGGTAACGCTGCGTCCCAAAACCCATTTTTAGTCAGGAGGCGATTGATCTTGTGGATCACGCAAAAAATAACACAACCCCTGCGGGAAACCGCAGCCGAAAACGGGAGGGCGGTCGCCTTTCAAAACCTGGAGCTCTCCACCACCGGCTCCATGCGGCAGCAAAACGTTCCGCTCTACGCACCCGCAGGCTTAAGCGCTATCCCATGCCAGGCGCGCAGGTGATGTTGCTCCCCTGTGCAGGAGAACCAGTTTGCACAGGGGTGCGGATGACAAACCTACAAAATCTACATCCAGGAGAAATTCGTCTGTTCTCTGCGGGAGGCGCATCCCTCAACGCTGAAAAACAGTGGAGAAATTGAGCTAAAATGGCCTCGTCATCACAAAGGATGGTGCGGTGATTGCCCGACAAGAGAAAAGAAGAGAAAGGAGCCATAAGCGCTTGGATTACGCTGCTGAACAATCAAGATTGGGCCGTAGACCCATGCGGCAATCCGGTAGCCGTTTCGGGCTGGGAAGAAGAGCAGCAGCGCTGCATGATTCGGCTACAAGTGCCGAAGGGAGCATTCCCTTACCAGCCGGAACTAGGAAGCGGCCTTCATGCCCTCGCAGCGCAGGCGGCACAGATGACACGGGCGGATTGTGCCGCGCGTGCCATGGAGCTTGCTCAAGAGGCGCTGCTCCCAATGCCCTATATCCGCGTATGCTCCGCTTCTTGCCGCTATGATGCAGATGGGCGGTTTACTGGATTTTCCATTCTACTGGCCGGTGCAGAATGGGAAAAGGAGGTATTGATACAAACAGATGAATGAGTTATACACATACCAGAGAATCCTGGAAGAACTCTTATCGGCCTATGAAGACTATGGCGGGAGCCGCCCGGACGACGCCTCTGATGCAGGCATCCGCATGCGCGTGCTGGCGGGGCAGCTTTTCGCCTTGCATGCACGCATCACCTGGCTAGAAAGCCAAGTGTTCCCCGATTCCGCTGTAGGTGAGCAACTCGATCGGCTTGCCGCTATGTGGGGGATTGTTAGAAAGGAGGCCTCCTGTGCGGAAGGGCAGCTTTGCTTTTCCCGCCCTGAAGCGGAGATAATGCCGGAGATTCCCCTCCCCGCCGGCGTGCTCTGCGCGGCCCCAGGCACAGGCGGAAAACAGTTTGCCACCATAAAGGATGCTGTTTTACCAGCAGGTGAAACACAGGTCTGCACTCTTGCGCGCGCGCTGGAGCCGGGGGCCTCCTCCAATGTGGCCGCGGGGGCCGTCACGCTGCCGATCAATCCGCCGCTGGGTGTTACCCAGGTGAGCAATCCTTCCCCTTTCGATGGCGGAACCGATACGGAAACCGATGCGCACCTGCGCCGCCGCCTGCTTGACCGCCTTGGTAAAATGCCAAATGGCGCTAATGCAGACACCTACCGGGAAAAGGCGCTCTCCTATGCGGCTGTGCTGGAGGCTTCCATTCTACCACGCGCCCGCGGAGCCGGGACAGTCGATGTGGTTATCCTGACCGCGGAGGAAGCGCCTCAGGAGGCGCTACTCGCCCAGATGCAGGCAGCCTTCTCCCAGGAGCGAGAAATCGGGACAGACGTGCTCGTCCGGGGCGCTGTGCGTAAAAGGATGAATCTCTCTGCCAAAGTGCTGGTGGAATCCGGCTATGAGCCACACAGGTTACCGCCCAATGCGAAGCCTCCCTACGTGAATTTTTAGAAACTTTGCCGCTTGGAAATCAGCTCCTTGCCGCCCAGATTGGGGACAGGTTGTTCCATGTAGAGGGTGTGGCAAATTATGTGCTGCTCTCCCCCGCGGAGGACGTGCTGCTTTCAGCGGACGTGAAGCTGATCCCCGGCACGATTCAGGTTGCGCCGATGCAATAAAAGGAGGTAGATCGTTTGCCAGCCTTGGAACAAATGAAGCAGATGCTCCTTCCGCTGCGATTATATATCCTCTCGCCTGAAAGCCGTGTATATGCTGAGCTGTGCGCCTATGCGCAAGGCCTTGAGGCAGCCCAGCAGCGCCTTGATCAGCTAATGGAAGCCGCGTTTATCCAAACCGCTCCGGCAGACCGCCTCGCTGTTTGGGAGCGCATTTTGGGCCTCCCTGCGCAGAGCGAAGGGCCGCTGGAGCGAAGAGCCGCTATTCTTGCCCGCCTCTCGCTCGGGCCGCCCGGTTTTACGCGGGCAGAAACAGAAAGCCTGCTGGAGCAGGCAGGTTTTCCCGGCTCCCTGCAAGAGGATTGCGCGGCAGCAACGCTCCGCCTGCGCTTTGGAGGCAGCACAATCAGCTTTGCGCTTTGTGCGCCGTTGGTCCACGCAATTGAGCAAAGCCTCCCTGCCCAGCTAAAAATTGGGCGGATATCCCCGCAAAAAGTTGGGACGCCTTAGACGCCGCCGACACAGCCTTCCATGATTGGGATGCACTTTCTCTGCGATGGGAGCTTCAGGAAGAAAACGAATGATAAAGGAGGTGAAAGGATGCCCAGCAGCGCAAAGACGGAAAAGCTTGGCCTGAACAACTGGGCCGGAGCGGACACGCCAAAGCGGGCGGATTTCAACCAAGATAACCGCATTTTGGATGAAAAACTTGGCGGCCACCTTGAAAATGAGGATCTGCACGTTACCATTTCCGACAAGGCGTTGTGGAACGCGCCGTTTGCCGCAGGCACCTATTTTGGAACCAACGCAGCGGAACGGACAATTCAGCTTGGCTTCCGTCCAAAGGCGGTTTTCTGATGGCTGCCGGATACCCACCCTCAGCCATTGACACAACCGGCGGGAAAACGACCGTTTATTCCGGCCTTGCCGTAAACGGGCAAGGCACGCTCGGGCTGAACATTGCGGGCAACGGGTTTACGGTTCAAATGAATGCGTCGCTTGGAAATGGCGTCAGTTGCCTAAACCAAAGCGGTATGACGTATTTATACGTTGCGTTTCATTAAAAAATCGAGGGAGCCTGCTTTGCAGCACTCCCTCGATTTTTTGATTATTGCTCCTGTTTTTGTGTCAGATACTGATAGAGCAGCTCGTCCTCCCCTCCTTGTGGAGGAAGAAATCCTGCATCCGCTTCTGGTACATCGGCTCCGGCACGAAATGATTTTCAATCAGGCGTTCTAACTGGGAGAGCAGCTCCTCCGCCGTTTGTGTAAAAGCGCCAAATCCCTTTTCCAAGGGCAAATCCATCTCCCGGTAGGTATGCGTCACACCGGCCCGGAACATTTCATAATCCGGAACAAAATATAGAACCGGGCGATCTAAATAGACAAAATCAAAGACAATTGATGAAAAATCGGTAATCATCATCTGATACGTTTCCATTTTAGCGGGGCCGGAAAGCACATGAATCCTGCTGCTATTCGTTTGGAAATAAGCATTATATTCTTCAAAAATCGGATGGTTCTTAAAGTCAAGCGCCAGATCATAGCGGTCCAGCAATGCCGACAGCTTAGGCGATTGGAGGAACCGGTTGATTTCACAATAAAATTTAGACGATAAAAACTGCTTTGGCATCAGCTCCCGGCGGTTGTCTATATACGGCCCAATTAAATTTTTGCGCCAGGAAGGGGCAAAAATAATTCTGCGCTCTGGCCTTTGAGTGCGGTCAATCGTGCTTAAGCGCGGCATTCCGCTAGGGATAAAATGCATGGGGAGAAACCCATAGTTTTTTCCAAAGTTTTTAATTTCAAAATCAGAGGATACCACAATCCTATCAATATCGCTGCGTTCTTTTTCATAGAGGTTGGGCAGGTGTGCATGCAGGATGCCATGCTGCAAATAGACCATCTCATAATACAGCAGATCGTCATAGTAGGCCAGAGGTATGCTCCCAAAGGGAGAAAAAACGCCAGGGGAATGAAAAGAAGAGAGCACCTTGCTGCTGTTTAAAAACAGGAGCTTGTGGCGCAGGCTTTTAAACTTGACCAGATATTTTCGCTCTTTGCGTGTAAAGTAATGTTTTTTATCTTCAAACGCATCTACAATATAATATCGCTTTACCCGGTCCGCAATTCCAAAATCATGCTTAAATTGATAATAAGCATTATCGATCACACCATGACGGTCATTATACAGCCAAATTTCATGCTTTCTCTTTCCGGCTGCCTTGCGGTAAAAAAAGCCCTTGAAGTTGCGCCGTAGATAATGGGCTCCATTTTTAGCTTTTGCAAAATGAACGCAAAGCCTGAAAGCTTTTGCACTGTAAAACCGGTAAAGATCTCTTCCTTCTTATCAAAATCGAGTTCTACCAGATCGTGGCCCTTCATCAATTTCCGTTGTTTTTTTCCGAATGCGGCACGCACTGTAAAATAATATCGAGTGGGATACCGCCTGCCCTCCAGTTCGATTTCAAAGGCAATGTGTGTATGCCCCTCTAGCGGGATATCGCAGGAAAACGCCCAAAAACGGTTGGTCTCCACCGAAGACTTGTACCTGCTGAAGGCCGAGGGCGTGAGCGCGACCGGAGTGCCGCCCCGATCCTGATCTAACTTGAGATAAAGGGAAATATCATAAAAATCGCTTGCCGGGCATTTAAGAAAACCCTCTAAATGGAGTGTGCCGCCGCGCAGCCGTGTTTTTCTGAATACCAGCTCCCCGCGATCTTCATCCACCCAAAGGTTCGCCTCGGAATGAACGGCAAACCGCTTTGGCCCAAAGCTGATTTGATAGGGCTCGCGCTTCATGCGTAAAAAATAATTCATATGGAACGGATCCACATGGGGAGAGGACAGGATCACGTCGTCGTCAACCAGGCCAATATAATAACGCAGTCTGTCTACCGCATGCTCAAACTCCGCAGCATCATAATGATAGGGATATAGTACATCCCCCTTTAATCGCCAGTTGAAATTATACAGCAGCAGAGCCTGCGCCACGCGATCCAGCCTACCATCCGGCAGACGGTAGGTATCGCTCAACAGCTGAAAAAAATAGAGGAAATGATCAAAACAATAATAAGGATGGTTTCCACTGGCCGTCGTTGCACCGGAATGACGAAAATAAAAATAGGAAGCTTCTCTGACATATCCAATTTTCTTTTTCTGCATGGAATTTTCCATGATATAAAATTGGTCTTCCGCCAGCGCCAGGCTTGTGTTAAAAAGCAAATTTTGCTCGAGCCTGTTTTTTACGCAGATATTCATGCTGCTCTGCGCAACATGAATATTTTCTTCCAGATCATATACGGCGGTTTCTTTCAAAATTTGATAGCGCGTATGCCCATAAGTTTTGCCTTCTTCATTGCGGTAATACAGGCGGTAGGTCAGAAGGTCGATTTCCTCATAATGCGCGTCAAAAAAAGCGGTGATCTCTTCCACTGCGTTTGCAGAAATTGTATCATCCGCATCCAAAAACAAGATATATTTCCCCTGAGCCGCTCGAATACCGGCATTGCGCGCCGCGGAGACTCCCTGGTTTTCCTGCGAAATTAAATTTACATTCTCATACTGCTGCGCAAACCGGCGGCAAAGATCCTCGCTGCCATCAGTTGATCCATCGTTGACAAGCAACACCTCCATGCGGGGGAAACCAACCGTCTGCCCAAGCAGGCATTCCATGCAAGGCTCTATAAATGTTTCCGAATTAAAAATCGGAACGATCACGGATATATCATAAGGGAATGTCATCATCATCCTCCTCTACGAAATCAGGCCGAGGAGCCGCTCCACGGCATGTCCATCACAGGCGCTCATATAATCCTCTTTGAATTTCAGCACTTGTGCCGAGCATTTGCCATCCACACGCTGCACAGCGCTAATTAATTCACTGGTATTTGCCGCAATTGGGCCCGGCACAAAAGACCGATAAGGCTGATAAAAACCGCGTTCCTCATCATATGTATCCAGATCATAGGCAAAAAACACCATTGGGCGTTCCAACAGGGCATATTCAAAAATCAGCGATGAGTAATCTGAGATCAGCAAATCCGCCGCACACAGGCAAACATCAATCGGCAGATCTTTCGCCGTAAACACAAATGAATCCGCCACAGACGGCGTTTGCGCTTTATTTTGCTCTACAAACGGATGCAGCTTATTGAGAATGACATATTTCTCGCCCAGCGCTTCCCGCATGGCACTGTAATCCGGCAGGACGTCATTATGCGCATCGTACATGGAAGTCCCCCGGAAGGTAGGGGCATATAAAAGGATTTTCCGCTCACCGATTTCGGGAAAGCTGGCGAGCACGCGGCTGCGCGCCTGCGCAATAAAATCATGGTCAAAATAGCGATCTGTCCGCGCAACGCCCAGCGGCTTGATGAGGCTCTGATCGCAGTGGAAGGCATCCGCGTAGTAGGGAATCACCTTTTCCGCAGAAACGGGAACGTCCGTATAGGTATTGTGAATGGGATAGCGCTCAATCATACGGCCTTTCTTATCGCCCCAAGCGTTGCCGAGTGTGGAATAGCCCCACTTCTTAAAAGCACCGCACGCATGCCAAAGCTGAATGACCCGGGTTCCCTCCCGCGGCTTGACGGAATAAACCGGGAAATAATAATCGCTTAAAAAAACACAAACGGCAATGCGCATAATAATAGATAAACCGCAGGTAATTGCAGAAAGAACGCACTTGTGCGCTGATCGGGTTTCCCGCATGTTTCGGCTTCAGGCATAAAATACAGCGATAGCCGCGGCGGCGCAATTCGTCGTAGAGACACTGCATATTATCCGGCAACGATCGGACGCAGTCATTTGCAAAAACGGCCAGCTTCCTTTGCACAGGCCTTCTTGAAAAAAGGCGGTAACACCAGGGCCAAAAATGAAAATAGAGAAAATCCCGTTTCCGTTCCCGGGCTGCAAATTCATGCTCCATGCAACATCCATGCTCCTATGCAATTAAAATCGTTAAATTATGTTATATTCTACACGAAATTTAAGTATCATATATCCTTTACAGGAAATTACCCGCCGTTTTTTACGCTCAAAAGAATTTTCTCCTTTTTTAATTACGGGAGTAAAAAATCATCTATTCCAATTGACTTTCCGCATAGAGCCCTTTAATATAAATACAACAAAAATGATCTTGAGGAGCGTGCGTTTTTTTGAGCGATCTAGTAAAAGTGCAAACATATCTGCAAACCATCGACGAAGTGATCGAAAAGGGCCCCTTCAAAGATAATTGGGAAAGCCTCTCCCGCTATGGCATCCCGGAGTGGTATGCACAGGCAAAATTCGGCCTGTTCGTCCACTGGGGGGTCTACTCCGTGCCTGCCTATTTCAATGAATGGTATTCGCGCGAAATGTACCAAAAAGGCCATCCGGCCCGCGTACATCATCTAAAAACCTATGGAAAGGATTTTGGCTACAAGGATTTCATCCCGCAGTTCACCGCTGAAAAATATGACCCAAAAGCCTGGGCGGACCTCTTTGCGGAAAGCGGGGCGAAATACGTTACCCCAGTCGGCGAGCATCACGACGGCTTCAAAATGTATCCGAGCGAGCTGTGCGAATGGAACGCCGTTAAGATGGGCCGAAGCGGGATATCTACGGGGAGCTCAAACGGGAGCTGGAAACCCGCGGCGTGAAATACTGCTCCTCCAGCCACCGTGCCGAGCACTATTGGTTTATGAACGGCGGGCGCGAGCTTCCGGGCAGCGACGTGCAGGAGGAAGCCTACCGCGAATTTTACGGCCCTGCTGTTGCCAAGGCGAAGGATGACCCAAGCCGCCGCCCTGAGGCTCCCTCGTCCCAACAAAGGAGTGGCTGGAGGATTGGCTCGCCTCCACCTGCGAGCTTGTCGACGTCAACCGCCCCTATACGGTTTATTTCGACTGGTGGGTGCGCCAACACGCCTTCCGCCCCTATATGAAAAAATTCCTGGCATATTACTACAACCGTTCCCGCGAGTGGGGCATGGAGGTTTGCGTTTTTTATAAGTGGGATGGCGTGATGTATGAATGCGCCGTATTGGATATTGAGCGCGGGCAGCTTCCTGCGATCAATCCCCGCCCCTGGCAAAACGACACTGCCATTGCCAAAAACTCCTGGGGCTACACAGAAGGGAACCATTTTAAAACACCCTATGAGCTGATCTGCAACCTCATCGACGTGGTTAGCAAAAACGGCTGCCTGATGCTTAACGTCGGCCCAAAGGCGGATGGCACAATATGCGATGAAGAAGCCCATGCCCTGCGGGAAATCGGAAAATGGATGAAAAAAAACGGCGAGGCGATTTACGGCACCTCACCCTACCGGATTTTTGGTGAAGGCCCCTCCAATTCCGGCGGCTCCTTCCGGGAAAAGCTCACCTTTACCAAAAAGGATTTCCGCTTTACTTATCGGCCCGGTGAGCTTTATGTGTTTGCAATGAAGCCCAATGCGAAAAACGTTTACCGGATCAAATCCCTCGGCGCGAGGGACGATGCACTCAATTACGATATCCGCGGCGTGTCGCTGTTGGGGCATGATTGCAAAGTAAGCTACCACCAGACGGACAATTATTTAGAGCTGCGCGCGGAGACAGCCGAGCAATTTGAATTGCCGGTCTGTCTAAAAATCGAAATCGACTAAGCCTCTTAAACAGCCTGCCAGGCAGGGAGAGGACGGCTAACCGCAATCCTCTCTGTTCCAAAACAGCAGTCCGTTTAGATGCCATTTTACTTCATTGAAATAGCGCTCCTCTGCATCCGTTGCCACATTGAGGAGCGCCGTTTTGCTCCTATTTTTCGAAAAAGCTCTTTTGGCTTCTTCCATCTAATCTGTCGCTTATTCTTCCAGCAATGCGTCAAGCGCCTGAGCGCCTTGGATGCCTGTGTATCGAAATCACTAAAATTTTCGGTATAAGTTCGGTAATTTCCCTTGACATCAATTACACAGTTGTATAGATCCTCATACGCGGTATACGCCTCTTTTACCGCATCTCGAATTTCTTCCACTTCATCTCCCTTGAGCAGCGGCAGCTTAAGCAACTTCTGATACTTATCCTCCAGCACGGCGGTGCTTGCTTTTATCAGGCTGATTTCAGATGCATGATCCCGCTGCGCAGCCGCCACGGCGCTTTCAATGCTTCCGTATACAGAATAGCGGTTATAAATATAATCATTCCAGTTTTTGTGGATATCATTCCCAACATTCTCTAATTTTGCACCAGCCGAGATTGCTGTTGTATAAAACTCTTTGGCATTGGTCTTGTAAGAATGGATTTGCACAACCTGATAGGCAAAAAAACCTCCCACTGCTCCAAACAGAAGCAATACAGACAACATAATAGCAAAAATCATCGGCGTTTTTGATTTTTTGTGCGCAGGCGACTGGGCAGGGCTGACTCCTGTAAATGACTTCTGCTGTGCCTTGCAGCCACATTTTGCACAAAAGATCTGCCCTTGCCGGAGCTGTTCCCCGCAGCTTGGGCAAATCAAAGGCACTGAGGCATCTTTGGACATGCCGCATTTGGCGCAGAACTTATCCGCTTCGTTCCAGGGTGCGCCACACTGTGGACAAACAGCAGGGGTCTGCTCCTGCTCCGACCGCTCAGGCGAGCAGGCCGGATTAGAACAGCCGCCATGCTCCTCCCAACAGGCTTGATGATACAGCGCGCCGCATTGCGCGCATGTATGAGTATCCCCGTCTTTCAACGGCCGTTCGCAATAACAACACAGTTTCTCTTTTTCCTCCATCAAAATAATTCTCCCTCCTAATATTCCTGACGGAAATGCTCTACTTTCCCCCTTATCATACAAAAAAACGCATCCGATGGCAAGACCTTCTCCCTCAACGGATTCTTTATGCCCATCGTTGCCCCAGCCACTCCTGCGCCAGCATCAGCCAATGTGCAGGATATGGGTGCGCTTTGTCACAGGTGCGCAGGGAGCAATCCGCCAACCCATGATGCCCGGTTTCAAAAACATGCAGGTCAAAGCGCGCCCCATTCTGCGCAAGCGCGGATGCAAACAGCAGGCTATTCTGCACGTCCACACTTTTATCATCGCCGTGTGCCATAAAAACACAGGCGGCATGATGCGTGGGATATGGTTTTCCAATGAAAGGAAGGCGCGCCGCTGCGGCGTATCCGGCGTTTTTCCGAGCAGCAGGCGGATGGAGCCCTCATGCGCTAATCCCCGACATGCCGTTAAAACTGGATAACACAAAACTGCCGCGTCCGGGCGAATGTTCCCACCTGCCGCCTCCGGGCAAACCGACGGTTTCTCCGCAAACACGCTTAATCCCGCCGCAACATATCCCCCTGCGGAAAATCCCATCACCGCAACCTTGTAGGGATCCACACAAAAGCGTTTTGCCTCGCCGCGAATCAGCCGCACGGCCCATGCGGCGTCGCAGATCGGCGCAGGGAACGCGGCCTGATCCCCCAAGGAATATTGCAGCACAAACACCTGATACCCCTGCGCTGCAAAATGCATGGCAATCGGCTCCTCCTCCCGGTTGGAGCAGGCGGCAAAGCCGCCTCCTGGGCAGATAAGCAGTGCCGGACGGGCTCCTGAAAAGG
>ENA-OQDW01000781-OQDW01000781.1-human-gut-metagenome-genome-assembly--contig:-NODE-781-length-12746-cov-5.902211_pt1 | contig 12746 bp, 14 predicted proteins | sample MGYA00242784_ERZ504613 | MGnify/ENA primary metagenome ERZ504613 (study PRJEB26092, sample SAMD00036330) | human gut metagenome | host: Homo sapiens | study: EMG produced TPA metagenomics assembly of... | reverse complement strand
CTCGGCCGTACGGCCCGGTCAACACTCGTGGGCCGTTCGTCCCCTGAAGGACGGCGTCATTCGCTGACTTCGGATGTTACCGAGGCTATGCTTTCGCTACTTTATCGACAAGCGTCCGAGAAGCGCTATCCGTGGACCCCGCGTCCGCGCGTTGTCGTCTGCGTTCCCTCCGGCGTCACGTCGGTCGAGAAGCGTGCTGTCTTTGAGGCCACGATCCAGGCTGGCGCTCGCCAGGCTACCTGATCGAGGAGCCCATGGCCGCCGCTATCGGCGCCGATCTGCCCGTCGAGGAACCCACCGGCTCCATGGTCATCGACATCGGCGGCGGTACCACCGAGGTTGCCGTTATTGCTATGGGCGGCATCGTCGTCTCGCAGTCCATCCGTATTGCCGGCGACGAGTTCGATCAGGCTATCCTCACGCACGTTCGAGATGCCTACAACCTGGCCATCGGCGAGCGTACGGCAGAGGACATCAAGATCAAGGTCGGTTCCGCCGTGCCGCTCAAGGACGAGCTCGACGTCGAGGTCAACGGCCGCGACGTGATCACCGGTCTGCCCAAGACCGTACGCATCGAGAGCGAGGAGATTCGTCGCGCACTCAACAAGCCGCTCGACGAGATGGCCAAGGCCGTCAAGGACGCACTCGATGCCACGCCGCCCGATCTTGCCTCGGACCTTATGTACTACGGCATTTTGCTGACTGGTGGCGGCGCGCTGCTGCGCGGTCTCGACGTGCGCCTGCGCGATGAGACCGGCGTTTCGGTCAACGTCAGCCCCACGGCGCTCGATAACGTCGTTAACGGCTGTGCCCGCGTGCTCGAGGCCAATGCGTTTGATGGCGGCTTCGTCCAGACCAATGCTTAATTTCCAAAAGGTGGATTCCATTTGGCACGATCTTCGGGTTTCTCCACAAATCTGAATACCAAGCGACAATCAACGGGTATGCGCCCGTTGATTGTTTTCAGCCTGATTTCGGTGTTGCTGCTCACGTTTTACATCCGCGAGGGCGAGGCAGGACCGATTCATGCCGTGCGTTCGGGCGTAACGACGATTACCTCGCCGGTGCGCTTTGTGGGCTCGGCTGTGGCGGCTCCCTTCAATGCGATCGGCAACGTGTTCTCTAACCTTACGGCGTCGCAGGACACGCTTGACGATCTTAAGAAGCAAAACGAGGAACTGACCTCTAAGGTTGCTGAGCTCTCCGAGCTCAAAAGACCGCCGAGCGTCTGGAGGGCTGGTCGGCCTGCAGTCGACCTATAACCTCAAATCGACCGCAGCTCGTATTGTTGGTGCCTCGGGCGATGCCTGGACCTCGACCGTCACCATCGACAAGGCTCTGCCGACGGCCTTACCATCAACATGCCTGTGACGAGTTCGGCCGGTGTTATCGGCCAGATCATCGAAGTCTCGGCCAAGACGTCCACCGTGCGCCTGATTGGCGACGAGAACTCGGGCGTGTCCGCTATGGTGCAGGACACGCGCGCCCAAGGCATGCTGCAGGGTCAGGCTGACGGCACGCTGCGTCTTGAGTACGTGAGCGTCGACTCCGATGTTAAGGTTGGCGACATCATCGTGACCTCGGGCATTGGCGGTGTGTTCCCCAAGGGTCTACCGCTCGGCACCGTCTCGTCGGTCGAGAAATCGGCAAACGACGTGTACTACACCATTGTGGTGCGCGCCCAGACCACGGCCGAGAACAACGAGGAAGTGCTGGTCATCACCTCGCTGACCGACGAACAGTCGGCCTCGGATGAGGACGTGAGCACGGCCAACAGCACGCCGCAGGGAACGTCGCGCGATGCTGCGACCAAGACGATGGACGAGAGCTCGGATGACAGTTCCGACACGTCCGAGACGACCGATTCCGGCTCGAACGAATAGGGGGCATGTCCATGGATCTACACGAGCAGGGGATGAGCTCCCGCACGTTTGTAATCGCCGCCATCGTGTGCGTGCTGCTGCAGGCAGGCCTGGCACCGCAGATCTCCATTGCGGGCGGTCGCGTCAACTTCATGATTATCCTGGTGTGCCTAAGCGTGTTCTCGGGCGACCCGACCCGTGCCGTCGTGTGCGGTTTTTGCAGCGGCTTGTTCTATGACCTGTCCGCTGCCGTGCCGGTGGGCGTTATGTCGCTCCTGCTGACCGTGGGTTCTTTTGCCCTGGTGCACAGCGCCGTCGGTCAGACGGGCGGTACCCCGAGTGCGCGCGGCGTCACTGTGGGCGCCTTTGCGCTCGTCATTAATGTGATTTACAGCATCATCTTGCTGTTTATGGGTTTGGAGACGAGCTTTGTCGTGGCGATCTTCGGCCATGCGCTGCCGTCCTCGATCCTGACGGGTCTGGTTGCCATTCCGTTTTTGATGTCCGGCGTCGTGCCGCAGTCCGGCTATGGATTCTCCGCACGTGGCGGACGCCAGACGGGTATGCGCTTTAAGCCCAAGACCCGCAAGCTCAAATAGGGGAGGCCCGTAGATGTCTTCCCAGTTGACGGTTATTATCGCTGGTATCGTGCTGGTTGTGGCCATCGTGGTCGCGCTGGTCATCATGCGTCGTGGCGATTCCCGTTTTACCTACGATACGCAGCATGGAACGGCCCCACGCGCCACCGAGGGCGAGGGCAATACCGCGGCGACCGCCTTTAAGGGCCGCTTTTCCATCCTCACCACGGGTGTGGGCGCGATGTTTGCGGCGCTCGCCGTCAAGCTGTGGGGCATGCAGATGGTCTCGTCGGACTATTACGAGAAGCAGGCTAATAGCAATCAGACTCGCACCGTTACCACTCCCGCTGTACGCGGCCGCATCCTCGACCGCAATGGCGTGGCGCTTGTCCAGAACCGTCCCTCACTTGCTGTCGTGGCCTACCGCGACCTTGCCGAGGATGAGGTTCTGGTTCGCCATCTTGCCAACGTGCTTGGAATGCCTTACGTGGCGGTCCTTCGCAATATTCAGGACAATACAGAGGCGCTCAGAGCTGCATACCATCGCGACGGACGTCCGTCGCTCCACGGTTGCCTATATCAAGGAACACGCCGGCGAGTTCCCGGGCGTCAAGATTGCCGAGCGTACCGAGCGCCAGTATCCATATGGCGAGACGGCATGCCATATCTTGGGCTATACCGGCACCATTACCTCCGAGCAGCTCGAGGCCCAGAATAAGAAAACCTCTGGCGATGATGATGCTTCTGCTGGCAAGATTACGTACCAGTCGGGCGATATCGTGGGCCAGGCGGGCGTTGAGAGCTACTACGAAAACCTGCTGCAGGGTATTCGTGGCGAGCAGACCGTCAAGGTCGATGCCTCGGGCAATGTGACCGGTCAGGCCGGTGCCGTGCCTGCGAAGGCCGGCTCCGACATTAAGCTCACGCTCGACCTTAAGATCCAGCAGGCCTGCGAGACGGCGCTGGCGAGCGCTATCGAGCTTGCCAAGACCACTGGCTACAGCAATGCCGGCAACGGCGCTGTGGTGTGTCTCGATCCCAACAATGGCGAGATCCTGGGCATGGCGAGCAGCCCAAGTTCGATCCGTCTGTCTTTATCGGCGGCGTCTCAAATGACGTGTGGACCGAGCTCAATGATGACAAGGGTTCGCACCCGCTGCTCAACCGCGCCATTAGCGGACAGTACATGTCGGCCTCGACCATCAAGCCGCTCTCGGCACTGGCCGGTCTTGAGTTTGGAACCTACACGTCGGGGCAGACGACCAACTGCACGGGCTATTGGACGGGTCTGGGCAAGTCGTGGGGCAAGTACTGCTGGTTGCATTCCGGCCACGGCACCATGACGCTGCAGTCGGGTATCGCCAACTCGTGCGACCCTGTCTTCTACGACATGGGCAAGGCGTTCTTTTATGACGAGCAACATCCCGAGGGCTTGCAGGAGGTCTTTCGTCGCTGGGGCCTAGGCAAGACCTGCGGTATCGATCTGCCGAGTGAGGGCGCGGGCCGTATTCCCGATGCCGAGTGGAAAGAGTCGTACTTCACCGACGCCTCTGCCGAGGACCGCAAGTGGAATGCCGGCGATATGACCAACATCGCCATCGGCCAGGGCGATATCCTGGTGACGCCCCTGCAGATGGCGTGCGCCTATATGGGTCTTGCCAACGGCGGCAAACAGTACGTGCCTCACGTGTTTTTGTCTGCCGTGTCGCGCGATGGCGACGGCGATGCCTATAAGTACAACGGCAAGGGCAAGAAGAAGCGCCTGGAGGCCAAGATCAACAGCGATTCGGATTTGGCTCTTGTTCGCAACGGTATGCACGACGTGATTTACACGGCATCGACGTCCCTGGCGGCGCACTTTGGCACCCTGACGCCGCAGGTATACGGCAAGTCGGGCACGGGCGAGAAAAGTGGCGAGGACGAATACGCGTGGTTCTGCGCCTATGCGCCGGCCGATGACCCCAAGTATGTCATCGCTACTGTCCTGGAGCAGGGCGGCGGCGGCTCAGATACCGCGATGCATGTCGTGCGCGACGTGCTCGGCGTGATTTATGACGAGCCCGATACCTCTTCGGCCTCGGGCGATTCTTCGGTTCGATAGGAGGTTGCGATGGATTTTTCTCCGGCGGATCTGTTCCGTTCAACCAAGACCGGCTCTCGCAGCAGCCTGGACCGCGTCAACAAGCAACTTTCGGCCTCGCGCGGCACATTTCGCCAAAAGGTGCATATCGGTGTGCTCGTGGCTACTGTGGCGCTCGTCGCCTACGGTGCCATCATCATCTGGTCGGCTTCGCAGTTTAAGGCCGATGCCTCGTTCTCACGCCATCTGCTGGGAATCGGCATCGGGGCGGTGCTGGCGGTGCTGGTCTGGCGCTCCGACCTGCGCGGTATTTCCAATTTCTCGACGGCGTTGCTCGTCATCGACCTGATCGTGATCCTCTCGCCCAAGATTCCGGGTCTGTCCTATACGGGCGGTCTGGGCATGACGGGCTGGATCAAGATTCCCGGTATCGGCTTGACATTCCAGCCGGTTGAGCTTGCCAAGCTCATCACCATCTTCTTTATTGCTACGCTTGGCTCGCAGTATAACGGTCGCATCGATACCGTTCGCGACTACGTCAAGCTCTGCGGCATGCTGTCCATTCCGTTTTTGGCCGTCGTTGCCATGGGCGACCTGGGATCGGGCCTGGTCGTGCTGGTTTCGGGCGCCATCGTCATTTGTATGAGCGGTGCACGCCGCGAATGGGTGCTGTCGACCCTGGCCCTGCTCGTGGGCTTGGTGGCCCTCGTTCTGGCGCTCGATTCGGTCTTTGATTCGTTGCTCGGCCACGATGTGCTCATCAAGCAGTATCAGATGAACCGTCTGACGGTCTTTATCGACCCCGATAATGCCGATTCGGACGATGCTACAACCTGCAGCAGTCGCTTATCGCCGTTGGCTCGGGCGGCTTCTTTGGTAAGGGTTTGGGCCATGCGACGCAGTCGGCCGGCGGCTTTCTGCCTGAGTTCCACACCGACTTCGTCTTCGCCTTTTTGTCCGAGACCTTTGGTTTTTGCGGTTCCTTTTTTCTCTTGTGCCTCTACGTGCTGCTGATCTTTTCGACGATTCGCGTCGCCTTTAAGTGTGAGTCGCTGTTCCTGCGTCTGTCGTGCGTAGGTATCGTCGGCATGTGGGCATTCCAGACCTTCGAGAACATCGGCATGTGCATCGGCATGATGCCGATTACCGGTATTCCGCTACCGTTTATTAGCTTCGGTTCGTCTTCGATGATGATCCAGCTGCTGACGGTGGGTATCGTACAATCCATATGGCGGCATCGTTCGGGCGCCGCGTAACCGCTGGAGGGGTTTGCTATGAAAATTCCCGTAGATAAGCTGACCCGCGCTTTTAAGATGGGCGCGTCCGTTAAGAAGGATTCCGATACGCCGGTGCGCGTCTCGGTCTATCTGGATTCGTCCGCCTCGCGCTTTCTGGCCGAGACGGTGCGTGACGCCTTTGTGCCGCAGACGACCTCGGGCATTGTGCGCGTCGAGCGTCTGGGGGAGGAGCGAATTGCTCCAAAGACCGATACCGATGTGGTGCTGGTGCTCTCGTGTGGTTCCGACCGCTTGGAGAGTGCCGTGCAGGAGCTCGTGATCGCCGGCGCGCCCGTGTGCGTGCTTGCCGAGTCTGCTGTGGAGGTGCCGTTTATCGAGGAGTCCACGCCCATGCTCGGTGTGGTGGCGGCAACCGATAAGACGTATCTGCTCGAGACGCTTGCCCGCTGGATTCTCGATCGCACCGACAAGGAAACGGCTTTTGCGGCGAACTTTGCTTCATGCGCATCGCGGCGGCCAATCGTATCATCACCTCGTGTGCGCTCACCAATATGGCGACCGGGGCTTTGGTGTTTTTGCCGGGCACCGATTATCCCGTTATGGCGCTGGCGCAGGTGGGCATGCTCTTTGAGCTCGCTGCCGTCTTTGGACGCGGCATTAAGCCTGAGCGCGGCTACGAGGTCGCGGGCGTGCTTGCCGGCGGTCTTGTGATCCGCGCGGTCACCCGCGCGCTCGTCAAGCAGACGCCGCATATTGGGTTTGCCGTCAAGGCGCTCGCTGCTGCCGCGGGCACCTATGGCATGGGCCGTGCGCTCGTTTCGCTCTACGAGCGCGATGTCGACTACAGCCGTGCTAACGAGGTGGTCACTGCCACGTTTTCCCGCGTTCGCGATCTGGTGACTGCGGTCGCGGGCGCTACCCGTCCTATGGCGTCCTATCAGGACGCATCAGATCTCGCTGCTTAGGGGTTTTCCGTTGCGCGTTGCATACCAAGACTGTTTTCATTTAATTGAGCCGTTGCTCGCCAAGGTCGAGAAGCCGAGTCGCTATATCGATCACGAGTGGGGCACGCTTTCCAAGGCCGATGCGACTACCGTTGCTGCCTGATCTACCCGGATGTGTACGAGGTCGGTCTGCCCAACCAGGGCATCGCCATCCTCTACAACATCCTTAACCAGGCCGAGGGCATCTCCTGCGAGCGCGGCTATGTGCCGTGGCCCGATATGGGTGACGCCATGCGCGAGGCAGGCATTCCGCTGCTGTCGCTCGAGGGTGCAGCGCCGGTCGCTTCGTTTGATATCGTCGGCCTGCATGTGCCGCACGAGATGGCGGTGACGAACTTCCTCGAGGCACTCGACCTCGCTGGTATTCCGCTGTTAGCGGCTGACCGCACCGAGGACGACCCCATTATCATCGCCGGCGGCCCCTCGGTGTACAACCCCGAGCCGTACGCGGCCTTCTTCGATGTTATCCTCATCGGCGAGGGCGAGGAATCGCTGCTCGAGACCTGCCAGTTGCATCGCCGTCTGCGTGACGAAGGAGTCCCGCGCGCGCAGATTGTCGAGCAGCTTGCATCCATTGCCGGCAACTACGTGCCGTCGCTCTATGAGGTTTGTCACGACGAGCCCTGCTCGCCGCATGGCTACACCGTGCCGCGTGAGGGCAAGGATGCGCCGACCGTGGTCTACAAGCGCGTCGTCGAGGATTTCGGCGCCACGAATCCGCTGTCGCAGTCGTGCGTGCCCTATGCGCAGCTGGTCCACGACCGCCTGTCTATCGAGATCCTGCGCGGCTGCGCCCGCGGCTGTCGTTTTTGCCAGGCCGGCATGACGTATCGCCCGGTGCGTGAGCGCTCGGCCGACCAGATCGTCTCGTCGGTGATTCAGGGTCTGGAAAAGACCGGCTATGACGAGGTGTCGCTGACCTCGCTCTCCACGACCGACCACTCCTGCATTCGCGATGTGCTCGGCAGGCTCAACCATCGCCTGGAGGATACGGGTATTCGCGTGTCTATTCCGTCGCAGCGCCTGGATTCGTTTGGCGTGGATATGGCCGAGTCGGTCGCCGGCGAAAAGAAGGGCGGACTGACGTTCGCGCCCGAGGCCGGCAGCCAGCGCATGCGCGACATCATTAACAAGAACGTGACCGAGGAGGACCTGGACCGTGCGGCCAAGGCGGCCTTCGAGGCCGGTTGGAACCGCATGAAGCTCTACTTTATGATGGGCCTTCCCGGCGAGCGCGACGAGGACATCGTGGCCATCGCCAATCTGGCCGATCACGTGCTGGAGCTCGGTCGTTCCGTGGTGCCCAAGGCTCGTCGCGGCTCGATCTCGGTGTCGATCTCGGTTTCGGTCTTTATCCCCAAGGCTGCCACGCCGTTCCAGTGGTGCCCGCAGCTCGACTACGACGACGTCAAGCGTCGCCAGAAGCTGCTCATCACGAGCGTTCGCAACCGTGCCGTCCGCGTTCATTACCACGATGCCGAGACCTCGCTCATCGAGCTGCGCTGTCCCGCGCCGGTCGTGACATGACGCCCGTCATCATCGACGCTTGGCGCTCGGGCTCTCGCTTTGACGCCTGGGTAGAGCATTTCTCGCTCGATAACTGGAAGGAAGCTGCTGCCAAAAACGGCATCGACCTCAATGAGCTCGTGCACCTGCCCTACGAGTTGGACTGGCGCCTGCCGTGGGAGCACGTGAGCCCCGGCTGCACGCGCGGCTTCCTCGAGCGCGAGTACCGTCGCTCGCTCGAGGGCGTCACGACTCCCGACTGCACCCGCACGTCGTGCACCGGCTGCGGAATCTGCCCCACGCTCCACGCCAAGAATGTATTGATGGGTGATCGCGCATGAGTGAGCGCCTGACCGACAACCCCACGCTCTTTAGACTTCGTGTTCGCTATGGCAAGCGCGATCGCCTTAAGTACCTGGGCCATCTCGAAGTGATCCATACCATTGAGCGCATCGTGCGCCGTGCGGGACTTCCCTATGCCGTCACGCAGGGCTTCTCTCCGCACATGCGCGTGGGCTTCTCTTCGGCGCTACCGGTTGGTACGTCGTCGACCTGCGAGTGGTATGACCTGTTTATGACCGAGTTCGTGGCGCTCGACGAGGCGTTTGAGCGCCTGGCTGCGGCGTCTCCGGCCGATCTGGCGCCCATCGAGGCGGCGTACATCGACGTGCGCACGCCGGCATTGACGGCGCAGCTCACGCGCCTGTCGTATCGCATCGACTTACACCTGGATCCCGAGGCGCCCGTAAGCGCCGACGAGGTGCGTCGTGCGATCGACACGCTGCGCGCGGATCATGGCATCGACTACGCGCGCGGCAAAAAGAGCAAGCGCTTGGATTTGGATCACACGCTCGTTGGCTATGAGCTCACGGCGGGGGAGCGCCCGGACCATTTGGTTCTCATGCTCGACACCCATGCCGACAACGAGGGCTCTATGCGTCCGGAAATTTTGCTTTCTGCTGCTGATGTTTTGTTGCAGGGCTTGACCCCGGGCGTGGATGCACCTATTGTTTCCACCGGTATGCAAGACCTCGTGACCATCTGCTCCTACGATGTCGAGCGTCAGAATCAAGCATGCGAGGACGACGAGGGCCGACTCGTCAGCCCCATACCTGTGCGAACTTGTGGATTTGCTCCACATACTCGTTGACGGGGGTATTTTCGCCTGCTACTATATTCGGCTGTTGCACTAACTGATGCATGAAGGGCAAGTAAACATGTACGCAATCGTTAACACGGGCGGCAAGCAGTACAAGGTCGCCACCGACGATGTCATCACCGTCGAGAAGATCGAGGGCAATGAGGGCGACAAGGTCACCCTGCCGGTTATCTTCCTCAACGATGGTAAGAAGATCGTCACCGATCCCGACAAGCTGGCCAAGGCCAAGGTTACCGCTCAGATCGTTGAGCAGTTCAAGGGCGAGAAGCAGCTGGTCTTCAAGTTCCACAAGCGTAAGCGCTATCGTCGTCTGAAGGGTCACCGTCAGCAGCTCACCAAGCTGAAGATCGTGAAGGTCCAGGCTACGTCCCGCGCCAAGAAGGCTGTCAAGGCAGAGGCCGAGGCTGTTGCCGAGCTCCCGTCGCCGAGTAGATTACACTCGTAACGAAAGAGTAGGTATACACAATGGCACACAAAAAAGGACTCGGTTCCTCCCGTAATGGCCGTGACTCCCGCGGTCAGCGCTTGGCACGAAGCGCTATGCCGGCCAGACGGTAACCACGGGCACGATTCTCGTCCGTCAGCACGGCACGCACATCCACCGGGTGAGAACGTTGGCCGTGGTAAGGACGACACGCTGTTCGCGCTGGTCGACGGTACCGTTGAGTTCCACAAGGGTATCAAGCACAGGGTCAGCGTACGCCCGCTCGCGAACGCGTAATTCACCCTTCATAGAGCACATATGTGGGAGGCACTTGAGTTTTAGGATTCAAGGGTCTCCCTCTTTTTTGTAGGAGGCGATTCTGTTGTCACAGTTCACCGATATCAGCCGCATTAACGTGTGCGGCGGCGACGGCGGAGCCGGATGCATGTCGTTTAGGCGCGAGGCATTTGTCCCCAAGGGCGGCCCCGATGGCGGCGACGGCGGTCGTGGCGGCAATGTCGTCATCCAGGCCGATGCTCAGCTGTCTTCGCTGATCGATTACCGCTTTAAGCATCACTTCCGCGCCGAGCGCGGCACGCACGGCAGGGTGCCCGTCGTAACGGCAAGAGCGGCGAGGACCTGATTCTCAAGGTCCCTATGGGTACCGTGGTGCGCGAGCTCGATCCCGAGACGCAGACCCCGATGTTCGAGATCGCCGACCTGGTGCACGACGGCGAGCGCGTCGTCGTGGCGCCCGGCGGTGCCGGCGGTCTGGGCAACACACACTTTGTGACGTCGGTGCGTCGCGCTCCGGCCTTTGCCCAGCTCGGCGAGCCTGCCGAGGAACACTGGATCGAGCTCGAGATGAAGCTTATGGCCGATGCCGCGCTTGTGGGCTTTCCCTCGGTGGGTAAGTCATCGCTCATTGCGCGCATGAGTGCGCCCGCCCCAAGATTGCTGACTACCCGTTTACCACGCTCGTGCCGAACCTCGGCATGGTGCGTGCCGGCGAATATTCTTACGTCGTTGCTGACGTCCCCGGTCTCATCGAGGGCGCGAGCGAGGGCCGTGGCCTGGGTCACCAGTTCCTGCGCCACATTGAGCGTACGGCACTCATCATGCACGTCGTCGATATGACGGGTGGTTTTGAGGATCGCGATCCGGTCGAGGACTATCGCATCATCAACCGCGAGCTCGAGCAGTATGGCGCCGAGCTTTCGGAGCGTCCGCAGATCGTCATTGCCAACAAGTGTGATGCGCCGGGCACGGCCGACAAGATTGCCGACCTTAAGCGTGCGGCGCTCGACGATGGCCATATGTTCTTTGCCGTGTCTGCTGTTACGGGCGCCGGCCTCAACACGCTGATGCTTGCCGTGGGCGAGCAGGTGGCTAAGCTTCGCGCCGAGCTGGCGGTCTCTGATGAGCCGGTCGATCTGCGCGACGAGGAGTGGGAGCGTCGCCGCCTGCAGCGCGAGAAGCGTTTCCGCATTGTCCAGGAAGAGCCCGGTGCCTTCCGCGTGGTCGGTCGTGCCATCGAGCGCATGGTCATCCAGACCGACTGGGAAAACGAGGAAGCCGTCATTTACCTGCAGCATAAGTTTGCGCGTATGGGTGTTGACGACGCGCTCGAGAAGGCCGGTTGCCGTGCGGGCGACGAGGTCCGCATTTGCCAGCGCGCTTTTGACTTTGAGGGCGCCGAGGACTTCTCGGAGTACGAAGAGCTCGAGGATGCTGGCGAGGACGTTGCCGTCGAGGCCATTGACGTGGCCGATGCTGCGGATGAGGCGTCGAGGTTGTCGATGCGGCGGATGCCGAGGACGATGCCGAGACCTCGGAGGCGAGTAAGCCATGTCGCTGCGCGGTGGAATCGGTCTGCCCGAGCTTCCTCTAGAGGACGGGCAGGAGTTTAGGCTCGGCATTATGGGTGGCACCTTTGATCCCATCCATTACGGGCACCTGGTGACCGCTGAGCAGGCGCGTGAGTCCCTCGACTTGGATGCCGTGCTCTTTATGCCGGCGGGCACGCCTGCCTTTAAGCTTGACAAGCCGGTGACGCCTGCCGAGGATCGTTATGCCATGACGGTCCTCGCCACCGCCGCGAACCCGGCCTTTTTGGCGAGCCGGTTCGAGATCGACCGCCCGGGCGTAACCTATACGGCTGATACGCTTCATGCCCTTCGCGACTTTTACCCGCCGCAGGTAAAGCTCTACTTTATTACGGGCGCCGATGCGATTATCGATATCGTGACCTGGCATGATGCCGAACGAATCGCTGAGCTTGCTACCTTTATTGCGGCGACACGACCGGGCTTTGATATCGATACAGCGCGTGCCCGAATCAAAGAGTCGGGGCTGCCGTTCGACGTGCGCTATATTCAGATTCCGGCGCTGGCGATCAGCTCGACGAACATTCGTAAGCGAGTTGCCCGCGGCATGAGCGTGCGCTATCTTACGAGCGAGTCCGTGCTCGGCTACATTCGCAAACGCAGGCTATATGCCGATTTGGGCCAAGAAGATTTTGAGTGATGGGGGTCTACGTTGTCGGTAGAGGATCAGTTTGAGGGCGATGAGCGCGCACTGCTCAAGCGCATTCAAGAGCTGCTCGATGTTCGCATGAAGGATAAGCGCAAGCGCTATGTGCATTCGCTGGGTGTTGCCGAGACCGCACTTCATCTGGCCGAGGTCTACGGCGTTGACCGCTTTGATGCCGCTGCCGCCGGCTTGATCCACGACTGGGACAAGGTGCTTTCCGATGACGAGCTCGTGGCCCGCGCGCTTCACTATGGCATCAAGTTGCCGGCTCTCCTCGGCCGCGACACCGCTGCTGCATGGCCCAGTTGCCGCCTATTCGAGCTTCCGGCAGCTTTTTTCCCGGGCTCGCCGGCGGTCTTTCAG
>ENA-OQDW01000779-OQDW01000779.1-human-gut-metagenome-genome-assembly--contig:-NODE-779-length-12769-cov-8.187549_pt1 | contig 12769 bp, 16 predicted proteins | sample MGYA00242784_ERZ504613 | MGnify/ENA primary metagenome ERZ504613 (study PRJEB26092, sample SAMD00036330) | human gut metagenome | host: Homo sapiens | study: EMG produced TPA metagenomics assembly of... | reverse complement strand
ATGGCGACGAGCTCGGCCTCGGGCTCCTCGGTGACAAAGCGGATGTGGTTGCGGCCCATGCGCCGGCGCGATAACGGCAATGCGGACGGGGTTGAGCTCAGACATTTCGACTCCTTAATACTGGTGGCGGTGGAATGCGGCAAGGGGCGGTCCTTGCCGCATCAAGCAAAACTAGGCGGACTTCTTCTTGCTGTCGGAGACCATCATGTAGACGGTGAGCACGACGGCGATTGCGGCGATTACGATGGCACCGTAGAAGGACTGCTGGTAGGCGGCGCTGCCGGCCTCGGCGTGATACAGCACGGCGGTGATGGGCTGGCTGATCCAGGTGGAGGCGGCGTAACCCAAAAACATGATGCCGTAGTTGACGCCGATGTTGCTGGTGCCGAAGGCGCACCGGTGAGCGGCGGGTAGATGACGAGCAGGGCGCCAAAGCTAAAGCCGAGCAGGGCGAGCGCCACAAAGAACATGCTCTGCGTAAAGCTCATCGACATGATGACGAGCGCGACGATGGTGACGACAAGGCTGATGAGCAGCGACTTATAGGCGCCGAGCTTGTCGATGATCTGGCCAAAGGACAGACGACCGACCAGGTTGGCGCAGGTGTTGACGGAGACGACCACACCGCCGAGGGCGACGGCCGCGGCGCTCGTGGGGTCGGCGAAGAGCTGGACGGCGGCGATGGAGCAACCTTGCCGACGAGCAGGGTGCCCGCGGTGGCGGCAAAGGCGAAGGTGACGATGAGAACCCAGAAGCGCGGGGTCTTGACCATCTCGCCCGGAGTGAGGTCACCGAAGGTGCCGGCATGCGCGCCACCCTTGGGGGCCTCGAAGCCCTCGGGCAGCCAGCCGGCCTCGGGGGCCTTCAGGAACAGGGCGGAGGCGGCGATCGTCACAAAGAAGATGACGCCGAGTGCCTTGAGGGCGCCAAAGATGCCCAGGCTCGGGATGAGCAGCGAGGCGAGTACCGGGGACAGCACGGCGGGACCGGCGGTCGAAGCGGCCAGGGTGATGCCGGAGGCGAGACCCTTCTTGTCGATGAACCACTTTTGGCCGGTGGTGAGCGCCGGGTTGTAGGCCAGGCCGTTGCCGACAGCGGCGACGAGCGAGAACCACAGGTAGAACTGCCACGGCTCGGTGACGGTGCCGGACATGAACCAGCCCAGGCCGTAGCACACGGCGGCAGCGATCACGACGTTGCGCGGGCCGATCTTATCGGAGATGCGGCCGGCGAAGATGCCCGTCACGGCCATGATGGTCTGGAAGACGGGGAAAGCCCAGGTAAGGGCGCTCGACCACTCGGGGTAGACGGCGAGCAGGTTCTTGCTCACGACGGAATACAGCGCGATGGAGCTGATGAAGAACATGGTGACGCACGCGGCGGAAAGCACGACGGCGCGACCCTTGTTGGAGTTGGTGGAAGCCATTGGACTCTTTCTAATCGATACGGGGGAGGAGCGGGCGTGTCCGCGGGACCTCCCTGCCAGGTTGGTTTACTGGTCAGTTGGCTTTGCGACGCCGGACTCATCGGACCAGAGCTCGACACCCTTGTTCTTGAGGTAGTTGTCGGCATAGGCGCGACGGCCGCCGGGCTTGGCGGTGAGGTCGCCCATCATGTTGGAGAAGCCGCCGTCGACCTTGATGCGTCGCCGGTGGTAAAGTCCGAGCGCTTGGACGCCAGGAACATGACGGCGTTGGCGATATCGCTGACCTCGCCGATGCGGCGCGTGGCGATGAGACGGCTGCGGCTCTTTTCGACCTCGGGGTCGGCGTAGAAGTTGGCCGACATCGGGGTCTTAACGAAGCAAGGCTCGACGCAGTTGGAGCGGACGCCGTAGGGGCCCCACTCGGCGGCGAGCATCTTGGACATCATGTTGACGCCGGCCTTGGTGGAGCTGTACACGCCGAGAACGTCTCGGGGGAGTGGCTGGCGACGGTCGAGATGTGCACCAGGCGACCCTGGCCGGCCTTGATCATCTCGCGACCAAAGCGCTGCGAGGTGATGAAGTAGCCGGTGAGGTTGACGTTGAGCACCTGCTCCCAGTCGCTCAGCGGCAGGTCCTCCATAGCGGCAAAGCGCAGGATGCCGGCGGTGTTGACGAGGACGTCGACGCGGCCGAAGTTGGCGATGGTGGCGTCGACAGCAGCCTGAACCTCGGCCTCGTCGGTGGCGTTCATCTTGTAGCCTCGGCGTGGATGCCAAACTCGGCAGCGAGGTCGGCGGCAGCGGCCTTGACCTTCTCCTCGTCCAGGTCGAGCATGACGACGTTGGCGCCATTGCGGGCGAACTCGCGGCAGATCTCGGCGCCCATACCGCCGAGCGCGCCAGTCACGGCGCAGACATCGCCCTCGAGCTTAAGCCAATTGCTCATAGGAACTTCCCTTCTTGTGCCTCCCGGTGGGTCGCTCCCATTAACCGACCCACGTGGTTTTCGCTGGTTATCGTATGCTTTGCATTTGCGCAGGTGAATTGCATATTTGTTAGAATGTCGTTAACCGTAGGTTTACACCGTGCGATGCAGTTTATTCTCAATTGAGCGCGTGACCTGCGAAAACAACCCCCTGTGGCACCATGCGGTCACGGGCGCGAAAACGGGAGATTGACGTGTACGATCGACGACTTGAGGCCATATCGGCCGCCGCGGAGCTGGGAAGCTTCTCGCGTGCGGCGGCAAAGCTGCGCGTGTCGACGCCGGCGCTCGTCAAGCAGGTATCGGGTTTTGAGGCGGAGTTCGGTATTACGCTGTTCGAGCGCTCGCATTCGGGCGTCAAGGTGACGCCGGCGGGTGCTCTGCTGGTGGACGACGCGCGCTCGATCATGCGCCAGTCCGAGGGACGCCCTGCGCCGTGCCCGACGTGCGGCGGGCGATGGCGGTGCCGTACGCCTGGGCGTGTCGATGATGTGCCCGGGGGCGCCAAACGCTGTCGATGTGGACGGGCATCCACGATCTGGAGCCGTCGCTGCGATTTGAGATCGTGCCGGTAAGCGACCTCTACGACGAGCGCGAGACAGTCATGCGCAGCCTCGGTCGCGAGGTGGATGTGGTGCAGTCGAGTTTTTCGACCCCGCGCTGGGGTGACGTCTGCCAAAAGCTCCGCATTGTCAACGTGCCGTTTTATATCGACCTGCCGCGCACGAGCCCGCTGGCGCGCAAGAATCGCATTACGGTCGCCGACTTGGAGGGGATGCGTCTGCGCGTACTGCGCCACGGCAACGACGCCATGGACAGCCTGCGCATCGACCTTTTGGCCGACGGCGGCGTTGACGTGATCGACGTGGACAGCTTTGACTTTGCGCTCTTTAACGAGGCAGAGGAAAAGGGCGACGCGGTGCTCACCTGCGGCGCATGGTCGGGGGTGCACCCGGCCTTTGTGGGCGTGCCGTTCCTGTGCGGGCGAGAGGTGCCGGTCTTTCTGCACTACCCGCTCGAGCCCACCCTCCAAGTCCAAAAATTCGTCAACGCCATGGCCCAACTCCTCAAGTAGCCAAAAGAGTCCCGTCCCAAATTAGCTACCCTTTGCTACGGGTTTAGCGGTCCTCGCGTTGCGGCCCGGCTGCCTCGGCTGTCTTTACGCGGTTCTTGTCGATGTACATGTTTTTGTCGGCCTGGGAAAAGAGCTCGCGCATCGTAGGCGGTTCATCAAAATCACTGGAAAGCGCGAAGCCCACCGCATAGCTGATGGGCATGTCGGGGTGAGCCTCGGAATACTCGTTCACGTTCGCACGGACCCGAGCGAGACAGGACTCCACGGCAGCCCGATCGGAATCCCGCAGCACCGCGATAAACTCATCGCCGCCGTCGCGGCCCACAAAGCACGTCTCGGATGCCACACTTCCCAGTTGTTGGGCAAAAGAGCGAATGTATTCATCGCCCTTCTCATGACCGAAGTTGTTATTGACCGTATGCAGATTGTTAAGGTCGAAGACGCACACCGCAACGGGCGCCTCCGCGGAGACAGGCTGCTCCTGCCCCAAGACCTCCTCGCACTTGTTCTTGTTGGGCAGTCCTGTGGCTTCGTCGAGATAGACTTTGTTCTGCAGTTCGCGATTGAGCGCGGCAGTTCGCACCGCGCGAACAAGTTCGACCGCAAAGGCCGCCACCAATCCCATGATGTCGATGATCACCAAGCCCTCGAGATAGTTGAGCGCCGACGCCTTCTCCTGAGAGTAGTCCTCTGCGAGTCGCGTAGTATCGTCGCAAATGCCAAAGAACTCCTCGCTCATAGAGATGATGTCGGTGTTCTCATAGCCGACTTCGCGCACGCGGATGATCTCGGTGCAAAGCTCATCAAAATAATTAGCAAGCTCGGTCATTTTTGCCTGATACTCGTCGTCGTCGAGACGGACGAGGTTGAGGTCGTCACTTCCGTAACGCAAACCGTTGATGTATGAATCCACGGCTTTGAGCAGGTCATCTTGAGGCTGGCCCGCGTCCTCGAGCTTAACGATTCGCTGCGTGGTACCGCGCACCAGACCGGCGTAGTTGACCACGCGCGCCGTGCCCTGGATATCGGAGACGAGCAGCATAACATTGATGAAGAAGAAGATGAGAACTGCCGTGAGTACCATCATGAGCAGGCGCACCGCCTGGCTGGCCTTCTTGGCGACAGAAGTATTCACAAGTTCAATCCCCCAAATGGCAAAAGAATAGGTAGCACGCAGTGTGCTGAAATTCATGGGTGGTTAACTCTACCATATGGGCCAGCAGCCTCAAACTGCAGCAGACGCTCGTCCAAATTGGCGTGACGCTTGCCTTGTTGTTCTTGACCTGGCCGCGCTATCGGACATGCTTCTGGTCTTGGATCACCATGGGAAAGCTCATCCCGTTTTGTGCGTCTAGAGTGGGATGCGGCTTCCCAAAGGTGCCGTTAGGGGAAATCACATCCCGGTTTACTCCCTTGAAATGGGATGCCGTTTCCCGGAGGGGGTCCAGCGGGAAACGGCATCCCATTTTGGGCCCGAAAAGTGGGATACGGTTTCCGGCCGGCATGAATAAAGCCTCCGCAGCTCGTGTGGCTGCGGAGGCTTTATTCGTTGCGGTGCATTGTGTTTGGGTCGTTGAGATGAGTCGATTTGCCCCGAAAGAGGAGGCATTGACCTTAGGGTCATGCCCGACGAATGAGCGGCAAATCGGCCATCTCGGCGAGCCGAACTACTCCAGCTCAAACGCTCCGGTATAGAGCTGGTAGTAATACCCGCGCTTGGCAATCAGCTCGTCGTGGTTGCCGCGCTCGATGATGCGGCCGTGATCCAGACAGATGATCGCGTCGGAGTTGCGCACGGTGGACAGGCGGTGCGCGATGACAAACGTCGTGCGGCCTTCCATGAGCTTGTCCATGCCGGCTTGCACGATGGCCTCGGTGCGGGTATCGATGCTCGACGTGGCCTCGTCCAGGATCATCGCCGGCGGATCGGCGACGGCGGCGCGTGCGATCGAGATCAGCTGGCGCTGGCCCTGCGACAGCTGGGCGCCGTTGCCGGTGAGCATCGTGTCGTAGCCGTCGGGCAGGCGGGTGATAAAGTCGTCCGCGCCGGCGAGCTTTGCTGCCGCGATGCACTCCTCGTCGGTGGCATCCAGATTGCCGTAGCGGATGTTATCCATCACGGTGCCGGTGAACAGGTTTACGTCCTGCAGCACCACGCCCAGCGAGCGGCGCAGGTCTGCCTTGCGGATCTTGTTGACGTTGATGCCGTCGTAGCGAATCTTGCCGTCGGCGATGTCATAGAAGCGGTTGATGAGGTTGGTGATGGTCGTCTTACCGGCACCGGTGGCGCCGACAAACGCGACCTTCTGGCCCGGCTTGGCAAACACGGACACGCCGTGCAGCACCTCGTGGTCGGGCGTGTAGCCAAAGTCGACGTTGTCCATGACCAGGTCGCCACGCAGCGGCACGTACTCGATCTCGCCGGTTGCGCGGTGCGGATGTTTCCACGCCCACATGCCGGTGTGGTGGTCGGCCTCCTCGAGCTGCCAGGTGTCGGGGTTGACCTGCGCGTTGACGAGCGTCACATAGCCTTCGTCGGCTTCGGGCTCCTCGTCGATGAGCTCAAAGATGCGGTCGGCGCCGGCGAGGCCCATGACCACGGCGTTGATCTGCTGCGAGATCTGACCGATCTGTCCGCAGAACTGCTTGGTCATGTTGAGGAACGGCACTACGACGGCGATGGACAGCGTCATGCCCGAGATGCTCAGATTGGGCACGCCCAGCGCCAGGAAAATGCCGCCTGCCAGTGCGACCAGCACGTAGAGCAGGTTGCCCAGGTTCATAAGGATAGGCATGAGGATGTTGGCGTACATGTTGGCCTTCTGCGAGACCTCGAAGAGCTTTTCGTTGCGCTCGTCAAAATCGGCCTCGGCGGCAGACTCGTGGCAGAATGCCTTGACGACCTTCTGGCCGTTCATGACTTCCTCGATATGGCCCTCGACCACGCCGAGTTCGGTCTGTTGCGCAATGAAGAAGCGCGCGGAGTTGGAGCCGAGCAGCTTGGTCATAAAGGTCATAAAGGCGACGCCGGCCACAATGACCAGGCACATCCACACGCTGTAGTACAGCATGATAAAGAACACCGTGACGATGACGATGGTCGTCATGAGCAGGTTGGGCAGCGACTGGCTGATCATCTGGCGCAGCGTGTCGATGTCGTTGGTGTAGTGGCTCATGATGTCGCCGCGCTGGTGCGTGTCGAAGTAGCGGATCGGCAGATCCTGCATGCGGTTGAACATCTTCTCGCGCAGCTTCTCGAGCGAGCCCTGCGTGACGATGGCCATGACGCGGTTCCAGAACAGCGAGGACAGGATGCCGACGCCGTAGATGCAGGCGAGGGTGGTCACGAGCTGTGCGATCTTGGGCTGTGCAGCTTCCCAATCGCCCGACTGCCACGATTCGCTAATAATCTGCAGGGCGCTCTGAAGGAAGGTCGCGCCGATGGAGTTGATGATGGCGCAGAGCACCACGCCGACGACGACGAGGGGCAAAAGCACGGGGTAGAAGCCAAAGAGCGTCTTGATGAGGCGCGACATGGTGCCACCCTTGCGGTTGAGCGCGCGCTCGGCGGTCGTTGCCTTACTCATGTGCCTCGCCTCCTTCCTGGGTCTGAGCTTGTGTTGCGGATGCCTCGGTGTCGGCTTCGACGGCCCCTTCGCCCTCGGCAGACATCTTGTTCTGCGAGGTGAAGGTCTCGCGGTAGATCTCGCTCGTCTTGAGCAGCTCGTCATGGTTGCCGATCTGCGCGATACGGCCACCCTCCATGACGATGATGCGGTCTGCGTCCTGCACGGAGCTGATGCGCTGGGCGATGATGAGCTTGGTCGTGTTGGCAGATAGCTTGCCAACCCTGCGCGAATCTTGGCGTCGGTCTTGGTGTCGACGGCGCTGGTGGAGTCGTCCAGGATTAAGATCTTGGGGCGACGCAGCAGGGCACGCGCAATGCACAGGCGCTGCTTCTGACCGCCGGAAACATTGGAGCCGCCCTGTTCGATCCAGGTGTCATAGCCCTTGGGGAAGCCATCGACAAACTCATCGGCGCAGGCCAGATGTGCCGCCTCGCGGACTTCCTCGTCGGTGGCGTTCGGGTCGCCCCAGCGCAGGTTCTCGCAATGGTGCCGCTAAACAGCACGTTTTTCTGTAGCACCATGGCCACTTGGTGGCGCAGCGCGTCCAGGTCGTAGTCGCGTACGTCCATGCCGCCCACGCGCACGGTGCCTTCGGTGGCGTCGTACAGACGGGCGATGAGGTTTACAAGCGTGGACTTGGCCGAGCCGGTACCGCCGATGATGCCGATGGTCTCGCCGCTCTTAATGTGCAGGTCGATATCGTCGAGCGCCTGGCGCTTCGCATGCGCGGAATACTTAAAGCTCACGTGGTCAAAGTCGATGGAACCGTCGGCAACCTCGAGCACGGGCTCGGCGGGATCGGCGATCGTGGGCTCGGCGGCCAGCACCTCGGTAATGCGGTGCGCCGATTCGTCGGCCATGGTCACCATGACAAAGATCATCGACAGCTGCATCAGGCTCATGAGGATCGCGAAGCCATAGGTAAAGATCGAGGAGAGCTGGCCCACGTCGAACAGCGTGCCCTGGCTCGTGATGATGAGCTTGGATCCCAGGTAGATGATGACGACAAATGCGCCGTTGACGCAGATATTCATCATGGGGTTGTTAAAGGCGAGTAGCTTCTCGGCGCGGGTGAAGTCCATCTGGACGTCGCGCGCGGCGGTCGCGAACTTCTCCTTCTCAAAGTCTTCGCGCACGTAGCTCTTAACCACGCGCATGCCGGTGACGTTTTCCTCGACGGACTCGTTAAGGGCATCGTACTTGTGGAACACGCGCGAGAAGATGGGGCGCACCTTAAAGATGATAAAGAACAGTCCAAAGCCCAGCAGCGGAATGATGACCAGGTAGACCATGGCAACGCTGCCGCCCATGATAAATGCCATGGTAAAGGCGAAGATCAATACCAGCGGCGCGCGCACGGCGATGCGGATGATCATCATAAAGGCCTGCTGCACGTTGTTGATGTCGGTGGTCAGGCGCGTGACGAGCGAGGAGCTCGAGAACTCATCGATGTTGGCAAAGCTGAACGTCTGGATCTTGTAGAACAGGTCGTGACGCAGGTTCTTGGCGAAGCCGCAACTCGCATGGCTGCAGGTGACGCCGGCAGCGGCACCGAAAGCAAGCGACGTCAGCGCGATGAGCACCAAAAAGCCTGCGGTGGGAAGCATCTCGGCTACGGTGGCGCCGTCTTTGATGGCGTCGATCAGGTTGGCGGTGATAAATGGAATCAGCATCTCGCAGAGCACCTCGCCAAGTACGAGCAACGGCGTGGCAACGGTGACTTTCATATAGTCGCGGATGCTGCCCATGAGGGTTTTAATCATCCAGTTCCTCCCAAGTTTTGCGGATTTTCTCGAGCATTTCGGCGAGCTGCTCACGCTCGTCGTGGGTGAGGGCGCTAAAGGCCTGCTCTCTAAAGCGAATGCGGGCGGCCTGGTCGATGCGGGCGTTTTCCCGGCCGGTTTCGGTCAGGCGAATGGTGAGTTGCCGTCGATCCTTGGGGTTACGGCTGCGCTCAATGAGGCCGTTGACCTCGAGCTTGGACAGGATCTCGGAAAGCGACCCCGGCTTGAGGTCAAAGTGCATGCCGAGTTCCTGCTGCGACATCTCGCTGCCGGGCTGCTTGGCCAGCAGGCAGATGATGGGCGCCTTGCCGGATACGCCTCCGCCATGAAAGTGCATGTAATGGCCGCAAAAGCCCAGACCGCTCAGGATGCGCTTGGCGAGTTTGTCTTCGGCGCTGACCGCTTCGGGTATGTCTACCGGTTGCGACGGGTCACCGCCGGGCTCATGTGGAAGGACGAGTGGTTCAACACACATATCTAAGCTTCGCTCCTTTCTTTAGTTAGGTAGTGGAATTGTTTTGTGCCTAACTAATCTAGGAGCATAAGAAATCAATGTCAAGGTACCAAACTTATTAAGTTACGGAGTTTTGCCAAACGCCGTAACCGCTCGACGCTGCAAACGTTCCTAAGCGCAATCTGGCGTTCAATCGTCGGGCATGGCCACAAGGCCTATGCCCTCCTCTTTCACGCCACCTTGCTCGCTTAGGAACGTTTTCGCTGTCCGTCCTCAACCTGTGATTCCGCCACGGTCCGTTTCGGTGCATGCAATCCCTTGGGGACGGAGGAAAAGGGATCATTTTCCGTAACCTTTCCGCAACAATTTGCCCTTCGCACTGCTCGACTCCGCTCGCAACGTCCCCTGCGCTACACTTAGTTGCACTGTGGCGCCGTTGCGCCGCGCCCGATCCAAGGGGGACACTCATGAAGAATACTCAGCTGCTGCTGATCAACGATATGTGCGGCTACGGCAAGGTCGCGCTTTCCGCCATGCTGCCGGTGCTGTCGCACATGGGCTACCGTATCCATAACCTGCCGACGGCGCTCGTTTCCGATACGCTCAACTACCCCAAGTTCTACATCCACGACACCACCGAGTACGTGCGTCAAAGCTCGCTATCTGGGAGGAGCTCGGCTTTGAGTTCGACGCCATCTCGACCGGCTTTATCGTGACCGAGGAAGAGACGCGTATCATCTCGGACTTTGCCACCGCCGCGCGCAAAAGGGCACCAAGGTGTTCGTCGATCCCATCATGGGCGACAACGGCAAGCTCTATGCGGGCGTGCCCGAGTCGACCATCGGACTCATGCGCAGCCTGGTCGAGTGCGCCGACTACGCGGTGCCCAACTATACCGAGGCGTGCCTGCTCACCGATACGCCTATCGCCGAAGAGATTACGGCCGATGAGGCCCGCGCGCTCGTGGACGCTATGCTCGCGTTGGGCACCAAGTCGGTTGTCATTACGAGTGCAAAGGTCGATGGGGCGAGTGCCGTCGTCGGTTACGATCATGTGGCGGGGGAGTACTTTGAGATTCCGTTTGAGCTGATCCCGGTGTACTTCCCGGGCACGGGCGATACGTTCTCGGCCGTGTTGATGGGTCGCGTGATGAGCGGTTGGAGTCTGCAGCGCGCGACGGCCGATGCCATGCGTGTGGTGGCTGAGCTTATCGAGCGCAATGCCGACCAAGAGGACAAATCGGCCGGCCTTCCCATCGAGGCCTGCCTGGATGTGATCGACCATGAGTAATGCTGGCGAGGGCGGCATCAAGCCTGCGGGCGATAACAAGCCGCTCGGCGCGCCGCGTGGCAAGCGTCCGCGTATCCGCGTGAGCTGCGTGGACCAGCTGGGTGCGTGCCGCTGCCACCATGGTCACAAGCCGGGCGACGTTTTTGACTTCGACCGAGACCGCGGCAAGATGTGCGCCATGGCCTGCCATGTGGGCTTGCCCTATATCGATATCCTGCGCTATGGCGGAACCGTGCCTGGCAACGAGCCCGGCACGGCAAAGTTCTGCTGCCCCGAGGTCGATACACTGAACGTCTGGCTTGCCGAGATCGTTGACGAGTAGTCGAGCGCAATGTGGCAAAGGGACAGCCCCTTTGCCACATTCGCCGGTGGCGCCCCTTCTTTTGCTTATAATCTCAAATCTCTGCATTTCATTTGATTTTAAGTTCTATAAATTCTGCGTTTCATCGATAATCAAGCGTATAAAACTTTGCATTTCATTCGATGACGCTGAGGGGAGAGCCTATGCTGCGCAGGAAAATAGCGGCAGAGCTGGAGCGTTGGCTGAAGTCTGCCGAGCAAAAGGCCTTATTCATTACGGGTTCTCGCCAGATTGGCAAAAGCTATTCGATTCGCGCATTTGGCAAAGCCAACCATGCAACCTACATCGAGTTTAACCTCATGGAAAATCGCCAGGCAAAAGATGCTCTTCTCGAGGCGCGGGATGCCGATGATTTCATCAGCAGGGTGACGCTTCTTTCGGGAAAGTCGATTGCACCAGGCAAAACGCTCGTGTTTATCGATGAGGTCCAAGAGGCCCCCGACATCATGACGATGGCAAAGTTCCTTGTTGAGGACGGGAGGTGCCGCTGGGTGTTTTCGGGGTCAATGCTCGGGACTCAGTTCAAGGGCGTCAGGTCCTATCCCGTGGGGTATGTTCACGAGCTTAGGATGTTCCCGCTCGATTTTGAGGAGTTTTGCTGGGCAATCGGGGTGAGCGAGGGGGCTCGCCAAACGATACGTGACGCGTGTATCAGCGAGAGGCCCATTCCTGATTACATTCATGACGCGATGATGGCAAACTTCAGGACCTATACCGTTGTCGGCGGAATGCCGGAGGTCGTGCAGCGTTTCCTTGACACGCAGGGCGACCTTGCCTCTGTTCGTCAGCTACAGTCCGAGCTCAACGAACAGTACCGACGGGATATTTCCAAGTATGCAAGCGGGCGTGCCCTTCAGGTGCAGAGCATCTACGATCAGCTCCCCATTATGCTTGAGGGCGAACACAAGCGTTTCGTGCTCAATTCCATTGACCCCAAGGCGCATTATGAGAAGTACCAGCGAGATTTTGTCTGGCTTGTCGATGCCGGCGTTGCTCTCAAAGCCGATATCGTAACCGAGCCAAAGTCGCCCCTGCTCAAGACGGCACGGCCATCGCAGTTCAAGCTATACCAATCGGATACGGGCATGTTGATGGCGCGCTACCCCGTTGGAGTCGCCCAAGCGGCGTATCTTGATAGCAAGGAGCCCAATCTGGGCGGCATTTACGAAAACGTGGTGGCCCAGCAGCTGGCTGCCCAAAATCGCCAGCTTTACTACTATCAGACAAAAAAGCGCGGTGAAGTGGACTTTGTGGTCGATGGACCGGATGGGACGGCTGTTCCGATCGAGGTTAAATCGGGCTCCTATTACCACGCGCACGCTGCGCTCGGTCATGTGCTTGATACGGCTGAATATGGCGTAAGGCTCGGGATTGTTTTCTCGAAAGGCAACGTTGAGCGCAACGGAGCGGTTCTCTATTTGCCGCTATATGCGACCTGGGCCCTTTCGGATGTTTTGGGCGACTTCTGTGCCAAGGGGATTAAGCTGGAGGTCAAGCCGGTCTAGGGCCGGTCCCGGATGTGACAAAGGGGCAGTCCCTTTGTCACATTCATGAGCGTTGATTTTCTCCCGTATAGAGCGCACTTGAACGCTCAAAGTGGGAGAAAATCTACGCTCGATTTATGCCGTGGGCGCGGTTCGTGCGCCCACGAACCTACAGCTGCTCGAGCATAGCGGTGCAACCGGCGAGCACATCGCGTAGGTGGCATCGAAATTGCCGGTGTACCAGGGGTCGGCCACGTCGCCGGGACACTCGGTCCAATCGAG
>ENA-OQDW01000778-OQDW01000778.1-human-gut-metagenome-genome-assembly--contig:-NODE-778-length-12771-cov-11.621718_pt1 | contig 12771 bp, 13 predicted proteins | sample MGYA00242784_ERZ504613 | MGnify/ENA primary metagenome ERZ504613 (study PRJEB26092, sample SAMD00036330) | human gut metagenome | host: Homo sapiens | study: EMG produced TPA metagenomics assembly of... | reverse complement strand
CCGGTCGACGCCCATCAAAAGCAAGCTTTCGATGTCGTTTCCCCTCGACTTGCATGTGTTAAGCCTGTAGCTAGCGTTCATCCTGAGCCAGGATCAAACTCTCCATTGTAAAATATCATTTTTACTTTGCTATACCCGAAAGTCTAGCGAAGTGTTTGTTGTCTGTACTTAGGACGAATATCCTTTTCGTTTATTGAAGCTTAGTAAACCTGACTTGTCAATTGCTTGACGGTTCGTTTCTTTTACCCAGTTTCTTTATACTCCCTATATAATAAGGTGTAATCCAAAACCGCTTCTTGTACTACTTGTCTGTTTATGTAAAATCTTTCAAAGAACTCTTTCTTCGCAAGTTAGGCTGCGCCTCAACAATTGAAATAAATTTCATTGTATTCGACTTGCACTAACTTTCTTTAATCGCTAAGAGAAACCGTATTTCTCAAAAGCGAGTGCAAAAATACAAACATTTTCCGAAACCGCCAAACATTTTTCGGAAAAAGTTTTGAAATTAACAGTATTTTAACACTTTCGTCTTGTTTTGCACTTATTTTGATACCAAACACTTTATTATATACATACACGCGCTCATATCTGCGTGTGGGCACACAAGCATGCGCATATACATAAATGGTACCAGAAAACTATTCTGCCTCCAAATAGAGAACACGAGACGACCAGTCGTTCTTCTTACCCCAGTCTACCTCATGAACATACGGCATTTCCAAGCCATGTTCCATAAGATACTTACCAGAGTAAGATTTTCCCTCACAATCAAGAGGCTTGTTATCAATTACATCAAGTTCTTTTACCTTATACATCTTATTCTCATCCAGACCAGCCATCTTAACTCTTGGCAAATGAACATTATAGAAGTTTGCCAATTTCCACCAATAGAAGACAGCCTTGTCTTTTGCTTCACTAACATACATAATAGAAGACAAGCCCTGATTATCGTACGGAGAAACCAAACGATAAAGGTCGCCAAGCTGAACAACAGGACGGATCTCCTTGTATTCAGAGATAGCCTTTCGGCAGAGAGCCTTTTCCTCATCCGTCATATTCTTTGGCTGAATTTCCATTCCAAGTCGTCCGCTCATAGCCACATCAATACGATACTTCAAAGAAGTAGTGCGGAATACGGTATGATTTGGCACAGCAGAGATATGACTTGCCATGGCGATGGCTGGGAAGAAATAGCTGGTTCCATACTGCATATAAATACGCTGCATGGCATCCGTATTATCACTTACCCAAAACTCATCAAAACCACGGAGCATGCCCCAGTTGGCACGACCACCGCCACTAGCGCAACATTGAATCACCACATCCTTATACTTAGCACGAATACGGTCAATAACCTTCGCAAATCCCTGATGATAAGCAATGTAGAGATGACTCTGATCGGCTGCAGACAAGTATTGGCTGCCATGATTCATAATGGCCATATTGGCATCCCACTTAATGTAGGCTATATCTGGATATTTAGTAAGTAAATTGTCTACTACACCGAAAACAAAGTCTTGTACTTTTGGATTTGAGAGATCGAGCACCAGCTGGGTACCGCCACGGCCCAGAACAGCATCTCGCTTAGGGGCCTTGATTACCCAATCAGGATGCTTCTCATAGAGCATACTGGTAGTATTGGTCATTTCCGGTTCGATCCAGATACCAAACTTTACCTGGTTTTTCCTGGCATCGTTCAGCAAGCCTTCAATGCCATTAGGAAGTTTCTTGGTATCAACCACCCAGTCGCCGAGTGCACAGTTATCAGTAACACGAGGATATTTGGTTCCGAACCATCCATCATCCATCACGAAGAGTTCACCACCCATACTATGGATATCAGCCATCATCTGGTCCATTCCCTTCTGGTTGATGTCGAAATAAACACCTTCCCAAGAATTGAGCAAGATATCACGCTCCTTATCTCCATGTGCCAAGATATATTTGCGTCCCCATTTATGGAAGTTTCTACTTGCACCGCTCAAGCCCTGTGTTGAATAGGTCAAAGCGAGTGCAGGAGTTTTGAAAGTCTCACCTTTCTTAAGATGATATTCAGAGTTCTGTTCATTAATACCGGCAAAGAAATAATGATATTCGGTATCATCGGTAACCGTTTTCAGCTTATAGTTTCCGCTATAAACCAAGGCTGCACCAATAACATTACCCGCATTTTCCTGTCCTTTACCATCAAGCGAGAACATGACTTCAGCATGATCGGTATGCGAATTGCGGGTACCATCATTGTTTCGGATTACAAATTCTCCTGCTGCAGTTTTTCATGACTCAATTGTCCCTCTGCTGCCCAAGTACCGGAAAGATGACTCATCCAAACATCTCCGCGACGGATAGGAAGCATAGCCGATGCGAAGGTAGTCAGGGTAACAGTACCCTTTTCACCATTCAGAATCTCGGTCCATGCCTCAATCATATCAACATCATTGTATGCACGATACTTCAAATCTACCTTTATATTATATACAGGATCTTTCAGATGGACGGTCGTGACAGAAGCATTTCTTTCGTTCTTCACATCACAGCCCGTAGCCACGAGAGCAGTTGAAAGATTACCATCACTATGGCGCATGGCAAGCGCCGCTTCAGCTGGAGTATTCAGTCCGTAAGCCGGATAAGCATCCATACGGCCATCAGTAGCGACCTTCAGATTCTGTAAATCGTTAGGATTCAACTTAGTACCGAAATAGAGATACTGGGCAGGCTTTCCATTCTCAACATCGAGAATGAGCGACATACCCTTTGTATTTACAGATACTTTTTCTGCCATCGCCGGAAGTGCGACAGTCATCAATACAAGTGCAATTGATTTTAACTTCATATTACCTTTCTAAGTTATTAGTTGCGTTTATAGTTTCAATTTTGTGAGAGATGATTTCTCATTTTCACATCGCAAAATTATAAAAAAATCCAATACACTCCAATACTTTTTTGATTTATTTTTCGAAGAAAGCAGAAAAGGACAAACAATCAGCAAATAAAGCAAAGAAAACACTTTAGAAATCGAAAGAATTCCTAAAAGATAGTCCACTTTAAGAAATTCTTAGTATCTTTGCAATGTTATAGCTGATAACGATTTAGGTATAGTGCTTGAATGCCCTATTTCTCAAAATCAGCAGAATGTGTAACGAAAAGATATATAGAGATATGAAACTAAAGATACATTTCAGTCATAAAGAAGAACTTTGGAACTCATGGTCGCATGCAGGAGGTATCCTGATGGGCTTTGTCGTGGGAGCCATCTTCTTATATTGGTGCTTTACGATGCATAACGGATGGGCTACGGCGGGAGTTATCCTCTATCTGTTCGGTATGCTGATGTCTTACATCGCCTCAACGGTTTACCATGCCGTTTCTGCCTGGAGCAAATGGAAGGAGCGGCTGCGCAAATGGGACCATGCCGCCATCTACTGGCATATTGCCGGTTCTTACTCGCCAATCACACTCATTGCGATGCGAGACCAGGGATATTGGGGATGGAGTCTTTTTATCTTTATCTGGGCTTGCGCCATTGCCGGAACCATCATGAGTTTTGCCAGACTCAAGGATCACAGCAACCTGGAGACCATCTGCTTTGTAGGCATGGGATTGTCGGTACTGGTTGCCTTTAAACCTTTGATAGACTCCGTATCCACCGCCACAGTCTGGTGGATTATTGCCGAAGGCGTCTGCTACATTACGGGCGCCGTATTCTACAGTATCAACAAGAAGAAATACATGCATTCTGTGTTCCATTTCTTCGTTTTAGCTGGTAGTATCTGCACATCATTGCAGTTTGGGATATTCTCATGAAATATATCTAAACGACTTAAGAATAAGAATCAAGCATCGGGAAGTTTTTGCTTTCCGATGCCTTTGTTTTTTTATAAAGTTCTATATTACAAGACATTCATCCATATCATACTCTTCTTATAATATAATAAGGTGGAATTGTTAACAATACGTTAAAGTATGAAAATAATTGCCCAAAAGTTTGGAACTTATCGCAGAAAAGCATACCTTTGCAGTGTTCTATTGAAGTAGTACACTAAAACATTAAAGATTATGATACAGATTAAAGACATTGATTTCAGATACCCAGGTAGCAAGCACCTTGTATTTAGAGATTTCTCTTTGGAACTCAAGGAGAACAACATTTATGGCTTGCTTGGCAAGAACGGTACAGGCAAGAGCACCCTGCTCTATCTTATCAGCGGATTGCTCCGCCAGCAGCAAGGTACCATTCTAGTGGATGGCATTTCGGCACAAGATCGCAAAGCCGAAATGCTGAAGGACATCTTCATGGTGCCTGAGGAATTTAAACTGCCCAACGTTTCCCTCGCCACCTACGTGAAGATGAACCAGGAGTTCTATCCTAACTTCTCGCAGGAAGTGCTGGACCGTTGCCTCAAGGATTTTGATTTACCACTCTCTCTCAAGTTGAACGAACTCTCGATGGGACAGAAGAAGAAGGTATTTATGAGTTTCGCACTCGCCACGGGTACCCGCTTTCTTCTGATGGACGAGCCAACCAATGGTCTCGACATCCCATCGAAGAGCCAGTTCCGTAAGGTCATCGCCAATAATATGACGGAAGACCGCACCCTCATCATCTCTACTCATCAGGTGCACGATGTAGAGTCGTTGCTCGACCACATCATCATCATGAACCAGAGCCAGCTTCTGCTCGACGCTTCGGTTTCGGACATCTGCGAGAAATACACCTTCGAGTACCGCAACCCACAGGAAATGGATGCCACCGTGCTCTACGCCGAGCCAACCCTGCAGGGCAATGCCGCCATCTGCAAGCGACAGGAGGGTGAACAGGAAACACAGATGAACCTGGAATTGCTCTTCAATGCAGTGATTAATAAAAAATTAAATGATTAGACGATTATGAAAAAGAATCTCGATTTAAATAGATTAGGAATGGTTATCCGTTGGGATGTATTAAACAACTGGACCCATAATTTGGGAGTTATTATAGGACTCGCCATCTGTTTTTCAATTGCAAACATCATCCGGCTTTACAGAATTAGTGGCTTTATTGCAGCATCCCATGAACTAGATGCCATGACCGACAGTTATAAGAAATCCGCATATATGTTCTTTGGATTCATTTCTTTTATGGTCATTTACGTATTGGCATCTTGCATCTTCAGAAATATGAAGACCAAGTTACAGCGCGAAAGTTTCCTGATGCTTCCTGCCACTAACCTGGAAAAATATGTGGCTCGATTCCTGGTTGTTACCGTTGGTGGTCTTGTGACTTTGCTAGGAGCCTTGGTCATTTCAGATATTATCCAGCTCATCTTTAGCTTTTTCATCACTCCAGGCTTCCATATCAGCCTTACATGGCCAGTACTCAGCCACACCATTTTTGCTATTTCACCTATAGACAATTCTTGGCAAACAATTCTGGCAGGCTACTCCTTCCTGATATTTGCCCATTCCTTCGCAACCCTGGGAGGAGCCTTCTACCGCAAGTTTTCTGTGCTTCTGACAGCATGTACGGGATTGGCACTTTGTCTGATTTTGGGTTATATTATCAACGAACTGGGTGAAGCCGGATGGCTTGATTTCGTAGGAACCTTGCACATCGAAGAGGAGTCTTCTGCTCAATATTGTGCTGTATTCACCTCGTCTGCAGTATTCCTGGCTTTGGCTGCCTTCAACTATTGGGCATCCTACAAGCTCTTCACCCGTATGCAGGTTATCTGCAACAAGTGGATCAACATCTAAGAATTAAAATTTGAAGATTATGAATTTCAGTAATGATAAAGCAATATACGTACAGATAGCCGAGCGACTGAGCGATGAGATTCTGGCGGGCAAGTACAAGGAAGACGAGCGAATACCGAGCGTCAGGGAATACGCCGTACTGCTGGAGGTAAATGCCAACACTACCGTGAAGGCATACGACCTGCTTGCCACCGATGAGATTATCTACAACAAGCGAGGCCTGGGCTACTTTGTTTCCGCAGGAGCCAAGAAGCAGATTAAGAAAACCCGCAAAAAGGAGTTTATGAAAGAAAGACTCCCGGAACTCGCCCGACAAATGCAGCTTCTCGACATCTCCATTGATGAAGTGAAGGAAGAGTTGGAGAAGAATCTCAAAAAGATAAAGATATGATGACACTATTCATCCTCAAATATATATTTATAGCTTCTGTCTTTGCCTTATATATAATAAGGTGTATGTAATAACGTTTTTAAAAAAGAGTTACGCTTGCAACTTTCTGAAAGTTGCAAGCGTCTAATGGTTTAAATTGATATCCATAAAACGAAAGTAATATGTCATTAATTCATCTAAAAGACGTCAACAAGACCTACCAGGGTGCTCAGCCACTCCATGTGCTGAAGGGCATCGACCTCGACATCGAACGTGGCGAGTTCGTCAGCATCATGGGTGCTTCCGGCTCGGGAAAATCCACCTTATTAAATATATTGGGTATTCTCGACAACTACGATACTGGCGAATACCGACTCAACGATGTGCTCATCAAAGACCTCTCGGAAACCCGTGCTGCCGAATACCGCAACAAGATGATCGGCTTCATCTTCCAGTCATTCAACCTCATCTCGTTCAAGACGGCGGTGGAAAACGTGGAGCTTCCACTCTTCTACCAGGGCGTGAGCCGCAAGAAGCGCCACGAACTGGCGATGGAATATCTCGAAAAACTGGGCTTGAAGCAATGGGCCAACCATTATCCTAACGAGATGTCGGGAGGACAGAAGCAGCGTGTAGCCATCGCCCGTGCCCTCATCACCAAACCCGAAATCATCCTTGCCGATGAGCCTACCGGAGCCCTCGACTCCAAAACGAGCGTGGAAGTGATGGACCTGCTGAAGGAACTGCACCAGAAAGAGGGAATGACTATCGTGGTGGTAACCCACGAAAGCGGTGTTGCCAACGAGACCGATAAGGTTATCCATATCAAGGACGGACTCATCGGAAGCATCGAAGACAACAGAGACCATCATCTCGTATCAAAAGACTACGTTAAGTAAGAAGAGAATGAGAGAATTAATCAAAGAAATATGGAGCACGTCGAAGCGCAACAAGCTCCGCACTTCGCTCACGGGATTTGCCGTTGCCTGGGGAATCTTCATGCTGATATTCCTGCTGGGCGCCGGCAACGGACTGATTAATGCCCAGTTGCAGCAAAGCACCCGATTCCTTGCCAACTCCATGCGAGTATTCCCGGGCGAAACCTCCAAGGCTTACAAGGGACTGAAGGAAGGCAGAAGCATCACGCTCAACGACAAGGATATCCTCATCAGCAACAAGACCTACGGCCAGTACGTAGATGACGTGGGTGGAAGACTGGAACAGTATAACGTGAACATCAACTATGGCGATAATTATGTGGCAAGCCAGTCATTGGTGGGTGTGGCTCCTACACATCCCAAAATCGACAAGACGGAGCTGATTGCCGGACGATTCATCAACGAAATCGATATGAAGGAGCAGCGCAAGAATGTGGTGCTGAGCCGAAGCCAGGCCAAGGAACTCTGCAAAGACTATCGTTCGCTGGTGGGCAAGAACGTAAAGATCAGCAACCTCAACTTTCAGGTGGTAGGAATCTACAAGGATGATGAATCGCGCAACAATACCGAAGCCTTCATCGCCTACTCCACCATAAAGACCATCTACGCCAAGGGCGATGATGCGGGAAGTCTGGAGTTCACCATCAAGAACCTGAAGACCCAGGAAGATAACGAGCAGTTTGAGAAGAACTATCGTGCCAGCATCAACAACAACCACCAGGCTGCCCTGATGACGACCGTACCATCTGGCTCTGGAACCGATACATGGACAATATCCAGATGAACCAGGGAATCGCCATCATGCAGACGGCCCTCTGGATTGTGGGTCTGTTCACCCTGCTGAGCGGCATCGTGGGCGTAAGCAACATCATGCTCATCACCGTGAAGGAGCGAACCCGAGAGTTTGGCGTAAGAAAAGCCATCGGAGCCAAGCCTTGGTCGATACTGAAGCTCATCATCACCGAGAGCATCATCATCACCTCGTTCTTCGGCTACATCGGAATGGTATGTGGCGTAGCGGCAAACGAAATCATGGATGCAACCATCGGCCACACCACCGTAGATACCGGACTGTTTAAAGCCGCCATGTTTGTGAACCCTACGGTGGGCATCGGCACCTGTATCGGCGCCACCATCACCATCGTCATCGCAGGCACCATCGCCGGACTCATCCCAGCCATCAAGGCTGCAAGAATCCGACCGATAGAGGCGCTGAGAGCAGAGTAATGCAAAATGTTGAATGTTAAGTGTTGAATGTTGAATTCATTCTTGCTTACACCTTATTATATATATAGAATAGGCTATGCGATTAGATTTAGATACATATAAAGAGATTCTCGACACCATCACGAGGAACAAGAGCCGCAGTCTGCTTACGGGCTTCGGCGTGTTCTGGGGCGTGTTTATGCTCATCGCCCTGATGGGTGGCGGACAGGGACTGAAGGAGATGCTGCAAAACAACTTCACAGGCTTTGCCACCAACACCGCCATCATCTGGGCGCAGAACACCACTAAACCCTACAAGGGATTCAACAAGGGGCGCTCCTGGCAGATGGAAGAGAAAGACCTGGACAGATTGCGCCATCAGGTGCCCGAACTCGATGTCATCACCCCGCTGCTCTTCGGCGGCAACAAGTCGGTGGTGTTTGGCGACAAAAAATTCAGCGGCAGCACACAGGGCGTGAATCCCGATTACGCCCAGGTTTCTGCGCCACAGATGTTTTACGGCAGATACATCAACGAGATGGATGTGCGCCAGCAGCGCAAGGTTTGCGTCATCGGCAAACAGATTTACAAGAATCTCTTTCCTGGCGGCGGTGATCCGTGCGGCAAGAGCGTAAGAGTTGACTCTACCTATTATATGGTGATAGGCGTAGATTACCGTTCGGGAAACGGCGTGAACTTCGGCGGTCGTGCCGATGAAACCATCACCCTGCCCCAATCGGTTTTGCGCAGCGCTTATAACCGGGGTAAGGCGGTAGACATCATCGCCACCACCGGCAAACCGGGCGTAGTGATGAGCAGCATTGCCCAACGGATGAGAGAAACCGTAGCAAGAGCCCACTGCATCGACCCTACCGACGAAAAAGGCATCATGGTGTTCAATACCGAAGTTCTCTTCCAGATGCTCGACAACCTGTTCAAAGGTGTCAACTTCCTCATCTGGCTGGTAGCATCGGTACCCTTCTCGCCGGCGCCATCGGAGTTTCCAACATCATGATGGTAACGGTAAAGGAGCGAACCACCGAGATAGGCATCCGCCGAGCCATCGGAGCCACGCCTAAGATGATTCTCTCGCAAATCATCTCCGAGAGTATTCTCCTCACCCTGGTAGCCGGCATGAGCGGCATTCTCTTCGGTGTTGCCATCCTGCAGATGCTGGAAGTAGGAAGTACCACGGATGGCATTCTTACCGCCCACTTCCAGGTAGATTTCTGGACGGCCATCTCTTCAGCCATCCTCATCTGCATTCTCGGCGGCCTAGCCGGACTCGCCCCTGCATGGCGAGCCATGAGCATCAAGCCGGTAGATGCAATGAGAGACGAATAGGAGTGAAGAACGAAGAGTGAAGAGTGAAGAATTCACTTGTCCTCTAAATGATAACTCCTGATAAATGATAACTCTTGATAATAATAATATTAACGAAATAAGAATGAAAGACGAAAGTAAAGCAATTGAATTCTTCACTCTTCGTTCTTCACTCTTCACTTAAACTTACGATATGAAAAAGTATTCAAAGTTGATTGTTGCGGCGATTGTCGCTTGATCTTCATCGGAACCTTCGTGTTCCTTTATGAGAAATCGCAGCCTAAGCCTGTGGAGTATACTGAGTTTACTCCCAAGATGGCTGATGTTTTGAAAACTACCGTCATCACGGGCAAGATTGAGCCTCGAAACGAGGTGAGCGTAAAGCCTCAGATTAGCGGTATCATCACCGAGATTTGCAAAGAAGCGGGTGATTATGTTCAGGCGGGCGAGGTTATCGCCAAGGTAAAGGTGATTCCGGATATGGGACAGCTCAGTTCGGCGCAGGCTCGTGTGCGCCTTGCTGAAATCAACCTGAAACAGGCACAGGTGGATTACGGCCGCGAGGAACAGCTCTTCAAAAAACAGCTGGTCAGCGCCGATGAGTTTGATAAGGTAAAGCAGGCGATGAAACAGGCACGCGAGGAGGTTACCGCTGCCGAAGATGCTCTCCAGGTGGTGCGCGATGGTGTAAGCAAGAGCAATGCCAGCGCTTCTTCCACCCTCATCCGTTCTACCATCTCGGGCATTATCCTCGATATTCCGGTCAAGGTGGGTAACTCGGTGATTCTTGCCAACACTTTCAACGATGGTACTACCATCGCCAGTGTGGCCAACATGAACGACCTCATCTTCCGTGGCAATATCGATGAAACCGAAGTGGGAAGTCTCGTTACAGGAATGCCGATGAAGATTACCATCGGAGCCTTGCAGAACCTCAACTTCGAAGCTAACCTGGAGTATATCTCTCCTAAGGCTGTAGAAAACAATGGTGCCAACCAGTTTGAGGTAAAGGCAGCCATCCGTTCTACCAAGGGCGGCAAGATCCGTTCTGGTTACAGCGCCAATGCCGAGATTGTACTGGCAAAGGCTACCCATGTACTCACCGTTCCGGAGAGTGCCATCGAGTTTAGCGGCGATTCTACCTTTGTATATATCATAAAAGGTAGCGGCGAGAAGAAGACTTATGAGCGCAAACAGGTAACTACCGGTTTGAGCGATGGAGTAAATATAGAAATCAAGAAGGGTCTGGGCCTCAAAGACAAGGTTCGCGGTCCTCAGGTAATAGCAGAAAATAAGGATGATGACGAATAGTCATCATCCTTATTCTTTTTATAGGCATCAGATAACTTAGATGTTATCCTTTTCGATATCCTTGAAGTAGCGGTAAGTACCCACCTTCAGTTCATCGCAGGCAATCTCATCACAAACGATGATGCCATGCTGGTGCTGCTGCAGAGCGCTGATGGTCCAAGCCTGGGTAACAGGACCTTCGATGGCAGCCTGCAGGGCGCGGGCCTTGCTATGACCGTTGCAGAGAATCATTACCTCTCGGGCAGCCATCACGGTACCCACACCTACGGTCAGAGCCAGACTAGGTACCTTCTCAGGATCATTATCGAAGAAACGGGAGTTGGCAATCTTTGTATCTGTAGTGAGCGTCTTTACTCGTGTGCGGGAGGTAAGAGAAGAGAATGGCTCGTTGAAAGCGATATGGCCATCAGGACCGATACCACCGATAAAGAGGTCGATGCCACCCACTTCTTCTATCATCTGCTCATAATGACGGCACTCCTCTTCCAGATTCTCGGCATTACCGTTCAGAATATGAATATTCTCCTTAGGACAGTCGATATGATTGAAGAGATTGGCAGCCATGAAAGAGTGATAGCTCTCAGGATGAGATTCCGGCAAACCTACATATTCATCCATATTGAAGGTGATGACATGCTTGAACGAAACCTTGCCTTCTTTTACAGCCTTTACCAGATTGGCATACATGCCTGAGGTGAAGAACCGGTTGGCAAACCCAGAACAAAAGGACGTTCAGCAGTTGGTTGAAATCTGTTAATTGTTTCAACAACATGATCAGCTGCCCACTTTGACAGCTTCTCATAATCTTTTTCGATAATAACACGCATAATCTATTTCTTATTGTTTAGTTGTAAAATTCAGGAAACAAAAATAATAAAAATCTGTTTCATTACCGCTAAAAGATGGCAAAAATTATATTTTTTTACAGTTTGCGGTATCTACTTCTTCATAGCCCTCCTGCTCTACATATTCATCGAAACCGATGCTGATATCAGCTCCATTCTGTTCGAAGAGACGCAGTAATTTCTGCTGCATATCGGGTGCGATGAGGATGGCGCCGCGCTTCGCCTTGCAATAGGTACTTTCGCTGATATAGGGCGAAAAGTGCCAGAAATGAGGCGTATTGGCAGAAGGTATCGTGCCGAACATGCGGCGGAATCCGCGTGCCATGCGTATAATCTTCTTCTGAAGCCGATAGGCGCAGCCCTGCTCGCTGCAGGCTATATGGTCCGGGTTCAGAATACTGAACACCTTCTCCGACTTACGCAACTTCTGATAACGCTCAAAACGAGCACAAAGATGATGTACCGGGCACGCCTCCTTGAGACATACCGTATCAATGGAATGGATTGAAATATAGTTCATGTTCTTTATTTTTTTAGTTGGATAAATAATTTTTTCTTCGAAAGATTGAGGGGCTGTTATCGGCAAATAGCAACTGGCGAACCACAGACAGCCAACTAGCCGCTATGAGAACAGTGGGCTGTTCTAGTCAGACAGCTATCGGAAAAGCCTGAGAAAGTATTTTAAGAAAGGAACTGCGAAAAACTCTTCACTCTTCACCTACCCCTCGGAAATGCCGATAAACAGAGGGGATTCGAGGAGGGTGTGTCATAAGTCTGTGACGCACCCTTTTTTTTTGTGTTTCTGTATATTCTAGTTGAATCGTAGTCTTTCTTCACAAAGGGAATCTTATTATATTGTATAGAAACTTTACTTTTCTTGTTTTATCGATAACAAAACAGCCCCAAAGTTCACAAAAGGGCATAATTGTCCCAGACGGTAAAACTGTCCAAATTGAGTTTTATCGTTTTATCCCCAAATATTTCTTCAAATTGAATCCTATACCGAACAACCCTATGTCCATGTAAACTTTGTCCTTTCCGAAAT
>ENA-OQDW01000777-OQDW01000777.1-human-gut-metagenome-genome-assembly--contig:-NODE-777-length-12774-cov-4.613110_pt1 | contig 12774 bp, 16 predicted proteins | sample MGYA00242784_ERZ504613 | MGnify/ENA primary metagenome ERZ504613 (study PRJEB26092, sample SAMD00036330) | human gut metagenome | host: Homo sapiens | study: EMG produced TPA metagenomics assembly of... | reverse complement strand
AGAGACGGTTAATTCTTTAACTTTCCTAAACATGGGAGCAACCGTCTGCCGGTATGCTCTTTCTATTTTTATTATACGCATTTTTCTCCGGTTTGTCAAGGGGCAGACCGGCGTTTTTTCGGTTTTGCTGTCTTGACAAAATTCGGCAGACTATGCTATCATGAAACCCTAGGGCATACCGAAAACGGTGGACGGTTTCGTTTCCTGCTCCCATGTACAATTTTGTACGATGGGAGGTGATGCTATGGAACATTATGTGACTTGGTCAGAGCTCTTAGCTCTCTTGACACTTTTAATTACTTTTGCATCTTTGCTATACGCAATTTTCCATGACGATCATAAAAAGAAGTAACCGCCCTCAGCGACCAAACTAGAGACGGTTAATTCTTTAACTTTCCTAAACATGGGAGCAACCGTCTGCCGGTATGCTCTTTCTATTTTTATTATACGCATTTTTCTCCGGTTTGTCAAGGGGCAGACCGGCGTTTTTTCGGTTTTGTTGTCTTGACAAAATTCGACAGACTATGCTATCATGAAACCCTAGGGCATACCGAAAACGGTGGACGGTTTCGTTTCCTGCTCCCATGTATCTGCATAGGATGGGAGGTGATGCTATGGAACATTACGTAACTTGGTCAGAGCTTTTTGCATTTCTGACGTTCTTGGTTACATTTACAACGCTGTTGTATCACATTTTCCATGACGATCATAAAAAGAAATAACCGCCCCTCTCGCAAATAGGCAGTTATTTCTTAACAACTATCGTGGGAGCAACCGTCTGCCGGTATGCTCTTTCTATTTTTATTATACGCATTTTTCTCCGGTTTGTCAAGGGGCAGACCGGCGTTTTTTTCGGTTTTGCTGTCTTATCCCATTCGAAACGCCCCATTCTGTTCCTGCGGCTCCGGTGTCCGCAGCTGTGCCTGACAGAGATGCTTTTGCTTGGTGCGGAGCGTTTCCTGAAACCCCAGCAGTTCCTCCAGCGACATGCGTTCCACCGCAGCAGAAACCGCATCTTGTGCCGCACTGCCCTCTACCAGAAACCGCAGCCGCACAATTTCCTGCCGCAGGCTGTTCTCCACGCGGTTCAGCAGAGCGTTCCGGTTTTGCAGCTGCTGTTCCAGCTGTTTGCAGCGGCGTTCGCCGTCGGTTTCCATGCCGAACTGCTTGGTCACCCCTGCCTCCCGCTGTGCCGGCACTGCCACAAAACTCCACTCATAGGCATCTGTCACATCAGACAGCACCACATGACAGCGTTTCTCCCCGTACAGCTGCCCCACGCGGTGTGCACAAGGATTCTTCCGGCGGTCACTGCCGCAGACCGAGCAGGTCTGCGATACGGCAGCACAGGAAATGCTCACTTCCTTCTTGATGCCGCCGTCAATTTCCCGAATCAGATCCCGATTGGCATCAGTGCGTACCATGTAAGCATGCCCTTTCAGAAATGTGTACACTTCGCCGGCAGAGGTCACACGCTCCGGCTCCTGTACCAGTTCCGCAGCATAGATTCGTGCAGTCTGATTTTCTCCCTTGGGATCGTGGTCAAAAATGCCGGTTTTCCCCACAAACAAAGCTTTCAGCTGCTCCAGAGCCTCCAGCGAAAAGCGTTCCCCGTCCCGATCAATTTCATTGTCACAGAGCCGCACATCAAAGAGGAATACCTCCTCCTGTGTGAGAGTACGCCGCGTAAAGCGGTTCAGCTGTTCCAGCTTGGCTTCCAGTTCCGTGCCGGACGGATTCTGTTCCTGATTTTCCATAGATCTATTCCTCCTGTTCTGCTGCACTGTTTTCCACACTGTGGAAAACCCTCCCGCGAAAAAACTTCTCCCACCCGTACAGCGGTTTCCTTGATTTTCCACATCGCCTGTGGAAAACTATTTTTTATGTGACGATGCACTTTCCACACTGCTGTGTGGAAAACGTACTGTCAGCTTGTGTGCAAAGCCGTCAGGCGGACTTTTTGCACAATGCTTCCACAAACTTACAGGCTCAGCACATGTACTGCTTCACTCAGCATCACGCGGAACGCCGCACGAATCGAAACCGTGATCACGTCCAGCTGGCTGTCGATCAGCTTGTCTGTTTCCAGCAGCACATCATCTGTGGTGATCATCTCCAGTGCAAAGCGGTTGTCCAGTCCCACGATGTAATCCGCGGACATGCCGGCACACTTTTGCAGCTGGGCACCAAAGGGCAGCAGAATGGTATTGGGCTGTGCAGAAGCCATATCCTGCATCTGCTCCATTGCCATGATTTCCGCAGCCACCGCCGGAGCCGCCAGCACCTTGGTCATGTCGAAGTTGCGGAATTCGCCGTACAGCTTCGCCAGATCGGCATAAGTCAGCTTGCCGTCTGTGACAACGTCGATCAGGGAACCATTGGTTTCCTTCATGCACAAAATGCTCTGTCCCAGCAGTCCGTTGGACAGACGCACGCCCACGGCACGGAGGATCGCACTGAATGCGTCCAGACGCTGACGGCGGACTGCCTCATAGGAAGCGTGAATGGAACGGCCGTACTTGTCCAGTCGCACGGTGTTTGCTGCTTCCAGATAGGAGGCAGTGGGCAGGGCATTGCCCTGTGTGGTCTTGGTGGTATAGGCGGTAGTGTCCGTCAGCACTGCCGGCTGATATTCTCCGGCGGGAGAAATGGTGTGCACTGCCACCAGATCAGACAGCACAGACTGTTCCATGCCGCTGCGAATGGCACGGCGGATAAACTCCGGAAACAGCACCGCACTGTCTGTGGTGGAGAAGAACTTCTCCACGCGGTCACAGTGGGAACCGCTGACGTGAATGTCAAAACGCTTCAGCTGACGCTCATACGCGTCCAGTCCGGCAAGGGGTGTTTCGGCATACGCACCAGACGGTCCATGCCCTCCAGTACCTCCGAAAAGCTCTTGCCAGTGATGTGATACATGCCCTTTTCCAGTTTCAGATCCTGATACATAAAATTCCTTCCCTTTCTGCCGCTTGCTGCGGCACGTGTTTTTATTATATGGAAACCGGCAGTTTCTGCCGGAAATTCCCGTTTATGCCGGATAAAACTCGTCCTGATACGCTTCCAGCCTCGTCCGCACACCGTTCCGATTGCCGGTCATGCGGATATGGGTAATGGGAGCGTTTTCAATAATGCCGGAGCAGGTGATCCGGTCGCCCAGATCTGCTGCCACTGCTCCGATGCGGTCGAAATAGTAGGAAACCAATCCCCGTCCGGCAAATTTCCGCCGAAACACCAGAGCCTGCTGCGGGTCGTAGAGATACTGCCGATCCAGCGGCAGCTGTTTTGTCCGCACCAGTTCCAGTGCTGCGGCGTTGGGGTCGTTCTCCTGAAATTTTCCATAGGTGCCGTCGGCATCTGCCATGGAAAACCGGCTGTAAATGCGGGACTGGTTTGCTGTCATGCCCATGCCCAGCAGTGTGTTTGCACCCACATAAAAATTCCGGTATGTTTCCGGCAGGTGCATGCGAATTTCGTTGGCATGGTACACAAAGGGATACCGCCCGCAAAGCTTATAGGTCAGGTTTGCCACGCCGTCCCACATGCTGGTGCCCTCTTTGACAAAGAGATAGTTGCTGGTATCCGTGTCAGATTCCCACGTGATCTCCTTGGGAAATGTCACGAAATCCTGCATCAGTTTGTCCAGCGACATAGCAGTGTGCAGCCCTGGCTCCAGCTGATTTTGCAGCAGCAGTGCCGTCAGCCCGCGGGAGGAAAACCGCATATAGGAGGTGCCGTTTTCCTGCACCAGCCGGAACTTTTCCACTGTCCCGAAGTGCAGTTCCGTGCCGTCCAGCAGCAGCTGTACCCGATAGATGCCGGTGAACTGCTGTATGCTGAAATTCCCGTACACCGTCGCCGTCAGCTGGCTGTAGGCGTGTAGGCTTCCTTGTCCAGCGTAAAGGCGGCAATGCCGTTTGCAAGATACGCCTTTCCGGTTCTGGTAATTAACACCACCTGTATCATGTGCTGCCTCCTTCCGTTTCCGCCGTCACACGGCTCAGGGCGTTGGGAGCGATCAGCGTCAGCTGACAAGGCAGCACGCCCTGTGCCGCCGTTTCCGAAATCGTATATGCTGCCAAACTGGTGCCGAAAAACCGCAGATCCCGCAGATCAAAGGCGAACAGTGTCCGTTCCCGTATGGCGGAATCCAACGCCAGAACCACCTCTGCGGGGCTGTCTGCGAAGCAGAATTTGCCGTCCAGCACCAACTGTCTGGCACGGCAGCTGGTATTGGTCACATAGCCTGCTCCCTGTACACCGCCCTGCTGGGCGTACTGTCTGGTACCGGAAAGCTTCCAGCCGGCAGCGTAAAAGGTAAGATCGCCCAGACGAACGGGAAACTCCCGCGGGGAAACCACCTGAAATGTTCCACTCATGGTGCAAGCACCTCCTCTTTGGCAATTTGAAAGACACCGGAGAGGGTAAAGCTGCCCTCCAGTGCAATTTTCCGGAACTGTTTCCACTCCGTGGGTGCTCCGGTGCGAATCTTCTGCACGGTGCAGCCGGCGGACAGCATACCGGAAACCACCGTTTGCCAATAGCGGTCATACAGCACTTGTGCGTCCGTTTCCGGAGCCGTCAGCAGCCGCACTTGAGCAGCGGCGGAAAATGGAAAATACCAGTAAGTTTCGTCGGAAAACGCCTGCTCCGTTTCCAGCGCAGTGATTCCCACGGTGAGGAAAGATTCCTCTCGTTTGGCAAAGGGTGCGGGATCATACGCGGCATAAACCGCCCAGTTGCCCTTTACCCGTAGTGCGGCTTTCAGCCGTTTCAATAGTAATTCCAGCAGCATTTATTGACGTTCCTTTCTTGATTTGTAAAAATCTATGGGAAATACCAAGATGTCCACAATTCTCCGTGTAATTTTCGTGTGATGCTTGACCTTGTAGCACAAATGCAACGCGAACTCTTTTCTTTTTTTGCTCTTTTTTTCTTTTCAGTAAAGAAGCGGCGGGTCGCCGCTGACCCTACGCCCCAATTTCAAGAGTGAAAAGGGTAATGTTACGGCGGCAGCAGCCGCCTGTTCGCCCCACCGGGGGATTTTTGTGAATGAAAATCTATGGGGAACAGTTTCTTGTGTAATCTTCGTGTGAAGCTTGACCTTGTAGTACAAGTGCAACGCGAACTCTTTTCTTTTTTTGCTTCTTGTGAAATGGGTTGGCTGCTGTAGCGGGTAACCCCTCAGTCAAGCCTACAGCTTGCCAGCTCAGCACAAGGCACGCCCTTCGGGTGCCTAAAGGGGAGCCTAGCAATACAAACTTGCAAACGCCGTATGAAATAAAGTTACCCACCTATACCAGAAAACACCTGAATACCAACATTACCGATACAGGCAAGGGCAACAATCGGCGTTGGCAAGTCCAAGGCGGACAGCGAGGAACGAGCAAATTCCGCCGAACGGTTTCGACGCGACTGCCCCAGAAAGTACACTTCACGGAGGAACTCCTCCACCGCCTAACGACAGTTCCCCTCCCTCTGTGACAGCAAGCCCAAGGCGGACAGCGAGGAACAAGCGAACTCCGCCGAACGGTTTCGACACGGCTGCCCCAGAAAGTACACTTCACAGAAGAACCCCCTACACCGCCTGAAACAAAAACGTTTCATCTTCCAGCAGCGACCGGCACAGCCGGCGGTATGCCTGTACCAGCAAGCCGGCAAACTCCAGCTTCTGGGCAGCGTCTGTGTTCTGTGCGATCGTTCCGGCAAAGGTGCAGGCTGCCCGATCTCTGGCGGCGGTGATCTCCGTGTACCGGAGAAACGCCACCGCTGCCGCCAGCCAGTTCAGACGGGCATCGTCCTCGTCCGCCCCATCCTTCAGAGCCTGCTGCACTTCCAGAATCGCTTCGTCCAGCACGGGCTGTACCGCATCAGGCAATTCCTCCTCGCCGGCAAACAGCAAAAACAGCGAGCGGATCTGATTTTGTACCATTTTTCGAATCCCTCCTCAGCAATTCTCCAACTGTTGTTCCAGCTGTGCCGCCTGTGCGTTCCACAGCCGTGCCTGTGCATACTCGGTTTCGTCCTGTAGATTGATGTTGCTCCACTCCACCGAAACGCCGGCCGCAGACCCCGCCAGCCGCAGGAATGCGATCCCCACACGGCGGAGCACCGGCTCCAGCAGGCGACGGTAATATTCTAATTCAGAAGTCAGAATATCCGCCTGCTGGCTGCTCATGCGTTCGGTAGAAGTCCAGTTCAGCCCCAGCAGAAACGGCGGAATGGACAGCTTGGCGATCAGCTGTTCCAACAGCTGCCGCACCGGCACTTCCGTATCCAGCAGGGCATTGTCTGCCCCGATGACCCGAATGTCCACATCGCCGGCACAGATAAAGTCCCGAATCTCGCCCTGTGTGCCGGCACGCATGCCCTCGCTCCACTCCCTGGCGATCTGCCTTGCCCGTTCGCCGGCATAGGCACGTTCGGCTGGTCGGCAGAGGCTTATAGGTAACAGCATAGCGGACGTTGCCCATGCGGTCGTAATTCTGCCCGATACACTCAAAGATCCGCAGCAGAATCCGGCTCAATGCCGGCAGTCCACGCAATACCGATACTCCATAAACACCGCCGGCAGGGGGATTCAGTGCCGTGAACAGGATGCGTTCCGGTCTTGCGATCCGCACCGTGTCCGATTCCTGCTCCCCGCGAAGCCAGTACTGCCGTTCCAGCGGCTGACTGCCGGAGCGAATCTGCACCAACTCTGCGGGGACTGTCTGTAAGCCGCCCAGAAAGCCGGTGCGGTTGTCTATCAGCATTTCCCCAAGAGCATTGCCGTAGGTCAACAGGCTGTCCAGATAACAGTCCGCAAAACTTTGCAGGGACTGTCCGGTCAGCCCCACCGGCACGTTCTGTACAAAATCGTCCAGCTGCGGCTGCATGCGTCTGTCCTCGCACACCAGCCGGAAACTGCCGGTGAGCCGGACGATTTTTCCAATTGCGGCATCGATCACCGGCACCGCCCGACGCAGTCCGGTGTACAGTGCCGCTTCACAGGGATTCGGCGTTTCCGGCACGGCATAAGGCTGTTCCTGCCGTGCCGCAGTCTGTAAAATGCCGCCGCCCACAGGTGGTTTCTTTTTCCTCGGAAATAATCCCATACATTCTGACGGGAAAAGGAGGGCAATACCGCACAAAGATTGTGCGACAGATGCGTCGTCAAATTTTTCGTCAGATGAAACAAAAAGCGGAGTGAATACTGGATGTATTCACGAGCATTTTTGTGAAATATGGCGGGAAATTTGCAAGCAGATGGCGTGCAAAGTCGCCAGACGCTCTTTGTGCGGTATTGCCGGAGTGCTTTCCCCGTCATCTCACCTCCTTGCTGCGGATACCGCAAAAATCCGTCTGCCGGATTCCGGCAGACCACTGTGCGTACAAAATAACGCATGTCGTCCATGGCGTGGTCGTGCTCCTTTTTGGGAGCATCTCCGTGAATGGAATCGTTCCAGCAGTACTGGCTGAACTCTCGCCGAATATCCCGACAGGATTCGCAGAACCGCAGCTTGTCTTGCAACAGCAGGCGGCTGACCTGCTGAATGCCGGCGTTCACGTCGTTGTCTGCCGGAAGCACCCGAAATTTCCCGTGGCTGTGAATGCAAGCAATAAAGCTTGCTGCGGAAGGGTCCACCACCACAGTTTCGATGTTATATCCGGCGGCAAGCTGTTCCAATGCGGCATAATGTTCCTCATCGGTTCGCCGTTCGCCCTCGGCTCTTGCGTCATAATAGTATTCCTCCAGCCGGTACCACGTGCCGTCACAGTGTCCCCACAGCCCGAAAGAGGACGGGTTCACTGTGCCATAATCACAGGAGATCCAGTAGCGGTCACAGGGCGGAGCCGACGGCACCACATGGCGTTCCGGTGTAAACATGGGATACACCAGCCCGTCCGCCGCCGTCCACTTGCCCAGTACAAATCGGTCATAAAATGCCCCGCTGTACATGCGTTCGTACCGCTGCCGCACACGCTTGGAAAGAGAGGGGTTGTCCGCCATGGTGAAGTGGAGATACAGGGCGTGTTTTTCCTTGGTCTTGCGGATCCACTCCCGATAGAACCAGTGGTTCGGGTGGTCGGGGTTGCAGTTGAACCACAGCCGCGACCCCGTCACACTGCACCGTGCCAGTGCCTGCTCCACAAAGGAACGGGGCATCAGTGCCACTTCGTCCAGAAACACCCCGCAGAGTGTCATGCCCTGAATCAGTGCCGCAGAACTTTCGTCCCTGCCGCCAAAGAGATAGAACCGGTTCGTCCTGCCGGAAAGAGAAATGTCCACATAATTCCTGCTCACCCGTTCCAGACAGGTGAACCCCAGACTGCCCAGCAGTTCCAGCAGCGGTGTCATGACATTTCGCTTTAGGGACGTGATCGTCTTGCCGCACAGGGCAAAGCTGCCGTTCTGGAAACAGGTCATCGCCCAGCTGACAAAGCCGATAGACATGGCGAGAGTTTTTCCCGAACGAACAGCACCGTCACAGATAATGGCATCATAGTCGCAGTAGGGCTTGCGGCTCCACCACGACATGGCGAGTTTCTGCTGGGGCGAAAAGTTCTTAATCTTCTGCATCGCTGTCCACCGCCTCTCTGCCGGAAAGTGCCGTCAGCAGGGCATGTGCCGCCGCCTTGCTGTCTGCATCACCGCCGTACTCATACAGAGCCGTCAACGCTTTCAGCCGGTCAAAGAAGTGGATCTCCATGCCGCCGTTTTTGTCCCGTTTCACAGAGGACACCGGAAACAGATCCAGAGCCTGTACCGCTGCCGCTCCAGGCGGTTCCTCTGCCAGCAGCAGCCCGATCGCATCATTGCTTCTGCCGAACGCCAGCCGTTCCAGTCCTGCCCGTACCGCTGCCGCCGGATCATCGTGGAGCACACTGCGGTAGTTCGCCACCATGCGGCGATAACACTGCTGTCGGAGAATCGCCGCCCCGTCTGCCGCAGCCGTTTCCGGTGGGTATCCGGCACACCGTGCCGCCTCTGCGACATCGCCCAGTCTGGCATAGTGACAGCAGAACAGGGCACGCCGTTTGGATTCCGTTGAGTTTGACATATCTTTCCATTTCTCCTTTCGGTTTTCTGCGACAGGAACTGTTCGTTTCCGACAACCCCTCTCACTAATAGGCTCTCAGAGGGCAAAAGTTGCACGCCGACGTGCAACTATGAACTCGAATTTACACGATGTCTTATGATTGTTTACATTCGAAGCCGTTTTTACCATGTTTTGGCTTGACAGATAGGCTTCACCGTGCTATAATATATGCGTAATCAATATTATACGACGTATAATATTGCAATAAAAAAAGAAACGCACATTCCACAAAGAGAGAGGAAGGCGGTATCTGATGTATCAGTCTGACACAAAATCACATGGGGCTGGAGCCAAAACGTCCTAAAATACATTGCTATGGGGACGATGCTGCTCAATCACATCGCTACAATTTTTCTGCCCGCTGGGACGGTACTGTGTGAACTGTTCACCGCAGTGGGATACTTCACAGCGATTTCCATGGTCTATTTTTTGGTGGAGGGATATGGCTACACCCGTTCGAAGCGAAACTACTTTTTCCGCTTGCTGTTGTTTGCGGGAATCTCCCAGCTGCCCTATGACTTGGCATTTTCTGAAACAGACACGCTGAAGTTCTGCGGGTTGAACATGCTGTTTACCCTCTGTATTTGCTTTGGAATCCTTTGGGTGCTGGAACACGGAAACAATCGCTGGATAAAGGGCGTTGCGGTTTTGGCACTGATCCTGCTAAGCAGCATCAGCGACTGGGCATGGCTGGCACCGATTTTCACACTGCTGTTTCGCTGGGCAGGAAAGAACTGCACCAAAGAAGCCATTGCATTTGCCGTTGCAGCACTGCTGTTTGGCGGAATGAATGTACTAGGTGGATTGGGACGTTTCTCCTTAGAAGAAAACCTGCTGTATGCATTTTTAAGTATGGCGGGAATTGGCACATCTGCCCTCGGCATTTTGTTGTGCTATAATGGAGCACGCGGAACACGATGCCGGACATTTTCCAAATGGTTTTTCTATCTTTTTTATCCCGTTCATCTGCTTATTTTGGGAATTCTTCGAATTTTCCTGCAATAAAACCCACCTTGAGGAGGTGAAACCATTGTCTGCATTTTCAATTGGTGCAACGCTGCTGGATGCAATGGTGCTGGCTCTGCTGACCAAGGAGGACACCTACGGCTATCAGATCACCAAGGACATTCAGGAACACTTTGCCGTTTCAGAATCCACCCTGTATCCGGTGCTGCGGCGGCTGCAAAAGAACGGCAGCCTTACCACCTATGACCGCCCCTATCAAGGGCGAAACCGCCGGTACTACCGCATCACAGTTTCCGGCAGGGCACTGCTGGAACAGTACCGGAAAGAGTGGCTCAACTATAAACAACAGGTAGACTTCTTTCTGGACGAGAAGAACTAGGGCAACCAATCCCGCATATAAATCAGCCTCCCTGAAAGGGGAGGGGGACCGCCGTTAGGCGGTGGAGGGGTTGCTTCATGAAAGTTTCTTCGTTAGGGCAACCCCTCATGATCCAAAAAGCAATCATCAAAAAGGAGCGATATTCCTATGACACCACAAGTATACTGTGCCCGTCTGGAACGAGCACTTTCTCTCATGCCGGCAGCGGAACGGCAGGAAACGATCCGCTATTATCTGGAATTTCTGGAAGATGCCAGCGAAGAAGAACGTGCCGCACTGGGCACACCGGAAGCACTGGCACAGCAGATCCTGCGGGAGAACGGCATTTCTCCCCAGCCCGCTGTCATAAAACATTCGAACCGCACGGCAAAGCTGATCGTTCTGGCATGCACCTTTTACATCTGGCTGCCGCTGCTGGTCACATGGTACAGCCTGCTGCTCACCGCCCTGATCGTGCTGATATGCATTCCCGTTTCGCTGGGAGCCGTTCTGCTGGGCGGACTGTTCAGCTTTGTAATCACCGTATTTCAGGACGTTCCCACCGCTCTGATGCTGCTGGGCTTCGGACTGGGCAGCGGCGGTGTCGGCATTCTCGTTGCCTATCCCATCTGGCTGGCGTGCAAGGGCATTGTCCGGTTCACCATATTTACCACGAAAAAAATGCTGCACTTTGTGCTGAAAGGGGACGATACCCAGTGAAAAAACGAATTCTTGTCGTCGCTGCCGCCTATGGGCTGGTGCTGCTGGGCTGGGGTGCCACGGGTTCCTTTTCGCCGTGGGCAAGATCTCAGACCGCTGCACCGGCAGCCGTGGAAACCATTCAGCTGGAACACCTTTCGATCCGTTCCGGAAAATCCACGTCCATTCGAACCGCAGACCGCTGTATCACCAAACAACGGGGCACCACACTTTCCGTTCGTTCGCGGCTGCCCCTGTTTTCCTCCGATTCCGATGTCACGCTGACGCTGCCGGCAGAACAGTTTGCCCAGCTGAAACAGGCATTGCAGACCACTGAAAGGAGCAATTAAAAAAATGAAAATGAAACCTTGGATCATTGCCGGTGTCAGCTGCCTTTGTGCCGGAACGATCTGCTGTGGTGCAGCGGTTTGTGCCGGAGCACTGGATCAGAACCGCTATCGGGAAAACATGCACCTCATCGACCAGACCGACACACCCTCGGAAACATTTACCTCTGTGCTCATGGACATTGACAACGCCGACGTGACAGTTCAAAACGGCAGCAAATTTTCCATTGCCGCCGAAAATGTGCCGCAGAACAGCTACCATGTTGCCGTAGAAGACGACACGCTGCAAATCCAGCTGAATTCCGATTCCGAACCGTGGTACAGCTATACCCATTTCGGATTTCACCCGTTCCATGCCCCTGCCGCAAAGATCACCGTCACCCTGCCCGTCGAATACAGAGCCGTTGCCATTGCCAACCATGCCGGCGACTGTACCATTTCCGGCATTCATGTCAGCACCCTGTCTGTCGATCTGGACTACGGCGATTGTCAGGTGAAAAATGTCACTGCGGCAAACCTGACTGCGGATAATGATGCCGGCGATCTGTTGCTGTCAGACAGCATTGTCAGCGGCACAGCTTCCCTAGAACTGGACTATGGTGACCTCACTGTCAAGCAGACAGAGATCGGAAATCTCTGTAAGGTGAAAAACAATGCCGGTGATGTGCGGCTGACAGACGTGTCCTGCGGCAGCAGCGAAATGGAACTGGACTACGGCAGCTTAAAATTGCAGAAGTTCACCGAAACCGATCAGGCACAGTCCAGTGCGTTCACCATTTTCGACGGTGATGTGCACTGTGAAACCAGCACCCTCTGGAACAGCAGCTTTGATCTGGAATTCGGGGATTTCAGCACCATTGATACCGCCCTGTACGGCAAGAACACCATTGCCATGGACTACGGCGATGTACAGCTGAATCTCCACGGCAAAAACAGCGACTATAATGTTGGTTACTCTTACGCCGCCGGCTCTCTGAATGACAGCAGCCGGAACCAGATCCTGATCAGCGGCGATAAGACCGTTGTAGATGCCACTGTTACGTTTACGGAATGACTGCGTTGCAGCAGAGAGAACAGACTTTTAAGGAAACACCGCATAAAGCCCGCCTGACGGCTTTGTGCGGTGTTTCCTTAGTCTTGAGGCAATACTTGGCGGAGCAATGGCAGATGACTTTTTCATGCTTTCGCGTTCCCCGATTCCCCGCCGCCGACCCCGATTTTCCTGTAAAGGCAATACCGCACAAAGATTGTGCGACAGATGCGTCGTCAAATTTTTCGTCAGATGAAACAAAAAGCGGAGTGAATACTGGATGTATTCACG
>ENA-OQDW01000776-OQDW01000776.1-human-gut-metagenome-genome-assembly--contig:-NODE-776-length-12787-cov-1.295656_pt1 | contig 12787 bp, 22 predicted proteins | sample MGYA00242784_ERZ504613 | MGnify/ENA primary metagenome ERZ504613 (study PRJEB26092, sample SAMD00036330) | human gut metagenome | host: Homo sapiens | study: EMG produced TPA metagenomics assembly of... | reverse complement strand
TTAGTCGTTGTGTTTAAGCGGTTTTCGCCTAAACTGGCGCATACAAAATTTAAGGGGGATTTATTGTGAACAAAACTGAACTTATTGCTGCAGTAGCAGAAAAAGCTGGCCTCACCAAAAAAGATGTAGAGAAAGCAGTAGCTGCTTTACTCGAAACCGTAAAAGGTGAAGTTGCTAAAAAGGGCAAAGTACAACTGATTGGTTTCGGTACTTTTGAAGCTCGTACTCGTAACGCTCGTACCGGTAAAAATCCTCGTACCAACGAACCCATCAAAATTCCGGCAGCAACCGTTCCCGCTTTCAAAGCTGGTAAAGCTTTCAAAGACGCTGTTAACGCTGCTCCTGCAAAAAAACACAAAAAATAATCTTGGGTTTCAAGAATGCCGGGCCAAACAGCCCGGTATTTTTGTCTGATTAATTAACAGGAAGGAGCTCAAAATGGCTGAGATGCGCAGAAAAAAACGCCGCAGCTCTAATGACTTTTTATGGGTCCTGATTATTTTACTGATCATCTGCTTGGGCGTATTGGGCAGGCAGGAGTACAAGATCTACCAGATCAATAAGGAAATGTCAGCCACTCAGCAGCGTGTCGACGAATTAAAAAAGTTCAGGCTGAGCTTGAAGCTGAACGCAAACGTTTGGACGATTTGAATATATTGAAAACTGGCGCGTGAAGACCATAATATGGTTGGCAAGAACGAAGTACCGCTGTTTATAGTTGATGAACAGGAAAAGCAGCAAAAACAGGAAACAGAAGCTGAGGAAAAGAAAAAATAACAGCTGTACAGTCGATTTTACTGGCGTACAGCTGTTATTTTTATCTTTTTTCATATATTTGTACAATGCAGTTGACACTGATTTTAAAAGAAGGGTATAATACTTACTGTATAAAGATTTTTTAAGGGGGATTATCCGCTTTATGTCACTCGAAGTTGGTGCAATCGTTGAAGGTGAAGTTACTGGTATCACAAATTTTGGAGCGTTTGTGCAATTGCCTGAAGGAAAAGTTGGTCTTATACATATTTCCGAAGTCTCCAATGTATATGTAAAAGATGTACATGATTTTTTAAAGGAAAAAGATAAGGTCAAGGTCAAAGTGTTGTCTATTGACGAACGCGGTAAGATAGGTCTGTCCATTAAGCAGCTGACACCGCCGCCTCCGGCACCTCCGAAACCGCAGCGTCCGGTAAGTCAGGAACGTCGTGCACCTAAAGTGGCACCTCCTGTTTCCTTTGAAGATAAATTATCGCGCTTTTTAAAAGACAGCGATGACAGATTATTAGATCTGAAACGCAATACGGAGTCTAAGCGCGGCGGCCGTGGCGCCAGCCGCGACAGATAATGTCTAAAAAGGCACTTCCAGCAGAGGTGCCTTTTATTTGGGTTGTAGGATAATAAGGTGAAACGATGAAAGAACACAGGCAAATTACTGAAATTCTCGATCAGGTAGAGGAACATCTGCCTGTCGGCAGTAAAATAATTGTTGCCTGCAGCGGTGGGGCCGATTCAATTGCTTTGGCTGATGCACTGCTGCTGCTGCAGGAAAAACGGAAGTATCAGCTGGTAGTTTGTCATGTAGAGCATGGTTTGCGTGGCAGCGAAGCTTTGGCTGATGCTGATTTTGTTGTGGAATTCTGCCGGATTCGTCAGGTTGCCTGTGAAGTTCTGCGTGTTGACGCTAAAAAATTTGCTGCGGAGAGTAAACTTTCTGTAGAGGACGCGGCTCGTAAATTACGCTATACTGTTTTATTTGAGATTCTCAGTAAACACAAGTCTGAGTATATTGTGACAGCACACCACCGTGACGATCAGGCAGAAACCCTGCTGCTGCATTTGCTGCGAGGCAGCGGTGCGGAAGGGCTTGGGGGAATGCGCTGTCACAATAACAGTATCGTACGGCCCTTTTTGCAGGTGAGCCGTCGGATGCTGGAAGCATATTGCGCAATGCGTAGCTTGGATTATCGTACTGACAGCAGTAATATGGATTTGTAACTATACGCGGAATAAAGTGCGGCATATATTGCTGCCTTTGCTGGAACGGGAATTCAATCCTATATCAAACAGGCTTTAGCACAGACTGCGACGTTGATTGCTGAGGATGCTGATTGTTTGAATGAGCTGGCAGAAGAGAAGTTTTGCAGTATGTGCTGCAGGACGATCATTCCTGCAGCTGTGATACAGCCTGGCTGCTTTCGCTGCCTGCCGCGCTGTGTTCGCGTATCATCAGGATGATGTGGAAAAAGCTTGGAGCTGCAGGTCTGCTTACCTTTCAGCAGACGCAGCAGGTGATCGGCTTGGTGCATAAAGGCAGCAGCAATAAAAGGCTTATGCTGCCTAGCGGGACCTGTGCTGTATACAGCTATGGCAAGCTTACAGTTGCTGCAGCTGAAACACCGTCAGCGATAGCAGCGCAGAATTATGTTTTTGATTTGGCTGAGCTGCAGAAAGCTGGCAGGCTGCAAGTTGAGCTCCCAAACGGTATTTTAAGTTTGGGTTACTTTAAGGGATCAGCAAGTCCATTGGGGCATGCAACAATATATCCCTGGCATTTGCTGCAGGACAGGCAGCTGGAAGTGAGGCAGAGGCAGGACGGCGACATATTTTTCCCGGCGGGGTCTTTGGGAAGTAAAAAATTAAAAAAGTATTTTAACGACATTAAAGTACCTCCGGAACAGAGAAAAAGTCAGCTTTTAGTAACCTGCGGTAAACAGGTCCTATGGCTGGTGGGAGGGAAAGCTGCAGGCTGGCATGAACAGGAGCAGGGCTGCGAAGCATGGCTGACGTTGGATATTAAATATTTCAGTCTGGGAGATGACAAGTAGTGGATATGCATGAAGATATTGGTAAAATCTTACTGACGGAGGAAGAAATAAAAGCGCGGGTCCGGGAATTGGGAGCCCAGCTGAAACAAGATTATGCAGGCAAAGAAGTAGTAGTAATAGCACTTTTAAAAGGCGCCGCTTATTTTGCTACTGATCTGACTTTGGCAATGGATATGCCTGTCAAGATCGATTTTATGGTCGCGTCTTCTTATGGCAACAGCACTAATAGCTGCGGTAATGTCAGCGTTAAGCTTGATGTGGCTGAGGAACTGGCGGGACGGCATGTGATTCTGGTCGATGACATCATTGACACAGGGCTGACCCTTGAAGCTGTTTGCTGTATGCTGCAGCAGCACAAGCCGGCTTCTATCAAAACAGCGGTAATGTGCGATAAGGCCGACAGGCGCGTCAATGGTAAAAGTGCGGATTATGTAGGCTTCTGTATTCCTGACGAGTTTGCTGTAGGCTATGGATTGGATTACGCCGGTAACTATCGTAACTTACCTTATATCGGTGTTTTAAAGCCTTGTGTTTATGCGCGTACATGATTTTATCGACTAATGGTTGTTAGAATTTCCGCATCTATATTATAATAAAAAATGTACGTTACTGTAATTTGGTAGACGATCGCAGTGGAAGGAGGAGCAATTCCTTGAATAGATTTTTTTAAGAACGTGACGTTCTATTTGCTGATTATCATCGTGGCAATCTGGATGATCGATTATTATTCGGCTAGCACGGTCAGCAAAACAGACATCACTTATAGTGCGTTTATGAAGCACGTGCAGAAGATGAGGTCAAACAGGTAACGATAGTTGATAACGTCATCAGCGGTAAGCTGAAAGATGGTAAAGATTTCTCAACTGTGGCTCCCAGTGATGACAGCCTGATCCCGACTTTACGTGCCCGTGATATTGAAATTAAAGCCGAGCTGCCGCCGCAGCCGCCTTGGTGGACGACTATCTTAAGCTCGCTTTTGCCGATGCTTTTGATCGTCGGTATTTGGTTTATGCTGATGCAGCAAAGCCAGGGGGCGGAGGCCGGGTTATGAATTTCGGCAAGAGCCGTGCCCGTCGTTATGACGAAGACAATATTAAGATTACTTTTAAAGATGTCGCTGGTGCTGATGAAGCGAAGCAGGAACTGGAAGAAGTTGTCGAGTTCCTGAAGCATCCGAAGAAATATAATGATCTCGGTGCCAAAATACCGAAAGGTGTTTTACTCTACGGGCCGCCTGGTACAGGCAAGACACTTCTGGCCAAGGCTGTCGCTGGTGAAGCTGGCGTACCGTTTTTCAGTATTTCCGGTTCAGATTTCGTAGAAATGTTTGTCGGCGTAGGCGCTTCCCGTGTCCGAGATTTGTTTGAACAGGCTAAAAAGAGCGCTCCCTGTATCGTTTTCATTGATGAGATCGACGCTGTCGGCCGTCAGCGTGGTGCAGGCTTAGGCGGCGGTCATGATGAGAGAGAACAGACCTTGAACCAGCTGCTGGTCGAAATGGATGGTTTCGGAGCTAATGAAGGCATCATTATGATTGCTGCAACCAACCGTCCCGATATCTTGATCCGGCACTTCTGCGCCCGGGACGTTTTGACAGACAGATCGTCGTTGATCGTCTGATATCAAAGGCCGTCAGGAAATTTTAAAAGTCCATGTTAAAGGTAAGCCTATCAGTCCTGAAGTCGAGCTTGGCGTTATTGCCCGCAGAACTCCTGGTTTTACCGGCGCGGATCTGAGCAATCTGGTCAATGAAGCTGCGTTGATGGCTGCCCGTAAAAATAAGAATAAAATCGATATGCCGGAAATGGAAGAAGCGGCGGAGCGTGTTATTATGGGTCCCGAGCGCCGCAGCCGCGTGATCAGTGATAAAGAAAAACGTCTGACTGCCTATCATGAAGGCGGCCATACTCTGGTAGGTATGCTGCTCGATAATACTGATCCGGTTCATAAAGTAACTATTATTCCGCGTGGGCGTGCCGGCGGTTATACATTGAGCCTGCCGAAAGAGGACCGTTACTATGCGACCCGCAGTGAAATGCTGGACGAATTGAAGGTGCTTTTAGGCGGCCGTGTTGCTGAAGCTCTGGTACTGAAAGAAATTTCCAGCGGTGCCAGCAATGACCTGCAGCGTGCTACATCTCTGGCCCGTCAGATGATCTGTGAATACGGTATGAGCCTGAATTGGGTCCGATGACGTTTGGTCATCGTCAGGACCAGGTTTTCCTGGGACGTGATATTGGCAGAGATAAAGACTACAGTGAAGAAGTCGCTGCCAAGATCGATAAAGAAATCCGTAAATTTATTGATGAGGCTTACCAGAAAACGGAAAGTCTGCTGAATGAAAATATGGATAAACTGCATTTGATTGCGGATGCACTTATTGAAAGAGAAACTTTGGAAGGCGAAGAAATCGATCAGTTGATGAAATATGGTAAAATTTTATCTAAAGAAGAGAATACTTCTGAGATCGGAACTCCGGAGCCGGCAGAGGTGCAGCCCGCAGAATCTTCTGCAGCTCCCAGCGAGCAATAGTCTGTAATCTAAGACCGTCCCTTGAATTTCGGGGACGGTTTTTCTGTGACTTGACTTTTGGTTAACCCAGTGCTAATCTAAGGGTAACATTGTGTGGGAGTGTGATGATATGCGGGAACGCATTTTAGAAATATTGCGCAGTAAAATGCCTGCTCCTGTTTCAGGGGAAGTGCTTTCTCAGGAACTGGCAGTATCGCGTACGGCGATTTGGAAGCATATCCAGGCTTTAAAAAATGAAGGCTATACTATAGAATCCGTACCTAAAAAAGGCTACATCCTGAAAGAAGTACCTGACAGATTGAAGCCTGCAGAAGTTGTCGCTAATCTGAAAACGAAATGGCTCGGACATCATATACACTACTGTGAGCTGACGACGTCTACAAACGAACTGGCTAAACGTCTTGCCGGTGAAGGCTGCGAAGATGGCCTGGTGGTGATCGCGGAAGAGCAGAACTCCGGCAAGGGGCGTTTGTCACGCGGCTGGTTTTCTCCGTTTGCCCATGGAGTATGGTTTTCGGTTGTCTTAAAGCCGCCGTTCATGCCGCAGGAAGCGTCGAAGTGTACGCTGCTGGCAGCGATTGCCGTCGTGAAAGCCGTAAATAAGTATAAAGGCGTACAGGATCGATCAAATGGCCTAACGACGTTTTACTGGACGGTAAAAAACTGGTGGGCATTTTGACAGAAATGAGCGCTGAATTTGGACGGATAAATTATATCGTTATCGGTACCGGTATCAACGTCAACGTACCCAAAGAGATGGTGCCGGAAGAACTGCGAGCAACAGCTGTATCGCTCGCTGATGTTGCCCGTGAGCCTATCAGCAGAGTCGAACTGCTGGCTGATGTGTTGGGCTATATGGAAGAACTGTATGAAAAAAGTTTTGCATGAAGGTTTTAAACCGGTGCTTGAGGAATGGAAAAAAATATTCTTCGACTTTAGGTCAGCAGGTCAAAGTTATTGCACCTGACCAGACTTATTTCGGTGAAGCTGTCGATATAGACGAAGATGGTCTTTTAATGGTAAAACGCGAAGACGGCAGAATCGAAAAAGTCATTGCCGGTGATGTTTCGATCCGGCCTGCCCAGGCCAAGCAGGGGGAATACGCGTAATGAAGATCAGAGAGATGCTTCTGGCCGGAACCTTTGTCACGATGATGATCATCAGTGCATATATCATAGTTCCTATTGGGCCTGTTCCCATTACGATGCAGCCTTTGGTCGTGCTTTTGGCCGGTATGCTTCTGGGAAGCCGCTTAAGCGCTGTCAGCATATGCGTGTGGGTGATGCTCGGCTGTGTGGGACTGCTGTATTCAATCAGGGACAGGGGCGGAGCTGTGATGCTGGTCGGACCTACCGGAGGCTTTATCATTGCATTTATTATTACGGCCTGGCTTGTTGGTTATCTTACAGAACGTGACCTGGAAGCAAGTTATTTAAAAAATCTTATGTATATGTGCGTGGGAATGCTGGTATGCTATGCGATAGGCCTCATCGGCTTCAAGCTCAGCTTCCAGTACTTTCTGCAAAAAGCCCATGAGTTGGGACAATGCCATACTTTTAGCAGTTGCGCCATTTCTTCCATTTGATATAATAAAGGCTGCAGCGGCTGCGCTTATTGGCGCTAAAGTGCGCAAGGCTTTACTCCTGGCAGGTCTGCTTGAGCGGACTAAATAAGCTCCTTGAGGAGGAACATGAATGTTATTAGTAATTGATGTAGGTAATACCAACATTGTAGCAGGTGTTTTTGACGATAAAGAACTGGTCTGCCATTGGCGCTTTTCCACAGATCGCAGTAAAACTGCCGACGAATATGGTATTTTATTACGCAGTATGTTCAATTATACGCGGATGCCTATGGATCAGATTAAGGCAATCATTATTTCCAGCGTTGTACCGCCGCTGATCGTACCGCTCTGCCATATGTGCGAGCGTTATTTTGAGCTGACGCCTATGGTCGTAGGCCCCGGTATTAAAAGCGGTATCTCACTGCGCTACGACAACCCCAGAGAAGTCGGTGCAGACCGTATAGTTAATGCGGTTGCCGCGTTTGACAAATACAGCAAAAAAGGTATGCCGATGATCATCGTTGATTTCGGCACCGCGACTACATTTTGCGCCCTGCTGCCGACAGGCGAATATTTAGGCGGCGCTATCGCCCCTGGTATCGGTATTTCTACGGAGGCTTTGTTCCAGAGAACGGCAAAACTGCCGCGTATCGAGCTTATCAAACCTAAAAACGTTATCTCGCGCAATACTGTAAATGCAATGCAGGCGGGCGTTATTTACGGTTTTGTCGGTCAGATGGACGGCATTGTCAGACATATGAAGGAAGAATTAGGCGGTAATGCTTTTGTTGTCGCTACTGGCGGGTTTGCCAATACGATGGCGGCCGAGTCCGATTCTATTGACGTAGTAGAGCCGTTTTTAACCTTAGACGGATTACGGATTCTGCACGAGAAAAATTCTAAATAAGCAAAGACCCGCTGTCTGGCGGGTCTTATTTCTATAGTATTTCAAAATTGGGAGTGGATTATGCAGATCGGCACTTTAAAATTAGATGTACCTTTGTTGCTGGCGCCTATGGCCGGAATCACAGATCTGCCCTTTCGGGTCATTTGCAGAGAACTTGGCTGCGGTATGACTGTTTCGGAAATGGTCAGCGCCAAGGGGCTGCTTTATAAAAATGTCAAAACTTTTGATATGCTGCGCATCGATCCGGGTGAAAGACCTACGGCGATCCAGCTTTTTGGTTCTGTTCCGGCAGAACTGGCTGAAGCCGCAAGGATAGTCGCCGGGAACGGTGCAGATGTGATCGACTTTAATATGGGCTGCCCGGTGCCTAAGGTCGTCAATAATGGCGAAGGCTCGGCTTTGATGAAAAATCCGCAGCTGGCCTACGAAATTCTGGCGCGGATGACAGACGCTGTATCTGTTCCGGTTACTGTGAAATTTCGTGCTGGCTGGGATTCTGAACATATCAATGCGGAAGAAATAGCTGTACTGGCAGAAAAGGCGGGCGTAGCAGCCGTAGCAGTACACGGCAGGACAAGGGAACAGTTTTATAATGGCAGGGCAGACTGGCAGGTTATCGCCAGAGTCAAAGCGGCTGTAAAAATACCGGTCATCGGTAACGGTGATATCTTGACAGTAGCTGACGGACAGAGGATGCTTGCAGAAACAGGCTGCGACGGATTGATGCTGGGGCGCGGTGCCGACGGCAATCCCTGGCTGTTCAGCAGATTGCAGGCGCCTTGTCGGGACTGCCTGTGCCGCAGGAACCGCCCTTAAAAGAAAAACTTGCTCTGGCATTGCGGCATCTGGAGATGCTGATAGAATATAAAAATGAATCTGTTGCTGTTAAAGAGATGCGTCGGCATATCGGCGCCTATCTTAAGGGTATGCCTAAAGCTGCCGAATATCGCGGCAGGTTCCATCAGACAGAAACCTACGCCGATTTTAAAAAACTGCTGGCAGAATATATCGAGGCCGCAGAAAAATTCGGCGCCTGAAAACGGTTAAAATAAATAAGATAATACTAAATCTAATAGCAAATATTGTAGGAACACTTTAAATATGCTAAAATGATATGTCATCAGGGACAAGTTTTTTAGAGAAAGAAGTAGAACAATGATTGCCTCTCAGACAACTGAATGCAGCTGTAAACATATCGTAAGTGTAAGTTTGGGATCTTCTGAGCGCAATGCTAAAAGTACTTTGCAGCTTAAGGGGCAGACCTTTATAATAGAACGGCTGGGCACTGACGGAAATCTGCAGAAAGCCCGGCAGCTTCTGGAAGAGCTGGATGGCCGGGTAGACGCGCTGGGATTGGGAGGGACCGATCTTTATGTATATGCCGGCGGTCGGCGGTATACTTTTCGTGAATCGGCCAAGCTGATCGAAAATGTCAAAAACACCCCTGTGCTGGATGGCAGCGGGTTGAAAAATTCTTTGGAACGTATTCTGATCAATCGCCTTGCTGCTGATAAAATCATAGACTTTCAAGGGAAAAAAGTGCTTATGGTCTGCGGTGTAGATCGTTTTGGTATGGCCGAAGCGTTGGTAGCCAATGGCGCTGACGTTACTTTTGGTGATTTGATTTTTTGGGCTGAACTGGGATCATCCGATCAAATCGCTGCAGACTCTGGATAGTTTTGCAAATTGCTGGCGCCGCTTCTGACAAAGCTGCCCGTAAGGTGGTTCTATCCGATGGGCGCCAAACAAAGCCAGAGAAAACCGCAGCACCAGGGCTATTTTTTAGAGAACGATATTATTGCCGGTGATTTTCATTTTATCAGGCGGTTTATGCCGGATAAGCTGGCAGGCAAGACTATTATTACCAATACTGTTACAGCCGGTGACCGCAAGCTGCTGCGCAATGCCGGAGTACGCTGTCTGATCACAACGACGCCGTCTTTGGACGGACGCAGCTATGGTACCAATGTGATGGAAGGCCTGCTGGTGGCAGCCAGCGGTGCTGATAAACAGCTTGATGCGACTGTCTACGAAAAATTACTGGAAGAATATAAGATAGAATCCGGGTTAGAATATCTGAACGGAGAGGAGGAGCACATTTAATGGAAAAGTTTGCATTTATCATACATCCGCTGTCGATTCATGATATGGCTCACGTATCGCCTGTTTTGAAATTTATTCCTGACAGCTGGCTGGAAAGTGCTCTGAAGCTGAAAAAACCTTTTCAGGTTTCACATATCACAGGTATCAAGAGCCCTTACGCAGAAGCGGAAGGCTGGTTTATCGGCTGTCCCCTGACATCGAAGCAAATGGTTGAACTGCCGGAAGAATTTGTTATGGACAGGATCATAGAATCAGGGAAGATCGCTCAGGAACTGGGCGCTAAAGTGGTAGGCCTGGGCGCATTCACCTCTATCGTTGGCGATGCAGGCATCACAGTGGCGAAAAATTAGATATAGCTGTGACATCGGGCAACAGCTACACAGTTGCAACAGCACTGGAGGGAACCCGTGAAGCAGTAAGGCTGATGGGAAAAGATCTGGCAACTGCGCATGTGACTATTGTCGGTGCCAGCGGTTCGATCGGTGCGGCCTGTACAAGGATTCTGGCACGCGAAGCAAGGATATTACAATGGTCGCAAGGCATCTGCAGCCGTTGGAAGAACTGGCGCAAGAGCTTTCGGGCAGTGTTGCCGGCAAATTGACGGTTTCCAACGACATCAAACACAGCCTGAAGGATGCCGATGTTGTGATCGCAGTTACCAGCGCCGTAGATTTTCTGATCGAACCTGAGGATCTCAAGGCCGGGGCCATCGTCTGCGATGTGGCAAGACCGCGTAACGTTTCGCGTGAGGTAGCTTCCAAACGCAAAGATGTGCTGGTCATAGAAGGCGGTGTGATCAAGGTGCCGGGTAATGTCGATTTCCATTTCGATTTTGGCTTCCCGCCGCAGACTTCTTTTGCCTGTATGGCAGAAACAATGATTTTGGCACTGGAAAAGCGTTATGAAAATTTTACTCTGGGACGGAAACTGACTATCGAACAGATCGATACGATCTCGCAATTAGCCCGTAAACACGATTTCAGTCTGGCTGGCTTCCGCAATTTTGAACGGGCCGTTACAGATGAAGAAATCGCGCATATCCAGGGTTTTGTCGAACAGGAACTGGCAATGCGTAATATCTGAGGTTGACAATAAACCAACAAAAAATTATAATTTAACCTAGTACATTATATTATTTATCCGTTGATCCCAGTGTCAGGCATTGCTGCTTGGCACTGTTTGTATTGTGAGGCGGCGGAAAAATATGATTTTAAAGGAGTAATACCATGGGTGCTAAAGAAACTATTTTAACGGCCGAAGGTTTAAGAAAACTGGAGGACGAATTAGAAAATCTTCGTTCTGTAAAACGTCAGGAAGTTGCCGAGCGTATTAAAGTAGCCATTTCTTATGGCGATATAAGCGAGAATTCCGAATATGACGATGCCAAAAATGAGCAGGCCTTTATCGAAGGGCGTATTATCGAGCTGGAGCAGATGATCAGCACGGCTACGCTCATTGACGAAACTGCGAAAAAGAAAAAAGGCACAGTTATTCTCGGTTCTACCGTTATCGTTAAAGATATGGAATTTGGAGACGAAGAAACCTATACCGTTGTCGGCACTACTGAAGCTGATCCTTCGCAGAACCGCATCTCCAATGAATCACCGGTCGGCGCTGCGATTTTGGGACAGAAAGTAAACACTGTCGTACAGGTGCATACTCCTGTAGGCGAGCTTTCATATAAAATAGTAAAAATTAAATAGATCTGATTTTTTAGGAGCGAGAAATATGTCGGAAGAAATTAAAAATCAACAAGCTGCCGAACCGGAAGCTTTAACAGAAACAGAAATCAATGAACAAATGCAGGTGCGCATCAATAAAATGCACCAAATCGAAGAAAAAGGCTGGAAACCTTTCGGCCATAAATTTGAATGGACCACCATGCTCAGGATATTGCCGATCAATTTGAAGAATTAACGGCTAATGAAACTGTTGTCCGTCTGTCTGGTCGTGTTATGGCTATCCGCGGTCATGGCAAAACCTGCTTTATCGATCTGATGGATAAAACAGGCCGTATTCAGCTTTATGTACGTAAGGATGCTTGGGCGAAGAAACATATACCTTGATCAAACTGATGGATATCGGCGATATTATCGGTGTAGCCGGAACAGTTTTCCGTACGCACATGGGCGAATTGTCTGTTAAAGCGGTTGCTTTGGAACTGCTTTCCAATCTCTGCGGCCTCTGCCGGAAAAATGGCATGGCTTGAAAGATGTCGAAATGCGTTATCGTCAGCGTTATGTTGACTGATCGTTAATCCTGAAGTCCGCCGCACTTTTGTTCTGCGCAGCCAGATCATTAAAAGCGTTCGCGAGATTTTAGACGGCAGAGACTTCCTGGAAGTCGAAACGCCGATCATGCATTCTATTGCCGGCGGCGCAGCCGCACGTCCGTTTATCACCTATCATAACGCGCTGGATATGCAGCTTTATATGCGTATCGCGCCGGAACTGTATCTGAAGCGCCTCGTGGTCGGCGGTTTTGAACGCGTCTTTGAAATCAACCGCAACTTCCGCAACGAAGGCGTGTCGATTCGCCATAACCCCGAATTCACGATGATGGAGTTCTACGCGACGTATTGGACGTACCGCGATCAGATGGATTTCACCGAAGAGCTCCTGCGCACGGTCGCCAAAGAAGCGACGGGTTCGATGGTTCTCCAATATCAGGCCAGGAAATCGATCTCTCCAAGCCTTTCCATCGCCTGACGCCGCTTGCCGCCATCAAGAAGTTCGCTCCGAACTACACCGATGAAGAACTCAACAACCCGGACTTCATCCGCGCCGAACTTAAGCGCTTGGCGGTGAGATCCCGGTTGACGCCGGTCTGGGCGCTCTGCAGATGCGCTTTTTGAAGAAA
>ENA-OQDW01000775-OQDW01000775.1-human-gut-metagenome-genome-assembly--contig:-NODE-775-length-12799-cov-4.056660_pt1 | contig 12799 bp, 11 predicted proteins | sample MGYA00242784_ERZ504613 | MGnify/ENA primary metagenome ERZ504613 (study PRJEB26092, sample SAMD00036330) | human gut metagenome | host: Homo sapiens | study: EMG produced TPA metagenomics assembly of... | reverse complement strand
CATGCCGGATAAAAACTGGGATTTCCATGCGGAGTGGTACAGGGTATCGTTGGTTTCCTGAAACTGCTGCACCATGTCCTTTTCCTTATTATACGCCTGAATCACTGTATGACCGGCGTAGGTTTCTTCCACTTGTCCGTTGATGTGTCCCAGATATTCCTGCTGCTGCTTGAAGTACTTCTGGGATTTTTTCACCACCAGAGAAATCAGAGTTACGGAAATCGGGAGAATTACCACAGCGATCAGAGTCATCAGCGGCGAGATACGAAGCATCATTACCAGTACGCCGACCATAGTCGCCACGGAAGTGATGATCTGGGTGATGCTCTGGTTCAGGCTCTGTCCCAGTGTGTCCACGTCGTTGGTGATGCGGGACAACACTTCACCGTAGGTACGGCTTTCAAAATATGCCATTGGCATGCGGTCGATTTTTTCCGAAATGTCATTCCGCATGCGGTAGCAGACTTTCTGTGTGACACCGGTCATCAACCAGCCCTGCACAAAGCTGAACAGAGTACTCAGCAGATACAGTCCCAGCACAAACAGCAAAATCTGTCCGATCTTGGTGAAATCAATGCTGCCAGTTCCCTGAATCTTCGCCAGCAGTCCGTTGGAAAGTTCCGTGGTCGCCTTACCCAGAATGTCCGGTCCGATCACGCTGAACACGGTGGAGGCAATTGCACACAAAATTACCACGGCCACTGCGGCATGATATTGCTTCATATATGCAAACAGTTTGCCAATAGAGCCTTTAAAGTCCTTCGCCTTTTCTACCGGCATCTGTCCGCGTCCGCCCATACGCCGTCTTTCATTCGCCATCTGTCATCGCTCCTTCCTCCGGTGTTTCCTCCAAGCCCAGTTCCGACGGGGAAAGCTGGGACTTGGCGATCTGCTGATATACCTCACAGTTCTTCAGCAGTTCCTCATGGGTGCCCTTGCCGACAATTTTGCCTTCTTCCAGAACCAGAATCTGGTCAGCATGGAGAATGGTGCTGATTCGCTGTGCCACGATGATCATGGTGCTGTCCTGCACCTGTTCTCCCAGTGCCTTTCGCAGAGCCGCATCGGTTTTCAGATCTAGTGCGGAGAAGCTGTCGTCAAAGACGAACACTTTCGGGTGCTTGGCAATGGCTCTGGCGATAGTCAGACGCTGTTTCTGTCCGCCAGAAACATTGGTACCGCCCTGTGCAATGGTACTGTCGAACCGGTCGGGCTTCTCTTGGATAAATTCCATTGCCTGTGCAATTTCCGCCGCCTGCTGTACTTCTGCATCGGAAGCGTCCGGATTGCCGAACCGCAGGTTGCTGGCAATGGTACCGGAAAACAGTACGCCTTTTTGCGGAACAAAACCGATCTGCTGCCGCAGTTCTTCCAGCGGCAGGTCACGCAGTTCCACGCCGTCCAGCGTAATGCTGCCTGCTGTGACATCGTACAGACGGGGAATCAGGTTCACCAGTGTGGACTTGCCGCAGCCGGTGCTGCCGATGATCGCCGTGGTCTGGTTGGGCTTTGCGTGAAGCAAAGGTCTGTCAGAGCGTCCTCCTCCGCATGCGGATAGCGGAAGCAGACATGGTCAAAGGTCAGCACACCCTTGCTGTCCTGCAAATGTTTCGGCTGTGCTGTTTCCTGTACAGAGGTCTTGGTTTGCAGCACTTCGTCAATACGTTTGGCTGCCACAGAACCACGGGGCAGCATGACGGACATCATAGTCAGCATCAGGAACGACATGACGATCATCATCGCATACGTAATAAATGCAGTCATAGAGCCGACCTGCATAGAGCCGCCGTCAATGCGGTGAGCACCAACCCACACGATCAGAATGGTCAGGCTGTACATAATCAGCATCATCACCGGCATCATGAAGGTCATGACACGGTTGACAAACAGGTTGGTCTTGGTGAGATCGCGGTTCGCCTTGTCGAAGCGTTCTTCCTCGGTCTTTTCCCGTCCGAACGCTCGAATGACGGACAGTCCGGTCAGGATCTCACGGGAAACCAGATTCACCTTATCCACCAGCACCTGCATTTTCTGGAACTTCGGCATAGCGATCGCCATCAGCACGCCGACGATTCCCAGAATTACCAGCACTGCCAGTACAATGACCCAGCCCATGCCGGCTCCGGTGTGTACCACTTTCAGAACACCGCCAATGCCAGAATCGGAGCATACAGCAGCATTCGCAGGAAAATCGCCGTAACCATCTGCACCTGCTGAATATCATTGGTGCTTCGGGTAATCAATGAAGCAGTGGAAAACTGATCCATTTCCGCACTGGAGAACTGCATGACACGGCTGAACACCTTGCCGCGGAGATCACGTCCGACACCGGCACCCACGCGGGAAGCCACATAACAGACACAGATCGCCGCAGCCATCATCGCAAATGCCATTGCCATCATCTTGCTGCCGGTTCGCCAGAGATAGCCGGTCTGGATCTTGTCTACGTCCAGCCCTGCGTCTTTGTCACACTGCACCGCATAGGCAACGCCCATAGACTGTACCAGCGAATCCCCCATAGTGTCCAGCATATCTTCCAGCTGGGAACGCATCTGGGTGACTGTATCTTCATTCAGCTGTCCGCTCTGCTGCATTGCCGCAAACACAGGACGGACATCGACACAAGTCACTGTGGACGAGTTGCCGTCGCTGTCCTCCTCTGTCCGCTGAAACGGGTGCAGTTCTACGCCCATGGCAGCACCGAGTTCCTCCACGGTCATCTGCTCCATCTGAGCCGCCACGTTGGGATCGGTCTGCTGCTGTGCCAGCATCTCCCGAAAGCTGTCCTCACTCATCATGGACATCTGATAGTTCAGCAGCACCGGTACCAGCAGGTCGCTGTCCAGTTCGTCCAGATCTTTGCCCGACAGGCTTTCCTTTCGCTGCTCTCCGTCATAGGCATTCTGCCACTTCTGTTTTTCGCTCTCCGTCATGAAAAGCTGGGCGTTTTCAAATTCTTCTGCTGTGATCTGTTCCGGCAGAATGTGTTCCACGCCGCTGTTCTGGATTCCGGTGTCAATAATATCCGAAGTGTACTGCGGCAGGGACAGGTCACAAAATGCCTGTACCACCAACAGCACCAAGATCAGCAACACGGAACTCCAGTAGGGTTTCAGATTTTTGAAAAGTTTACCCATTGGTCGCTCTCTCTCCTTTCATTTCCTCCAGTTCCTCTGAGGCCGCCGCATAGAGCCGCTGAAGCAGTTCCATCAGCTGGTCGGCTTCTTCCTGTGTAAAGCGTTTCTGAATCCCCCTGTGAAAATCCTCCAACAGCTGATTCGCCCGCTGCACCTCTGCCTCGCCGGCAGCCGTCAGTGTCACATAGGTATTCCGCCGGTCAGTGCGGCATACTTCGCGGCAGATATAACCGTCGTTTTCCAGCCCACGCAGCGTGCGGGAAACTGCCGGCTGGGGCACGTGCATCTTCTGTGTCACCATAGACACCGTGCTGCCCTCCGGATTGGTTTTCCGCTGTCCGGCAATTACAAACATCACCATATACTCCTGTCGGGACAGCGGCAGCAGCGAAAACAGATTCAGACTGCGAAACGCATTCATCACCCCAAAAAATGTGTTTGCATCACACTCCAAGTGTTTCACCTCCTATTTGCATTCAATAACATTGTTATGAAATAACTTTGTTCTATTATAACGCATGCTATTTATTTTGTCAAGGGGATTTTGCAGTTTTCATCTGCCTGACACAAAAAAGTGCATTCCGCCAAAGCACAGCAGAATGCACGAAAAAGTTTTATTCAATTTGTTCAGAACCACAAAAATCTGAACGAGTTCTTAAGGAAACGCTGCATAAAGCTTGTGCGTAAGATGCGTCGTCAGATTTTTCGACAGATTGCATAGAAATTCCGCAGGCATACTTTATGTATGGCAAGGGATTTCTGGGCAATATGACGGAAAATCTGCACGCAGATTGCGTACAAAGCCGTCAGGCGGGCTTTATGCAGTGTTTCCTTACCCCAGCCGCTTTTTCAGATCTTCCAGACGCGGCGGGAGATCTCTGCGGTATGGTCTGCATCACCGTCCGGCAGGGACAGATTCCGCAGCACGCAAACAGAAATGACCAGATCTGCCAGAAACAAAACGACTACACCAGTCACCAGTTTTCCGGAAACATAGCCGGGGATCCGGTGAAACAGCATCATCAGGAACGGATTGATGCGATAGAGGGCAAATGTGCCCAGCAGTCCGAACGGGAGCATGGTTTCCAGACAGATCCGTCCGTGAATATTGAACTTCATGTCGTGATAATCCCACCAGCGTGTGTGGAACACCCGTTCCATGAGAGCACTGACTGCGTATTCCAGCAGACTGCACAGCAGAATGATCGAGAAGAACACGTGCCAATAGCCGTAGTGGCTGCCCTGAAACAACAGGGTGATGCCCAGCATGCCGGCTCCATAAATCGGACAACAGGGCCCCAGCAGAAAGCCACGGTTGGTGAGATGCCGTTCCCGCACGCCCATGTACAAGACTTCCATAAACCAGCCCATGGCGGCATAGGCGAAGAAAAGGGCAGCACATTCTGTTAAATTGTATACCATCTGTCAGACCCTCCTTTTCCGGAACAGAGCTGCCGCTGCATGAACCATGCCCGCTGCCGTTTCCAGCGTGGAGCAGTACTTGTCCGCAAGGCAGACGATCACCGCTTCTCTGGAACGGGGCACAAACCGCAGCGTCAAGGGCCACATGTGTGTGGTGATGATATGCTGCACCTCTGCATTGACATGAAACCGCATTGCCGCATTTTTGCAGGCAATGTGCGGGTGTGCAAAGCCGTGGAGTACGCCCTCGTCCACATGGTTGTGCCAGTCGTACAAGTAGAAATCATGGAGCAGTGCCCCGAGGATCAGATTTTCATAATTTACATGGATATGCAGACCAACGGCAATGGCACAGCTGATCCGCACTACCGAAAGGCAGTGCTGTAATGTGCTGGTCGTTCCGTGCTGAACATACTCATCCATGGAGCAGACCGCATTGTCCTGCAAATATTCCTGCATTTTTGCCTGTGCCAGTTCCAGTGTTTCTTTTTCCTGTAAAGACATAAATTCCTCCTGCTGCAAAAATCGCAGCAATTTTCTCCGGTGCGTTCTCCCACCGGTATCCCCCTGTTTTTCCTCAATCTTATCCTATTACTTCTGTTCTCCTACATTATAGCGGATTTTTGCCGTATTGTCAACAAAGTCTGCGTTATTTTTTTCGACAATTCCGCCAAAGAACAAGCCGGTTTTCGCCGTTCCCCCCGTAATTTTGACGAAATCTCGATTTTTCCGCTGCATGCAGCAGCACTTTATCGTGCAAATATGCTAAAAAGCACTTGCAATTCCGCAAAAAGCATGGTAAAATAGATAACGAACGCAAAATCCAATTTTTTCAAGGAGGTTTATTTTGCAACATTTTCCATTCTGGCTGGCACTTGCCGCGGGGCTGGGGACTGCCTGTCTGCTGGGCGGTGTTTCCGCAGCGGCGGAGGACTTCCCTGCCGTACCGGTGGCAACCGCAACCACCCAAGGCACATGGGAAACCCGCGGGGACGGCAGCCGCTGCTATTACGATGCCGACGGGACACCGGTCTCCGGCGAAGTCACCATAGACGGCACCGCCTATCTGTTCGACTACACCGGCACCCAGAAAACCGGCTGGCGGACAGTTGACGGAGAACGCCGGTACTACGATCCGGAAACCGGCGAACTGGTTCTGGGCTGGGTGGAATCCGGCGGCTACCGCTATTACACCGACGACAGCGGACTGAAAGAAACCGGCGAACAGGAAATCGACGGACACCGCTACAGCTTCTCGGAAACATACGGCATGCAGGACACAGGGATACACGCCTTTTCTGACGGCAGCCTTTCCTATTATAATGTAGAGGGCGAGATACAGACCGGCTGGCAGACGGACGGCAGCAGCAGCTACTACTTCAGCGAGGACACCGAAACCGCCCTGCTGGGGCTGCAAGAGATCGACGGGGCGTTGTATTATTTCGGCGAGGACGGCAAGCTGGTTTGCAGCCGCACCGTGACGCTGGACGGCGTGGTCTACCGTGCCGATGCAGCGGCAGGCTGACCACCGAACTCACGCCGATCACCGGCACGGCACAGGCGACTGCCGCACAGATGACCGCCTATCTCCGTACAGTGAATCCCAATGTGGCACAGAGCGTACTGGACATGATCCCCTGCTACCTAAGCGAGGGGGCTGCCGAAGGGATCCGTGGGGACATTGCCTTTGCACAGTCCTGTCTGGAAACGGGGAATTTCACCTTTCGTGGCTCGGCGGTGACGCTGGAGCAGAACAATTTCTGCGGCATGGGCGTGACCAGCAACGGAATAAAAGGCAATTCCTTTGCCACGCCGCAGCTGGGAATCCGTGCACAGATCCAGCACCTGAAAGCCTATGCCGGCACGGCAGCCTTGCAGCAAGCCTGCGTGGACGACCGCTTCCGGTATGTGCAGCGGGGCTGTGCCCCCTATGTGGAGTGGCTGGGGATTCCGGAGAATCCCAACGGCAGGGGCTGGGCAGGCGGTGCCGGCTACGGGGCAAAGATTCTGCGAATCCTGACGGCGATTCTGCAAATGTAAGAAAATCGAAAACCGCTCCTGCACGAAAAATGCGGGAGCCGGTTTTTGGGTTATTGCAATAGAATTATGCCGTATAAGGCAGCTTCTGTACGATCTGCACCAAGAATTGCAGCAGAGCTACAGCATCGTTTCCGGTTATATCGCCGTCGCCGTCACAGTCACTGTTCAGCTTGGCAGCATCGTTCAGGATCACCGCACCAGAACAGAACTTGTTCAGCAAAACGGCATCAGTAATATCTACGCGTCCGTCAAGGGTAATGTCGCCATAAATGACGGTAGGTGTTTCGGAATCTTGTTTGGTGGTGGTTGTTGTTGTTTTAGTTGTAACCATTGTTTCTGTAGTTGTTGTAACTGTTGTTTCTATAGTGGTGGTAGTGGTTTCAGTTGTTGTGATATTGCCCAGAGAAACAAAAGGAATGTCATTTTCCTTAGCATAGGTTTCTGCGTAGGAACCGGTGTAGCCGTAGATTGTCAGATTGGTACAGTCGTAAAAAGCATAATCTCCAATGCTCGTTACGTTGTCCGGTATCGTGATTTCGGTCAAACCACTACAGTTATAAAAAGCATTATCTCCAATGCTCGTCACGCTATCCGGTATCGTGATTTCGGTCAGACCACAGAAAGAAAAAGCACTATCTCCAATGCTTGTCACGCTATCCGGTATCGTGATTTCGGTCAAACCACTACAGTTAGAAAAAGCACTATCTCCAATACTCGTCACGCTGTCCGGTATCGGTGATTTCGGTCAGACTGCTACAGCCAACAAAAGCACAATCTCCAACGCTTGTCACGCTGTCCGGTATCGTGATTTCGGTCAGACTACTACAGCCAACAAAAGCACTATCCCCAATGCTCGTTACACCATTAGGTATCGAAACAGCACCTGTACAAGTTTTTCCATTAATCAAAATATGATTGACAATTACCAATGGATCTTTCGCTTGTTTGGCTGTTAACCAAGGGGTTTCCTCAAAAGCATAAGATCCAATAGATGTCACGCTGTCCGGTATCGTGATTTCGGTCAGACTGTCACAGAAAGAAAAAGCAACTACTGCCAATACTCGTAACGCTATCCGGTATCGTGATTTCGGTCAGACTGTCACAGTCAGAAAAAGCACGATATCCAATGCTCGTTATGCTGTCCGGTATCGTGATTTCGGTCAAACCACTACAGTTAGAAAAAGCACCATCTCCAATACTCCGTCACGTTATCTGGTATCGTGATTTTAGTCAGACTGTCACAATCATAAAAAGCATGATCTCCAATGCTCGTCACGCTGTCCGGTATCGTGATTTCGGTCAAACCACTACAGTTATAAAAAGCATCATCTCCAATGCTCGTTACACCATTAGGTATCGAAACAGCACCTGTACAAGTCTTTCCATCAATCAAAATATGATTGACAATTACCAATGGATTTTCTGCTTGTTTGGCTGTCAACCACGGTGTTTTTAAAAAAGTACTTCCTCCAATGCTCGTCACGCTGTCCGGTATCGTGATTTCGGTCAAACCACTACAGTTAGAAAAAGCACCAGCTCTAATGCTCGTCACGCTGTCCGGTATCGTGATTTCGGTCAACCACTACAGTCAGAAAAGTACATTATCTCCAATGCTCGTTACGCTGTCCGGTATCGTGATTTCAGTCAAACCACTACAGTTAGAAAAAGCACCATCTCTAATGCTCGTCACGCCGTTCGGTATCGTAATTTTGGTCAAACCACTACAGTCAGAAAAAGCATAATCTCCAATACTCGTCACGCCGTTCGGTATCGTAATTTTGGTCAAACCACTACAGACAGAAAAAGCACCATCTCCAATGCTCGTCACCGGTTTCCCATCGATTTCCGCCGGAATTTCCAGTTCTCCAGCTGCTTCATTGTCACAATCTGTGATTTCAACTGTATCATCGTCAAACGCTTGATATTCCAATTGCGTCGTTCCAGTTCCTACACGAACTGTTGTTGTTCCGGTGCTAACAGGAACTCTTTCCGTTTCATCTGTTCCTTCCGCACTCACAGACAGCACCGTTCCCACGCTTTCCATCACGCTCTGCATGCCAGTCACGCCCACGCTGCCCAGACAAAGCACCCCTGCGGTCGCCGCTGACAAAACTTTTTTCCACAATTTCATTTTTGGTAAATCCTCCTTTTATTTTGTCCGATTCTGCATCATCAATTGACGCCATGTAAAATTATAACTCAAAAAAAAACGAATAAATTTACACTAAAATGTAAATTTCAATATTTTCACCGTATTTTTGCAACAAAAAACCGGCTCCCACCCCCAGAAGCCGGTTTTACAAATTGATTCAAGACATATCCTGCATTTCTGTCCGAGCCAGCGTTTCCACGATTTCCCGTGCCTTTGCCTCCGGCAGAGCCGTCAGCTTGAACCGCTGCTGGCGGGGCCCGTTACAGGTGATATACAAATGACAAACGCCGTACATCTTCTGTGCGGGTGTCTGCATCAGGTCCGTGCGGACAATGCGGGCGTGGTTCACCGTAATGGTGTGGAACGTGAACCAACTGCAAAAATGCATCTGCAAATACTGGTCGTCCATGGTGACCGATTCTGTGAACATCGCCACAATGCGGATACACAGCAGCCACACCAGCGGAATAATCAGCATCACGGAACAGAACCGAATGATCGCCCCCAGATTCGGCAGCAGCCACAGCAGGATAAACCGTGCCGGCAGAATCGCACACAAACCGATCACCGGCGGCCACACAAAGGACCAGAAAAACCGGATGTTGGAGCGTGCATGAAGTTTCGGGTGCTCCATGACCGGTACCGCGTGCAGCTTTTCCAATAGTGCATGTGAGCCTTTTTTCCGAATCAGCGGAATCAGCACCGGCAGCGTATCCCGCCGGCTGCCGTAGCCGGGGCAGCGAATGTGAAGGGATACCATGCCGAATATCTTCATCAGCAGATTCTGCCGCAGGTCGGGGAAAATAATGGCGTTGTCCCGCAGATGATACCGCCGGCGGGTGAGGATCCCCGTGTGCACCGAGATGAACTCCTCCCCAAACCGCATGCGGAATCTGCCGTACCGCAGCAGGTTCCGCCCGAACGAGATCAGCCACAACGCCAGAATCACAATGCCGATCGTAATGGCGATTCGCGGCACGCCGTGGAACGCTGTCGACGCTCTGTCGGTGGCATCTTCCAGAATTTGCTGTGCCTGAAACTGCTGCACCAGATCGGAAGTGATGCGTCCGCCCTGAAAGCAGATGGTGGCAATGTATATCGCACCGGAAAAGCTGCTGGAGAACAACGCCGAGAACAACAGCATTCGCCACGCCGGCGTGTGATACGCCACCGCACCGGTGCTGCCATTTTGCAGCACGGGAATGTGCTGCCGCAGCCGGTGCAGATCCCGCAGATACAAGGTCAGGTGCATATCCGCTTCCGGCACAGCACCGGCTGCGGTGCTGATCTGCAAACAGGCTGCCCGCAGAGGGCGGAGGTAAAACGGGTGTTCCTCCACCGTGGAGGCAATGCGTTCCAGCGGGATCTCCGTCCCCCGCCGCAGGAGGAGCCCACTTTGGGAACGAATGGAACTTCGTCGAAATAATATGTGCAGGCATGCCAGCGAAGCGTACCGATGCCCAGAATCAGCAGGGCAACCAGCAGGTCAAACCACGCACCGGCTCCCCAGTCGATAAGGTTCTGAAGTGAGAACGGATAGAACCGCAGGCTTCGCAGCAGCGGGAAAATCAACAGCCACAGGTTCTTGGCACTGTAGCGTAAAATCTTGATCGGGTGTTCCCGATACACTGCCTCACCGGCAGTCCCAAGCCGCATCATGGGCTGCTCCTTTCCGGCGGATCTTCCGCATTGCTGCCAGTTCCTGCCGGCGGCTGCACCGCACTTTCAAAGGCATCGAACTGCGGCTCCTGCGGAATGTCTGCGGGATTTCCGGCGACAGGCACTTCCAGTGTCCGCTGACTGTGGCTGTAGACCGTCTTTTGCAGAAACGCCTGTATCTCCGCCGCGTCAGAACTGCTCAAAAACGACAGAATGACCGTGCCGCCATAGGCATGCAGCGGGATAAAATTCATGCCGGTGGCATCGGCAAAGGGTGCCTGGAAAATGCTGCTGAACTGCAACGCCTGTGTCCGCATGACTTGCTCCTGTATGAAAAATGCCGCATTTTCGGGTGATATGGGTCGCCGATACACAATAGGTCACAGTGCAGAACCACATAGGCAGCAGCAGTGTAGACAGCAGGATCGCCGTCGCCGCCAGCACTGCCGTCAGTGTCCACAGCAGCCAATTGGGCAGCACTGCCAGAAAGTACCATATCAAACCGATCAGCACCGCCGTCACGATCGGTGTTGCAATTTGCAGCGTATATTGTGCATGTTTATCCGCAGTATACTGCTTCATGGATTCCTCCTACAGACATAATCGGGGTTCCTACATTCATATACATTAGGGTGTGTTGACACTAAGCCTGACACGTGTCTTTTGGGGTGATTTCCCCGTCGTCGTTAAAAATCCTTGCCGTGCGAAAGCACGCCTGCGAATTTTTGCCTAGAACGGAGAAAAATCACCTCACAAAATTCGCATATCATTATAGTGTCAACACCCCCTAGTAGAGCGATCTGCTCTGTTTCTATTATACCCCGAGAACACATTTTCGTCAAGAGAATGCGAATAGATTGCACACAAATCCTTTTTATTCCAATACCGCATATAAACCGTTTTGTGCAGACAGATCATGATAAACTATGGATATACTGTCAGGAGGGAAATTATGCTGGAACGCGTAGCATCATACATCTGGGGAACAGGGCTGCTGGTGCTGCTGCTGGGGACAGGGCTGTGCCTGAGTTTCCGGCTGCGGTTCTTCCAGTTCTGGGGCTGGAAAACCATTCTGCGGCGGACGTTCGGCAGCCTGCGTACCAAGTCCGGCAAGGGCGGCACTTCCCTTACCCAGTTCCAGACCTTTTCCACTGCTCTTGCCGCCGCGATGGGCACGGGAAACATTCTGGGCGTAGCGGCGGCTCTCTGTCTGGGCGGTGCCGGTGCAATTTTCTGGATGTGGGTATCCGCCCTGCTGGGCATGGCTCTGACTTACAGCGAAAATGTACTGGCTCTGCGGTATGCCCGCACACTCCCCGACGGCACCAAGGCAGGCGGCCCTATGGCGTATCTCCGGTTCGGGCTGCACAGCCCTGTTCTGGCAGTATTTTACAGTCTTTGCTGCATCGGTGCTTCGCTGGGCATGGGCAACATGACACAGAGCAGTGCCATTTCCACCCTTGCCGCGGAGGCATTCTCTCTGCCGCCGCTGTGGACGGGAATCGGTGTCACGCTTCTGCTGGGAATTATTTTGCTCCGCGGCACACGCTCCACCGGCAAGGTCATTCAGTGGCTCATGCCGGTGCTGTCGGCGGTGTATCTGCTGGCGGCACTGGGAGTGATCTTCCGGAACGCCGCCGCACTGCCGGCAGCATTCGGGCAGATTTTCCGCGAAGCATTCGGGCTGCATGCCGTAGGTGGCGGGATCTCCGGTGCTGTTTTGCAGCGTGCTGTGCAGACTGGTCTGCGGCACGGGGTATTTTCCAACGAAGCCGGACTGGGGAGCAGTGCCCTTGTCCACGCCGGCGGCAGTTCCGAAGATGCCCAGCTACAGGGCATGTGGAGCATGGTGGAGGTGGCGTTGGATACGCTGGTGTGCTGCACGCTGACGGCTCTGGCAGTTCTCACCAGCGGAGCCATGACGCAGGCAGACAACGCCGGCGGCATCATTTCCGCCGCATTTTCGGGCGTTTTCGGGCAAGCCGCACCGGAACTGATGGCAGGCATCACCGCACTGTTTGCATTCTGTACGCTGATCGGCTGGTGCTGCTGCGGGGAACAGGCGGTGCGGTATCTGGGCGGCGAAGCGTGGCGGCTGCCCTATCGGGTGTTGTTCTGTCTGGCGGCAGGCGTAGGGGCTGTGGTTTCCCTGCGGTCGGTGTGGGCACTCTCCGACATTGCCAACGGCTTATGGCAGTGCCGAACCTGCTGGGGCTGCTGCTTCTGGGGAAACAGATCGGGACACAACGAGAAAAATAACCAAAGGCAATACCGCACAAAGAGCGTCTGGCGACTTTGCACGCCATCTGCTTGCAAATTTCCCGTCATATTTCACAAAAATGCTCGTGAATACATCCAGTATTCACTCCGCTTTTTGTTTCATCTGACG
>ENA-OQDW01000773-OQDW01000773.1-human-gut-metagenome-genome-assembly--contig:-NODE-773-length-12815-cov-1.636034_pt1 | contig 12815 bp, 17 predicted proteins | sample MGYA00242784_ERZ504613 | MGnify/ENA primary metagenome ERZ504613 (study PRJEB26092, sample SAMD00036330) | human gut metagenome | host: Homo sapiens | study: EMG produced TPA metagenomics assembly of... | reverse complement strand
CATAGCCGGAACTCCTGTTGTGTAAGAGATTGCCTGAGAGCCCACCTCTTTGTAGCATTCCTGATGATCACATACATTGTAAATATAAAGTTTCTTTTCTTTTCCATCTTTTTTCCCGATGAAAATACATCCGATATTTGTCTTACCAACTGTACGAGGTCCCAATGACGCCGGATCCGGAAGTACTGCTTTTAAGAACTGAAGCGGAATAATCTCTTTTCCTTCATACATGATCGGTTCAATAGAAGTCATTCCTACGTTTTCCAAACATTTTAAATGTGTCAGGTAACTCTGTCCAAATGTCATAAAGAAACGGATTCTCTTAATTCCAGGTATATTCAATGCAAGAGATTCGATCTCTTCATGATGAAGAAGGTACATATCCTTCTCTCCACTTCCGGGAAATTGTAAACACGTTTGATTTCCATCGGCTCTGTCTCTACCCAGTGACCATCTTCCCAGTAGGAACCTTTTGCAGACACCTCGCGAATGTTGATCTCCGGGTTGAAGTTTGTCGCAAACGGATAACCGTGGTCTCCCGCATTACAATCCATAATATCAATATAATTGATCTCATCAAAATAGTGTTTCAATGCATATGCAGAAAATACACTTGTCACTCCCGGGTCAAATCCACTTCCAAGAAGCGCTGTGATACCAGCCTCCTCAAATCTTTCACGATATGCCCACTGCCACTTGTATTCAAATTTTGCTGTATCTTCCGGCTCATAATTCGCTGTATCAATATAGTGTACTTTTGTCGCAAGACATGCGTCCATGATTGTCAGATCCTGATATGGAAGTGCAAGATTGAGCACTACTTCCGGTTTTTCTTTTTCAATCAACGCAATCAGCTCATCTACATTGTCAGCATCTACCTGTGCTGTTGTAATCTTTGTATTTGTCTTTCCTTCCAGTTTTTCTTTTAAAGCCTCACATTTTGAAACGGTACGGCTTGCAATACACATCTCTGTAAATACTTCACTTACCTGACAACATTTTTGAATTGCCACACTTGCTACACCGCCACAGCCAATAATTAATATTTTTCCCATTTTTTCTTCCTCCTGCTTTTATCCTGATTTATTTTGCCAATGCAATTAAAAATTCTCTCACAATCTTTCCTGCCACCGCAGTTGACACGCCGCTTTGATCATAGTGCGGACTAAGTTCGTTCACATCACATCCGATGACATTACAGCTTTCGCATACCTTTATAATCGCATCCAAAAGCTCTTTAAAACTCACTCCACCAGCCTCCGGCGTTCCTGTCCCCGGAAATACAGACGGATCTAACACATCCAGATCCACTGTGAAATACACCGGTTTCCCTTTTAATGCCTCTATCGCATCTTCCAACCCATTCAGGTCAAACGGATGCATCGTCACATGTCCTTCTTTCGACCACAGAAATTCTTCTCTGTCACCTGAGCGAATACCAAACTGATAAATTTTGCCGTCACCTACAAGTTCCCAGCACCGTCTCATCACACATGCATGTGACTCTTTCACATCCAGATATTCATCTCTAAGATCCGCATGCGCGTCAAAGTGTATGATATGAAGATTGGGGTATTTCTCAACCGCCGCTCTCATACTGCCAAGTGTCACCAAATGCTCTCCGCCGATCATAAACGGAACTTTACCATCCTTCAAAATCACACGGCATCGTTCTTCTATCATCTCAAGAGACTTCTTTGCACTTCCCATCGGCAGTTCCAGATCTCCGCTGTCAAACACACAATACTCTGTCAGTTCTTTGTCCTGATACGGACTGTATGTCTCCAGACCAAAAGACTCATTTCTGATCGCGGCACTTCCAAATCTTGTGCCTGGACGAAAAGACGTTGTCGAGTCAAACGGCGCTCCGTAAAGCACAATCTTTGCATCTTCATACTCAGACTCGCATCCTATAAACGTCACAATATTTTTATTCAACATCTTGTACTAATTCCTCCACATATGCCGGGAGTGCAAATACTCCTTCATGCAGTCTCGGCAAATAATATTTTGTCTGAATCCCACGCAGTTTCCACTGAATTCCATCCATATCATGAATCGGATGATATCTCTTTGAAGCGAACCCAAACAGCCAGTGTCCTGACAGGGATAGGAAGGGATATGTGCTGATAAATCCTGCTGATTGGAAAGGATTCAATGATTCTCTTGTGCATTCTCTGACATTGGAATGCCTCCTCCTTGTAAAACGGGCTCTCATGCTGGTTGATCATAATACCATCTTCATGAAGCGCATTAAAACAATTTCCATAAAATTCTTTTGTGAAAAGCCCTTCCCCTGCGCCAAACGGATTCGGCGAATCAATGATGATCAAATCATACGCATCAGATTTTGAACGGATAAACCGTAATCCATCCTCAGATAAATATGCACACGCGGATCATTCAAAACTGCATGCCATCTGTGGAAAATATTTTCGGCACACCTCCACAAGAAGTGGATCTGCCTCTACCACATCAATCTGCTCCACCGTATCATATTTCGCAAGTTCTCTTACAACACCGCCGTCTCCTCCGCCGATTACAAGTATCTTTTCCACTTGCGGATGCACTGCCATAGGCACATGACTGATCATCTCATGATAGATAAACTCGTCTTTTTCGGTGAGCATCAAATCTCCGTCTACAACAAGAATTTTGCCAAACTCTTTCGACTCAAGCACATCGATTCTCTGTATCTCACTCTGAGCCGAAAACACCTGATAATCCACTCTAATTGCCAGTTTTACATTGTCCGTATGTTCATCATGGAACCACATCTCCATCGCTTACACCTCCCTGTTATTTCAGCACGTTCAGATACTCTATCTGGGCATCTTCCGGTCCGGTCATAGAACATCCTTTTTCTTTTGCGTAAATAATATAATCTAAAATTTCTTTTGTAATCTCTTCCCCTGGCGCAAGAATCGGAATCCCCGGCGGGTAGCACATTACAAACTCACTGCAGACTCTTCCTACCGTATCGCTCAGCGGAAGAGACTCTTTTTCCGCATAAAATGATTCCTGCGGCGTGGTGACAACACGTGGGTCGATGTACTCTTGCGTCAACATTCCCGTTTTATCTTTTTGATAGCGTCTTTTTACTTCCGCCAAGGCACTCACAAGACGCTCCACTTCCTGCTTGCGGTCGCCGATGGACAGATATGCCAGAATGTTTCCGATATCTCCGAACTCAATCTGGATATCATACTCATCTCTCAAAATGTCATATACTTCGATTCCGGCAAGTCCCAGTTCCAGCGTATGAATCGAGAGCTTTGTCGTATCAAAATCAAAAATACTGCTCCCATTCACAAGCTCTTTGGAAAACGCATAATATCCGCCAATTTTATTAATCTCTTCTCTTGCATAGTCGGCAAGTGCAGCGACCTTTCCAAAAGCCTCTTTTCCGCGAAGCGCCAGATTTCTTCTGGAAATATCGAGACTGGACAGCAGCAGATATGAGCCACTCGTCGTCTGTGTCAGGTTAATGATCTGCCTTACATGCCCTTCTTTTACTCCTTCGCCAATGAGTAGAAATGAACTCTGTGTCAGGCTGCCACCGGATTTGTGCATACTGACAGATGCCATATCTGCCCCGGCTGCCATCGCCGAGATTGGCAAATTCTCTCCAAAGTAAAAATGCGTCCCATGCGCCTCATCCACAAGAACCTTCATATCCTGCTCATGCGCAAGTTTTACAATTGTCTTAAGATCCGAACAAATTCCATAATATGTCGGATTATTTACAAATACTGCCACTGCATCAGGATTTTCCCGAATCGCCTGCTCTACCTGTGACACTTTCATTCCAAGCGAAATTCCCAATTCTTTATCTACATCCGGATTCACATATACCGGATGCGCTCCACAAAGAACAAGAGCATTGATAACACTTCGATGTACATTTCGCGGAAGTATGATCTTATCGCCTTTTTTGCAGCAAGATAACACCATTGCCTGAACGGAAGAAGTTGTTCCGCCAACCATTAAAAATGCGTGTTTTGCTCCAAATGCATCTGCTGCCAGCTCCTCCGCCTCTTTGATGACCGATACCGGATGGCACAGATTATCGAGCGGTTTCATAGAATTCACGTCAATTCCAACACATTTTTCTCCAAGCAGTTCCACCAGTTCAGGATTGCCTCTTCCATGCTTATGCCCCGGAACATCAAACGGAACAATACGCATTCTTCGAAATCGTTCCAATGCCTCATATATCGGAGCTCTCTGCTGTAATTCTTTTTCCATCTTATCGTTCCTCTTTTCTATCAGGTTACTACAATTCCTTACCACGCGTAATTTTACATACAAAAAACGCAGGCAGGAATTTACATCATTCTTGCTTGCGTCTACTTCTTTATCACTTTCATGCGAACAATACAGTCCGAGACTGTCCTTCTTCACATTCCAGATATTTATGTTAGAGTCTATATAGCAAATATTTTACTTTTAATACTCTTATTGACCGTTTCACAAGTTGATGTGTTGTTCTCAACACCGGTTATAAAGTAACCAACTTATAAAATTTGAGCTTCTAACTCAATCAATAAGGCAGCATTCACTGCCAAAAATATTTGCATGAAACTCTAAACTTTTCTGCGTTCCATACGTTTTGTATTTTATAATATTTTTGCCCATACATCAAGCACTTTTCACAGTTTTTTTGAAAATATTCACAAATTGGTTGCTGTCTGCTCCTGTCAGTCCGTAGAAGAAACACTCCTTTGAGGGGTCATACTTGCACGTAAAAGAAAAAGTTTTGTTTCTTCTAGTTTTTTCATATCCCATTTGTTATAATATGTGAAACACTATTAATCTAATATCACATTCAGAGGAGGATAATTTCATGGAATACAGAACAAAGGGAGTCTGTTCCCGTATGATAAAATTAGAACTTGACGGAGACACCATTCGCTCCGTAGAATTTGTTGGCGGATGCTCCGGTAACACACAGGGTGTTGCCCGTTTAGTAGAAGGTATGAAAGTAGACGATGCAATCGCCCGCATTGAAGGTATCAAATGCGGCCCACGTCCAACTTCCTGCCCAGACCAGCTTGCTCAGGCATTAAGACAAGCTACCGGAAAATAAATTTCAAAATTATCTTATATATTTTTATAAATCAGGCAAAAAGATTGCGCATCTTTGCACGAAGTGCATTTTTGAATTACAGGATTCCAAAGGAATTTCTTATAATTCAAAAAGAAAAGGAATGGATGATTCCATTCCTTTTTTACCCGGGGGAACTATCGCAGCCACTGCAAATCCGTAGATTTTTAGCTCTATGAGCTATGTGGTTTTGTTCTTGATGTAAGCTCTCTCTATAATTTTTGTTAGTTTATGAGTTTCCTCATAATTACGCTTGCAGTGGCTGCGACAGTTCCCCCAGAGAGATGCTAAATTATATGACGGTTATCTCCAAAGACTACTTGTCATTGAACTACTTACATCAGTATGTGCGTAGTGAACACTTCTGACACGATAATAGTATCCTTTCCCTACCGTTAGGTTTTTACTGCTCCCTACCGTCCATGCATCATTTTCATTTGCTGTCCACGATGTTACTCGTACCCAATTACTTCCGGATAGTCGTTCTACAATTACATTCACTGAGACATCACACTTTATCGCAGCACTAGTAATTCCACCTGCAACAATTTTACCCGAACCAGCATCCTTGATAATAGATGTACCACTCGATAAATATACTCCCTTTGTTTCTGGTTGCATCTGACCAATAATAACATCTCCTGTCAGCAAATACGAAAAATCTTCTTGTCCTTTTTCATTCTCCTGAGCTGATACTCGTAAATCAACCATTCCTAAACTTGCCACACTCAAGCAAAATGCACTTGCTACTGCTATTATTTTCTTCTTCATTTTCTCCTCCTTCTATATCCCTATACTATATATACACATAAGTCGGAAAAAACTAACGCTATTTTTTAAAAAAAAATGTAAATTTTTTATAATTTTTTTAAATTCTTCCTCTTCCATACCATTTCCAGTAATAAAATATTGAATATTACCATATTCAAATGCTGCCACAATACGTTGTGTTTTATCATTTACTTTATAGCTTTTTATCTCAATATTACTCCCTTTGACTTCTATAGTAGATTTTGCTATTGCCTGATCTTCCCTGTCCACACCAATCGAACCTTCGTTATAATTAATATTCACCTCATATCTGAGACTCGTATTTTCCTCACCGCTATAAATCATTTGAATATTCTGCATCTCAGAATAGATAATTTCCTCTTCAAACTGCATATTTTGAGGGAGATAATCCATCCTCACCGGATCAAACCCAAACTCATCTTTTATCTTCTGATACGCTTCTTCCTCTTCACTTACTTTTGCGGCTACAATATCCTCATCATCAGAGTCAAAATTCGTCTGTTCTCTGTCTCCTATGTTCCAATTAAATTTATGCAATATCCGCTCCGGTCCTCCAAAGCTTGTAATCCCCACCGCAAATGCTGACACAACTGCTGCGGCCAGCACCACATACTTGCGCCTCTTTTGTTTTCTTTTGTAAATTTTTCCAAGGCGAATTAACTCCTGTTGTTCTCCCGACAATGTCTCTTCCGGGGCGTAATGTTCTTCTTTATACTGCTTAATCTGTTCATACAACTTCTGATCAATCTCAGAAGGCGCTGTCAGATCTGCCACTTCCGGATCAGCCTCCACCTCTCGCATAATCTGATCCGCCTCTTTTTTCAGTTCTTCCTGCAAAAATCGTTTCATTTCCTCATCCATAATGTCTCCTTATGCAACCGTCAACAAATTCCTTACTGTTCACTCCACTACTTACGTTCTTTTCTCCATTCCTCTTGACCTTTGCCAAAATACTGTTTAATATTATTTTATAGAAAAAACTTCGGAGGAATGTTATGAAACGTATTATTCTTACCGGTGGTGGTACTGCCGGTCATGTTACACCTAATATTGCTTTACTGCCCCGTCTAAAAGAACTGGGATATGATATCCATTATATCGGTTCTTATACGGGTATTGAAAAAGATTTAATTAAACAATTTGAGATTCCTTATCACGGGATTTCCTCTGGTAAACTTCGCCGTTACTTCAGTGTGCAGAATTTTACAGACCCTTTTCGGGTTCTAAAAGGATTTCGCGAAGCAAATAAATTGATTAAAGAACTGAAGCCAGATGTTATCTTTTCCAAAGGCGGTTTCGTCTCCGTTCCGGTTGTCATGGCAGGAAAACGTCGTCACGTGCCAACCATCATTCATGAATCGGATATGACTCCGGGACTTGCGAACAAGATTTCGATTCCGTCCGCAACAAAAGTATGCTGCAACTTCCCGGAAACTTTAGAACATCTTCCAAAGGAGAAAGCAGTGCTTACCGGTTCACCGATTCGTCAGGAACTGTTAGAAGGGAGCAGATCTGCCGCACTTGAATTTTGCGGACTGACCGATGACAAACCTGTTATCTTAATTATTGGAGGCAGTCTTGGTTCTGTCGCTGTCAACAATGCTGTACGTTCTGTTCTTCCTGAATTATTAAAAGATTTTCATGTCATTCACCTTTGCGGAAAAGGAAAGATGGATGATTCTTTGAAATCTTTAAAAGGATATGTTCAGTTCGAATACATTCAAAATCAATTGAAAGACTTGTTCGCACTCACAGATGTTGTGATTTCAAGAGCTGGTGCTAATGCAATTTGCGAACTTCTTGCACTGCATAAGCCAAATCTTTTAATTCCGCTCTCTGCAAACGCAAGCCGCGGAGATCAGATTTTGAATGCACGTTCTTTTGAACGTCAAGGTTTCAGTATCGTTTTAGAGGAAGAGGAATTAAACAAAGACACACTTTTAGATTCCATTCACAAATTGTATCAACACAGAAACACTTACATAGACGCTATGAAGCATTCTTCACAGCAAGATTCTATCAATACAATTATTAACTTAATTCAAGAAGCTGTCCACTAAATTATTGGAACAAATCAGCAAATGGTGTCGTTACGACACCATTTGCTTTCTCAGAACCAACTGACAACCTCTCTGTATTCATTTTCGTAATTCTTTCGTATCCATTGTCTGGCTCTATATAGTCTGCTATTCAATACTTCAACTGCAATTCCTAATTGTTCTGCTGCCTCTTGTTGCGATTTTCCAAAACAATACACTTGTGTAACTGCATCATACCATATTCTGTGGTCTTTATATAAACATTCAAAAATGCTATCTTCCAACTCCTCTGCCCTTCTCTTTTGCTCTGTTCTCAAATAGTATTCTTCCATATTGTTTATATTGCAAAATTTGTCTTTTGTCTCCTTTAGTACCTCAAATACTTCTCCTAATATCTCACGCTTTTTATCTCGATTGTAATTAAACGTAAAATTTCTAGCGGTTGTTACCAACCACGGATAAACATTATCTAAATTTACATTTTTCAAAGTAAATATATAGTTTGAAAAAATGTCTTTTGTGTAATTTCATTTGCCAAATCTTCACATTTTGCATAATGCATAGCCACTTTAAAGATTGAATCTTTATACGCCCGATAGATACTGTCGAATTTTTTATCTTTTGTCGATTTTGATTCCACAATAAATATCTCCCGTTTTTATTACTTCTCGTTTCATTTTCTTTAAAATTGTACTCTTTATTCTTCCATCTGTCAAAGTACCCAGTTTCCACTTAATGTCAACTGTGTCGTCTTTGTATCTAGGAATCAAATGCATATGATAGTGAAATACACTTTGTCCGGCTGCTGCCCCATTGTTCTGCACGATATTATAGCCCTCACATCCTAAAATATCGCTCAGTTTCGTCACAATCTTTTTTGCAAGCACAAGTACTTTCGCTGCAATCTCATCATCCAATTCGTATAAATTTGCATAATGCTCCTTCGGAAGAATCAACGCATGTCCTTTCGAAGCTGGCTCAATGTCCAGAATGACTCTAAAGTCATCATCCTCATACAATGTTGCAGATGGAATCTCTCCTGCTGCAATTTTACAAAAAATACAATTTTCATCTCTCATTTTTTCTTCCTTCTTTCTTTTATTAATCCCTTTTAAATGTCTGTTATTGTCGTATTTTGTCGAGAGATTTGTTTGAATAACCGTCATACCAATGCTACACTTTCATATGAAAGGCGGTGCGATCTATGCAACTAAATAAAAACGAACAATTAGTCATAAGTAAAATTTCACATGAACTTCGAAACCCACTTACAATTATATATAGTACCCTTCAGCTCATAGAGTCCAGACATCCTGAGGCGAGAACATTTGACCATTGGCACGAACTGATGCAGGATGTAGAATTTATGTCAGTACTCTTAGATGATCTTTCCCGATTCAATCATGCCGGCGCCCTTAATTTTTCAACGTTCTCTTTCCGTCCATTTTGGGAATATATCTCCCTTTCTTTCGCCGCATCTGTCGCGGATACAAAATTGGAATATTTTCCAAAATAGATTCTTCTATTAATCAGATTACAGGAGATAAAACAAAATTACAAGAAGTATTTTTAAATCTTTTGAGAAATGCTGCCGATGCAGCTTCCCCTGACGGAACCATCTCCATGACGGCCGAGCAGTCCAAAGATTCCATCATCATCCAGGTTCAAGACAACGGATGCGGTATCTCCAAAGAGCATCTGAGTTCCATCTTCGAACCATTTACTACATATAAGAAAAACGGTACCGGCCTTGGGCTTTCGATTTCTGAAAGTATCATACAAGCCCATGGCGGAACAATTGAGGTTGACTCTGCTCCACAAAAAGGATCAACGTTTCGGATTACGCTTCCAACAAAGCAGTGCTGTAACGAGAATTCCTGTCAGCAATCCTCCCACATGGGCCAGGTTGTCAACGCCCCCGCTTGTAAAACCGGTATATAAGCTGATAAGAATCATCACGATCATACCCTGTTTTGTGATATTTCCAACTCTTCCATGATTTAAAATCGCAAGACACAGCAAGGCTCCGGTCAGTCCAAAAATTGCACCGGACGCCCCTGCTGATACGCTATAATCCTGTCTCCATATATCTGCTGCCATGGACAATAGATTTCCTCCCAACCCGCTCAAAAGATATATCGTAAGAAATCTTGCTTTTCCGACAAACATCTCTACATTCCATCCGACCACCACAAGTGTAAGCATGTTATTCATCAGATGTGAAAAACCAAAATGTAAAAATATACACGTAAACAACCGGTAATATTCCTTATATTCCACTACATACGGGACATACATTGCTCCATGTTCCAACATATACATCCCATCTTCTGTTCTCCCTCCGAAAGAAAGAAGTAAAAAAACAATGACATTTACTGCAGCAATTCCAATTGTACAAACTGCTTTTTTCTGATTTCCCATAAAAATTTCCTTTCTATAAAATAAATATATCCTAATTATAGAAAGTTTGTACCTGAATTACAAGTCATCCTGTTCAATATGGATTTCGTCCCAATATCCCCATTTTCCTTTTTTCTTTTTGTCCAAAAGCCGTTTTACCGGTTCCCAAAAATCTTTTTTCTCATGAATCTCCGGTATTCCCTGTTCTTCCATACGCTCTTCATAATTCACAGCCGGAATCATTCTTTCTTCTTTTTTCTCCTCCTGAACTGCTTCCACCAACTCGTTCATAATACGTTCAATACTATAATTTTCTTCCATTGATGCCTTATGAATACTGTAGGCAAAATGAACCCCTTCTTTCTCCCTATAGTTCACCTCACTTACAAAGTATTCTGTCAGTCTGTGAAACTCTTCTTTCAATTCACACTCACACCTCGGAAAATAACAGAAATAAAATTCCTCTTTCTCGCAATAAATATATTCCGGATCCAGCAATATGCAGTTTGCCTCCAACATAAATTTACGAATTGTTTTAATCGTACGAAGTAATGCATACACAAGATTTTTCATCTCCTCATAGCTTAAGTTTGCCTTTTCATGAATTGCCTTTAAGGATACCTTCCCGCTGATATCGTAATAATACTGACTGATATTATCTACATACCGAATATCTGTCTTCAAAAGTCCGGGAATTGTGTTTTCCTTCAGCATATAAATCTGATAATCTTCCGCCTCGCTCTCCACTCCTTCCAAAATTAAATATGCCTTCTTTAAATCATTCTTATAACACGCTTTCACTTGGTATCTCCTATCTTTTCTTCTATTTTTTTATTTTTCGCACATTTCGAATATACGTTTCCGGTTCTGTCTGTTTCACCGATGCACTAACGTTTATCTTCATCCGCCTCTTTTTCGCACTGCACGTGACCGTAATCTCTTCTTTTTCCACTTCTATGTTTTCTTTCACATTAGAAAAAACAATCAGCTTCCCTTTTATTCTTCTTCTAAAATATGCCTCTAACTCCTCTTTTTTATAACTCTTTCTTTCACTTCCTACCACAGCTGTCTCATATGCAGCCCCCGACAGAATATTCTTGTATGAAAATAAAATATGATATATACGCTTGCCATAAACACCATTAAATAATCGGCACAACAAAAGATGCCTCTATTGTAAAACTGCCATTTTGGTTCTTCTTCACAGCATGATCACCCCCAAATACGCTGCGGTCAAAAACGGGACAAACGGAACTGTGACATTCTTCTTCCACTGTTTGATTACAATGCCTGCAAGTGAGACAAGTCCTGTAAGAAAAAATGCAGTTGTCGCAACTTCCAACATACTGATACCTCCCAGATATATCCCCATATTTCCAAGAAGCCAACTATCTCCATATCCAATCGCTTGGTTTGTATATTTACTGATGAGCCAGAATATCGCTCCCATCAATGCACCTCCTGCCATACCAGCTATTTCCTGTCTTATAAAAATCAAACGAATCATAATTACGGTAAGACTCATAATGATCAGCAGCACCGTCGGTATTTTCTTTGTGCGAAGATCACTTATACTACACCAAAGCAAAAACAAAAGCATAATAAAATCCTCTATTTTACACATCTTTTACACCCTCCTCTTCCAAAAACTTCGGATAAAGGCACTGCATATACCGTTCGTTTTAGTCTGCTGCACGAAAGTGATCCATGATATCGATTACCCGTATCTGTGATGTATACCATTTGCTTTCCAAATGTTTTTCTCATACACGATTCACATGGATAATATTTTCCTCCACTTTCATTTCTCAATTGTTCCACATCTGATATGGCAACCGACTTTATAGACAATTCCAAATACGTGCAATCTGCATCTTTATGATATACAATTCCGGTATCTGTAATATAGACAGTCTCATCACTTTGATTTCCAAATCCATTTCCGGCATAGCATTCCACCCTTTCACCCGCATAGATTCTTCCTGTACAATTGCAGGGATACGAAACATTAAAATAGGAACTTCAACCTTATATATCAATGACAGATCCATAATTCCTGTACTTCCCCATGCCATTGACTTCCTACAGTCTATTCCATCCGAACCGCCAGAAATAACACTGTGATCCAGCCATGTTTCTCCCACATGTTCTACAATATGTTTTTCCAGCTTCCCTCGTATTACAAGCGGATTAACATATGCTTCCTCCGCGATTTCTTTTGCTGCACAATGGAGTGCAGATCTCATCACAGTCTGGACATTCATAATTTCCAGCAAATACACAAGGCTCAACACTGCAAAAAAGAATATTGGCACCACCAACGCAGCCTCCACCGTGACACTTCCTTCAGAGGTGAATGAAGATGCCCTTTTCGATAAAGAGATGACATTTATTTGGGAGAGATGTGTCAAAAAAGAGTCTTTCTCCTTTCTTTTTGTTTTTGACCATTTTTATAGTTTCTTTTGTGAGTATTATTG
>ENA-OQDW01000772-OQDW01000772.1-human-gut-metagenome-genome-assembly--contig:-NODE-772-length-12821-cov-1.590515_pt1 | contig 12821 bp, 14 predicted proteins | sample MGYA00242784_ERZ504613 | MGnify/ENA primary metagenome ERZ504613 (study PRJEB26092, sample SAMD00036330) | human gut metagenome | host: Homo sapiens | study: EMG produced TPA metagenomics assembly of... | reverse complement strand
TGATAATAACCTTTGGGCTGTCCCACCTGCAGCTCGTACCCCCTCCCTGCGCATCGTTTCGATGAGCACGGAAAGGTGCAGCACGCCGCGCCCGTACACCACGAAGCTGTCCGCCGTCGCACCGGGCTCCACGCGCAGGGCGAGATTCTTCTCCAGTTCCGGTCGAGCCGCTCCTTGATATGGCGGGAAGTCACGTACTTGCCGTCACGGCCGAAGAAGGGGGAATCGTTGATGGTAAAGAGCATGCTCATCGTGGGCTCGTCGATGGCTATCGGTTCGAGCGGTTCGGGGTTGTCGTAATCGCATATCGTGTCACCTATCTCGAAACCCTCAATACCCACAATGGCGCATATCTCGCCGCACGGCACCTCTTCGGCCTTGCTCTTTCCGAGCCCCTCGAAGGTCATCAGGTCCTTGATTCTGGTCTTCACCATCGTCACGCCGTCGCGTTTGGCGAGCGTCACGTTCATGCCCGGCCGAAGTGTGCCGCGCGTCACCTTGCCCACGGCGATACGCCCCACGTAAGGAGAGTATTCGAGCGAGGTGATGAGCATCTGCGGAGTTCCCCTCCACACGGGCCGGTTCGGGAATATCGTCGATTATCGCGTCGAGCAGCGGTGTGATGTTGTCGGTACGTTCGCCCAGTTTGTTGGACATCCACCCCTGCTTGGCGCTGCCGTACACGGTACGGTAGTCGAGCTGCTCCTCGTTGGCATTGAGGGTGAACATCAGGTCGAACACCTGCTCGTTCACGAACTCCGGACGGCAGTTGGGCTTGTCCACCTTGTTTATCACCACAATGGGTTTCTTGCCCAGCGCCAGCGCCTTTTGAAGTACGAACCGCGTCTGGGGCATGGTCCCCTCGAAAGCGTCCACAAGCAACAGCACTCCGTCGGCCATGTTCAGCACGCGCTCCACCTCGCCCCCGAAATCGGAGTGACCGGGCGTGTCGATGATGTTTATCTTGTAGTCCTTATAGATGACCGAAACATTCTTGGAGAGAATCGTGATTCCCCGCTCCCGTTCGATATCGTTGTTGTCGAGTATGAGTTCGCCCGCCGAAGCGGCGTTCCGGAACAGATGTCCCTGGAGTATCATCTTATCCACCAGCGTGGTTTTGCCGTGGTCTACATGGGCGATGATGGCGATGTTGCGAAGTTTCCGCATCTGATATCCTTTCCGTTATACAGCCCGCCGCAGAAGCGCAGGAACGACGCCGGCAGGCAGTTATCAACACATTGGCCGGAAGCGTGCCTACACGTCTTCCGATTAGGGCGCAAAGGTACGAATAAATCGCCGATTTCATACAAAAATTTCCGTCTCTCCGACGGACGGGCAACGCCGCCACGACGGGACGGCACTCCGCACTGAAAATTATCGTCCCCATTTATGCCGATTCTAATCCAATCGGGATTATCTTTGCAACTTCAGCGAGGAATCACATATGAAGGATATCATCAATATCGTATGCGACGAAGGGGCCACGTCCCGGGTCGTGATAGGTTCCGTAGAGGAGAACTTCGAGAGCCTGCTGCCCGGGGGAACGCCCCGCATCATCATCGTGACCGACGCCAAGGTACATGCCAACAACCTGGCTTTCGTCAATGCGCACGAACATATCGTCATCGGTCAGGGCGAAAGCAGCAAGACTTTCGTCAAGCTCGAAGAGGTCTACCGCCAGCTCCTCCACATGGGGGCCGACCGGAGCACCTTCATCGTCGGTATGGGCGGCGGCATCGTGACCGACGTCACCGGTTTTGTCGCCTCCACCTACATGCGGGGCGTCCGTTTCGGATTCCTGCCCACTACCCTCCTCGCACAGGTCGATGCGAGCATCGGCGGCAAAAACGGCGTGAACCTCGACGGATACAAGAACATCATCGGAGTCTTCAACCAGCCGGAATTCGTCCTCTGCGACCCCGAGCTGCTCTCCAGCCTTCCCGACCGGGAGTTCCGGCGGGTCTGGCCGAGGTAATAAAGGCGGGCATCATCGGCGACGCGGAGCTCTTCTCCATGGTGGAGAGGCACTCCTTCGAGGAGATACGTTCCGACGCTCCCCTGCTGCGCGAACTCATCATCCGCTCCATCCGGGTGAAGACGGCGATAGTGGAGCACGACCAGCGCGAACGGGGCGAACGGCGCAAACTCAACCTCGGCCACACATTCGCCCATGCGATAGAGAAAAGTTTCACCAACCTCTCCCACGGCGAAGCCGTAGCGGCCGGCATGGCCATCGTCTGCGACGCGGCGGTACGCGCAGGCAAGCTCGACGAAGCCACGGCGGACCGTATCCGGAACGTCATCAGCTGCATGGGCCTGCCCACGGAGTTCCCGGTAGAGATGAAACAGCTGCTTATTGCCATCCGTGCCGACAAGAAACGGGAAGGCAACGGCATCTACCTCGTCTTTCCGCGTGCCATCGGCGAATGTTCGGTGGAGATGGTGAATACCGACAGCTCGAAGACATCTTCCTCGACGCGGCGAAGGCACCCCAGAAACCGGCGCCGCAGTCCGCCGTACCGGAAGAAGCCCCGGAAGTTCCCGGAAGTCTCAGCGCCTCAGAAGCTCTTTGATACGTGCCAGTCCCGAACGTGCCATCGGTGTCGCCCCGAACCGCGCGTCGAACTCTGCCTGTGTCATCTCCAGCCACCGGCAGGCGGGCATATCAGCCGGACTGAAAAGCGGCCGGAAGCGAGGATTCGCAAAGAAAGGGGCCCGGAGGTTATAGGGACACACGTTCTGACAGTCGTCACACCCGAATATCCATCCCGCCGTAGAAGCTCCGATGCGCTGCGCAAGCGCCGGGACCCGTTCCGGATGCGGTTCGACGGTCAACCGGGAGATACACCGGCGGGCATCCAGCCCCTCGCCTGTCAAAGCGCCTGCCGGACAATGTTCCACGCACCTCCGGCACGCACCGCAGCCGATACCCTCATAGGGCCGGTCATAAGTATCGACCGGCACATCCACCACCAGTTCGCCGAGCAGCAGGAAAGAGCCGTAACGGGGCGAGACGAGCAGCGTATTGCGTCCTATGAAACCGAGACCCGCTTCGCAGGCGAGCCGTTTCTCCAGCAGCGGAGCCGTATCCGTAAAGGCTCTGAAACCCGTTCCGTCCTCCTTCAGTCCCAACCGCGCAGCGGTCTCGTACAGCATCTCCTTCACCGCGACATGATAATCCCCCGAACGGGCATACGACGCCACCTTGGGTACCGCCGTATCGCCGTAACCGAGGCTCGTATCATTCTTGTAGGAGACACCGCAGACCACCACCGAGCGTGCTCCGGGCATCAGTTCCGCCGGAGAGAAACGCTTCTCCACATTCCTGCGCAGATACCCCAGTCCTCCGTCGAACCCCCGCTCCAGCCACCCCTCGAAAAAAGTCTGTTCGGCACTGAAATTGCGCACACGACAGATACCGCACAGGTCGAAACCGGCGGCAGCGGCGGCCTGCTTTATTTCACGGGCTTGCAACATATTGACCATTTGCGGCAAAAATAACGATTAATAAAAGGAGTAGGAAATAAATATAATTAACTTTGCGTTGTGTAGGAAAAGGAACGGCGGGCCGGTCAGCGCGTTACGCAGCGTGCGGCCGAACGGTGCGACGAGGCGGCCGGAAGTGCAGCGGACTCGTCCGGACACAGGCAGGCGGCCGCGCCTCCTACGGAACGCAAGAGCCCGCGGCAAGGGTTCACAACATATCATTTCCCAATGGAATTCCAGACTCTCAAAGAACTATATACCCACAGCATCAAGGCCTACGGCAACCGGCCTTCGTTCTCGATGCTCGAACGCGAATCCATGACGTACAACGATTTCGACGACCGGGTGGAGTACGTGCGCGGTATCCTGCTCGGAGCCGGCATCGGCAGCGGCGACAAAGTGGCGCTGCTGAGCAGCAACATGCCCAACTGGAGCGTCTGTTATTTCGCCATCGTCACCTCCGGCATGGTCGCCGTTCCGATATTGCCCGATTTCTCCGGCAGCGAGCTGGACATGATAATCACCCATTCCGAAGCCAAAGCGCTTTTCGTATCCGACAAGCTCTACACGCGCATCTCCAAGGAGGTGGTGGAACGGATGAACATCGTGGTACGCACCAAGAACCTCGGTATCATCGCCCGCACTTCGTTCGAACTCGGGGCCATGACCGAACCGAAACCGGAAGACCTGGCGGTGATAATCTACACATCGGGAACGACCTCTTCGCCCAAGGGCGTCATGCTCACGCACTACAATCTCGCGGCACAAATACAGATGGACCGCGACCTGTTTTTCGTGAAGCCGGACGACATCTTCCTTTCGATACTCCCCCTCTCCCACACCTACGAATGTTCGCTCGGCATGCTGCTGCCGTTCATGTGCGGCGCTTCGGTGGTGTACGTAGACAGACCGCCGACGGCATCCAACCTGCTGCCCGCGCTCAGGGAGGTACGCCCGACGGTGATGCTCAGCGTCCCGCTGGTCATAGAAAAGATATACAAAAGCCAGGTGGCCGGGCGGTTCAATTCGTCGGGCCTCCTGCGGAAACTCTACGGGAAACCGTTCTTCAGAAAGATGATACACCGCATAGCGGGGCGGCAGCTTTACAAACTCTTCGGAGGACGGCTGCGCTTCTTCGGCATCGGCGGAGCGAAGCTCGACACGGAGGCGGAACGGTCCTGTCGGAAGGAAAGTTCCCCTACGCCATCGGCTACGGCCTGACCGAAACGGCCCCGCTGATTGCCGGAGCGGTACCGTCTAACGTGCGGCTCGGCTCTACGGGACCGGGTACTGCCGGGTATCGAGGCGCGGCTCAAGATACGAACGAATTCGGCGAGGGGGAACTCGTGGTCAAAAGTCCCTGCACAATGCTGGGATACTACAAGAATCCGGAACTCACCGCGGAGGTTTTCACACCCGACGGTTGGTTCCGCACGCGCGACCTCTGCGCCTTCGACCCGGACGGATTCCTCTACATCAAGGGGAGGCTCGGCAGCATGATAGTCGGGCCGAACGGCGAGAACATCTACCCGGAGGATATCGAAAGCGTTCTGAACAGCCATTTTCTGATAAGCGACTCCATCGTGACGCAGGAGCAGGGCAAACTCGTGGCACTCGTCCGTTTCGACCGGGCCGAACTGGAGAAACGCTACCACGAATTCCGGGACGACCTTGCCACGACCATGGAGGATATCAAGGCCGACGTAATAAAATACGTCAATTCGAAGGTCAACAAATCCTCCAAAATAGCCACCATCGAGGAGCAGGAACACGACTTCGAAAAGACGCCTTCCCATAAAATCAAACGCTACCTCTACACCCGCAAACCGAAGGAAGAGAAGGAACACCCGCAAACGCCGGCAGACAAACGGTAAGAAGACCGGACGTTCGTTCCGCCTGTAGGAAACGAACGAAACGCTCCCCTACCCCCGGAAAGCGGCCGTTTCCCGCACCGGCCCCGTACAAAGGAGGCGTTCCGAAAAAGCCTCCTCCGTCGCCCGCCTCTTACTGCGGCAGCGGCCCCGTTCTCAGGCGGCACGCCTCCGCCGGGACAGCTTCGGGAAGAGTTTGCGGAAACGCACCAGATAAGCGGTGATGCTGCCTCCGGCTACGATGAAGGTCACGGCCAGAATTATCATCACTATCCCGCACACTATCCTCGCGTCAGCGCCTCTCCAAATACCGTCACCCCGAAGAAAACGGCGGTCACAGGTTCCAGTGCGCCGAGTATCGCGGTAGGCGTGGAACCTATGTACTGTATGGCGCTGGTCGTACAAAGAAACGATATGGCCGTGGGAAAGACCGCCAGCGCAAGCAGATTGCCCCACGAATACCACCGGTCGGGGAGACACACGTCCCGGCCGAAATCCAGCCGGACGAGGAACAGCGACAGGCCGAACAGCAGCACATAGAAGGTGACCTTGAGTGTCGCCACACTCTTCAGCGCCGTCTGATTGACACCCACGATATAGATGGCATAAGCCAATGCCGAAACCAGCACGAGTACGGTTCCCGTCAGGCTCAGGGTGGTTCCGTCGCCGCTCCGGTAGAGCAGCGCGATGCCGACCAGTGCAAGGACGATGCACAATCCGGTCTGCATCGTCAGTTTCTCCTTGAATACGAGGGCCATAATCAAAGCCACCAGCACCGGATAGACGAACAGGAGCGTGGAGGCTATTCCGGCATCCATATAGTTGTAACTGAGGAAGAGCGTGAGCGACGACAGGGCCACGAGAAGGCCCATGACTATCAGAGGTACTATCTCTTTCCGCTTGAGCCTGAAATCGCGTCCCCGGGCCTTAATCATGATACCCAGCAGAGGAATGGCGAGCAGATACCTGAAGAAGAGCACCGAATCGGGTCCATTCCCTCCTTGTAGAGCGGAAGCGCGAACAACGGATTCATTCCGTACGATGCCGCCGCAACGGCCCCCAGCACATAACCTTTCAGCTTCGTATTCATGAAGAGTCTTAATTTTTCCGCGCAAATATAACGAATATATCCGGTGAAAAACCGAAAACGGACGGCGGGTATAAGCCCGGCACGCAAATGTGATGCGGTCGAGACGGCCATACCGCACCGTACGACCGGGTACGCTGCACACAAATAAAAAAGGGATTGCATCTTGCAATCCCTTTTCCTTGCTGCCGGAAGGATACCGTGCCCCTGTCCGCTTACGGACACCGGCTTGCCGAACTCTCCCGGCCAAATCCGCTTTCCTTCCTCAGAAAACCTCTTCCGTACCGAGAATCTGCGTCATGCAGTGCGCCGCACCGTATCCTCTGGTCAGGTTGGGGAGCGGTATCCACGTCACATCGACGCCGTGCGCCGCCAACGCCTGCTGCAGCTCCTGCGACTGTCCGGCGACGGCCATGATGCGGCGCGGGCCGATGGTCAGGTAGTTGTTGGCGTAATTCAGCTCGTCCGGCCGCGATATGGGAATGACTTCACGCCGAGCGTCTTTTCGAGGAAATCTACGAAACATGCGCCTTCGACCGTCCTGCTGTACCGGCCATTCTTCCGCTCGTACACATCTACCGTCAGGTACTGCGACGAATCGGGCCCGGCCTTGTAGCGGTTTGCCGACAGCGTCACCAGGTCGCGGTCGATGCAGTTGAAATAGGTATCGAGGTGCATCTGTTCCTGTTCGAGCCAGTTGTCCCGAACAACCATGAGCTGTCCGTACCGAGCCAGTCGTTCTCCATGAGCTGGTCGATGGCCTTCTGCGTCGTGCGCAGCCCGCATCCGATAAAGGCGCTGCTGCCGAAAGGCAGAAAGTCTCCCCCCTCGAGATAAGCCCCCTCGCCGCTGATACGGCCTATCGGCGGCATTCCTATCTTATTGAGGCAAAATTCGGCTACGCGGCTCTCCACTTCCCGCTGGGGCGAGTGCATGCGGGCGATGACCAACCCTTTGAAAGTCGCTATCATCTGGTCGCGCATGTAGAAGAGATTCATCATCGGCCGCTGCCTGTAAGTGGCCGCGAAACCGGTATTCCCCTCCGTATGCGACAGCACCACTTCCGGCTGAAGCAGGATGATGCGCAGCAGGTCCTTGGGATTGGCCTTGCGGAGCACCTCCTCCTTGTATGCCCGCTGGGCATCGCGCTGGGCAGGGATAGCGTCCGTATTGTACACGAGAAACTCTCCGGCAAAGGTACGCAGGGCGTCGAGCGCCAGCCCTCCACCGCATTACCCTCCCCGTCGAGCGTACCGTCGAGAAGCACCTCCCTAACGGTCAGTACACGGGCACCGGCCTCCGTCAGTGCCTTCCGGTAATTCCTGTGCTCCCTGGAGGCCTGGTCCACATTGAAATAATCCGCGAACAGAGCCGCATCGGATGTATCACACCGAGAAACAGCTCCTCGGTGGTTCATGCATCAAAATAGTCATAACTGTTCGATATCGTTTGGCGGAGCGGCGGCAGACAATCCGGCCCGGCGGCCGCCCCTTCGGTTTAATCTTTCCGGATACGGCACCGAAACGAGGCTGTTGCCGGTACCGCGTTAAAAACGTGTAAAATTAAGCAATTCCCCTCTTTTATCCAAATCCGCTGCCGCCGGCAGGCTCACACCACATCCGGTACATAGCGGCGTATCTCCCGCGCAAGTTCCTTCTCCCGACCGCCGAGCAGCGTATCGGCCAGCGCATGGAAACGGGCCGAATGGTCCTTATGGCACGTATGGCAAAGTTCGTGGACAATCACATATTCGATGAGCGGCAGCGGCAGACGCACGAGGAAGATGCTGAGTGAAATATCGTTGCGCGAGGAACAGCTGCCCCACCGGCTGCGCGTGGCACGGACGGTCACCTTTCCGTACCGGAAACCGTACCGGGCGGCGAGCTCCTCCACCATGCCCGGCAGCAGCGCCTTCGCTCGGCACGCAGGCACGGAGGGCTCCCTCCCTCGCCGCGCCTGCACCTCCGGGAGGAGGACGGCATCGAAACCGGAAACGAAACCGCTATTTTCGTCCGCCGTGACATGGCACACCACCCGTTCCCTGCCCGGCTCCGGATACCAACGCAGAACGTGGGTACGGGTGGCATAAGGGGGTTCCAGCAGGCGGACAGGGTGGCTTCGTTCCATTCTTTCGAGCGCCGCGGCCACCCACGACTCTTTTGCAGCGAGGAAAGCGAGTCCCTCCCGCACGGAACATCCCGCCGGCAAGGTCAGACGCACCTCGCCCGACGGTCGGACCGACACCGAGATACGCCGTGCCCGACGGTACCGAACACCGTCACCTCCCCGAAAACAGGATGCACTACCCTCTTCTTCACACCTTTTATATCCGTTCGGAAGCGGAACGGCAGGCACCTCCGCCCCCTCGTTCCGCCCCCGTCTTTTTTGTTCCGTCCGCCTGCCCATGCGGTTCCCCACGACCACAAACTCCGCTGACCGCCCCCGCACTCCGACAGGGCTGCTGCGACTCTCCGCACGCGGCACTGTTCCGGACGGTTCCACCGCCAAGGTCAGTGAATCCGCTGGCGCACCGCTTCAAACAGCAGCACGGCCGCGGCAGCCGAAACGTTCAGCGACTCGATGGACCCGATGATGGGTACGGCCAACTGCACGTCGCACAGTTTAAGAACCTCCTTTGAAATCCCCTTGTCCTCGCTTCCCATGACGATGACCGTCGGCTTGCCGAGGTCGGCATCGTAAATCAGCGTACGCGACTTCTCGGTCGCGGCAACTATCTGCATGCCCGTTTCGGAGAGATATTTCAGCGTATTGCGGATGCTGCCCGCCCGATGGACGGGAATCCTGTTCAGCGCCCCGGCCGAAGCCTTCACCGCTTCGGCATTCACCGGAGCGGCGTTTTTCATGGGAACGATAAGCCCGTGGGCCCCGGCACACTCGGCACTGCGGGCGATGGCGCCGAAGTTACGTACGTCGGTCACGCCGTCGAACACCACAATCAGCGGCGTTTCGTCGTCGGCACCCGGTCGAGGATATCCTGCAACGCTACATAACCCGATGGCGGCTATCTGCGCCACCACCCCCTGGTGGTTGCCGCGCGTCATCCGGTTGAGTTTCTCCACCGGCACCTCCTGCCAGCGCACCCTGTACCGCCAACAGAGGTCCTTGAACTCGGTCATGAGCTGTCCCCCGGCATCCTTTTTTATGTACAACCGCTCTATCTGCCGGCCTGACTGTATCGCCTCTGCGACCGGACGTATGCCGAAAATGATATTTTCCATACCGTACCCTCTTCTCCGTTCTCCGGATATCGTTCCCTATCTATTCCCGACCGCCGTTTGCGGCCGACCCTTCTCATTCTCTTGCGGACTGCCCATGCCTTTCCACGGCCGCATGCCCGTTCAGAGCATCTCCTTCAACCGGTCTTCGAGCAATTCCAGCTCATATCCGAGCTTCTCCCACTCATGCACCTCGTATGCCAGCCGCTCTTTCAGAGCGTTGTACTCCCCGAACACACTTCCGTCGGAGAGGTCTATCCCGTGCGCGGCGGGGTCTGCCAGCCGTTTGTCCCATTCGGCGACTTCCGCCTCCAGACCGGTTATCCGCTGCTCCACAGCGGCCACGGCCCCCTGCGTCTTGCGGATGGTGCGTTCGAGCTCCTTCTTCTGCTGGTAATCCACCTTCTTTTTCTCCGGCTTCGCCGCAGCCGGGGCCGATGCCGCAGGCTGCCGCGCCTCTATCTCGCGCATCGACTCCACCCGGCGTTTCTCCAGAAAATACCAGATACCGCCCAGATACTCCTTCACCCCTCCGTCGCGAAACTCGTACACCTTGTCCACCAGTCCGTCGAGGAACTCGCGGTCGTGTGATACCACCACCAGCGTCCCGTCGTATTTCAGCAGGGCATTTTTCAGAATATCCTTCGAACGCATGTCCATGTGGTTCGTCGGCTCGTCGAGCACGAGCAGGTTGTGGGGTTCGAGCATCATACGGGCCATGGCCAGACGGCTGCGTTCGCCGCCCGAAAGCACCTTCACCTTCTTGTCGATATCCTCGCCCCGGAAGAGGAACGCGCCGAGAATATCCCTCAGCCGCGTGCGTATGTCGCCCACCGCCACCCGGTCGAGGGTATCGTACACGGTGAAATCGCCGTTCATCAGGTCGTCCTGGTTCTGGGCGTAGTAACCCGTATTGACATTCACGCCGACCCGGATACTCCCCTCCGTAGGCCGGAGCTCGCCGACGAGCATCCGCGCGAACGTAGTCTTGCCCTCGCCGTTGCGCCCCACGAGCGCAATGCGGTCGCCCTTCTCGATGGTGAATTCGGCACCGCTGAAGACATGTTTCTCCCCGAAACTCATGCCCGCCCCCTTGACCTCGGCCACGATTTGTCCCGAACGGGGCGCCGGAGGAAACTTGATGCTCAGGGCGCTCAGGTCCTCTTCGTCCACTTCGATACGGTCGAGCTTCTCCAGCTGCTTGATGCGCGACTGCACCTGATTGCTCTTGGTGGGTTTGTAACGGAACTTTTCGATGAACTCCTCCGTCTTCTCTATCATGCGCTGCTGGTTCTCGTAGGCGGCCATCTGCTGCTGGCGCCGTTCGCGCCGCAGCTCCACATACCTGCTATACGGAACTTTGTAGTCATACAGTTTGCCGAGCATGATTTCCACCGTACGGTTGGTCACGTTGTCGAGAAATGCCCGGTCGTGCGAAATGAGTACGACGGCCCCGTTGTACTCCTTCAGATACCCCTCCAGCCACTGGATACTCTCGATGTCGAGGTGGTTGGTTGGCTCGTCGAGCAGAAAGACCGAAGGACGGCGAAGCAACAGTTTGGCCAACTCGATGCGCATGCGCCACCCGCCGCTGAACTCGCTCGTGGGACGATCGAAATCGCTGCGACGGAAGCCCAGTCCGAGCAGCGTCTTCTCTATCTCCGCCTCGCGGTTGTCTCCGCCGAGAATATGGTAACGGTCCGTGGCATCGTTCAGCCGGTGGAGCAGTTTCTCGTAATCGGCACTTTCATAATCGGTGCGCACGGCAATCTCCTCGGTGAGTTCGGCTATCTCCCGTTCCAACGCGATGACCTCGGTAAAGGCTCCCGCCGTCTCCTCCACGAGACTCGTGGTATCGGCCACCTTCATCTGCTGCGGCAGGTACCCCACCGTCACGTCGCCGCTGCGGGTCACCGTACCGCTCGTGGCGGGCTGCTCGCCGGCAATCACCTTGAGCAGAGTACTCTTGCCCGCACCGTTCTTACCCACCAGACCGATGCGGTCCTTGGGATTCACGAGCAACGATATGTCCTTAAACAAATCCCAGCCGCCGAAACTGACGGTCAGGTTATCTACTGAAATCATCTGTCAACCTAATCCTTTTCAAACACGCCTCTCCAGCGGCAAAAACGGTATGCGCCATCCCATGGCCGAAAGCACAACGCAACGGCGCACCCTTCGGATACCGCATCCGCCACGGTTCTCTCCCGCACATCCTGCAGCTCCCGGCACCAGCTGCCGTTACCGGGAGGACTGTGCCTCCAGCATCTTCACGATTTCCGCCTTCGGGTCGGCGGCACCGAACACCGCGCTTCCGGCCACGAGCGCATCGCAGCCCGCTGCAAAGAGGTCGCCTGCATTGGACGCGGATACGCCGCCGTCTATCTCTATCAGCACCGGCAGACCGCGGTCGTCTATCATGCGGCGCAGCCGACGCACCTTTTCCCAACTGCCCTCCATGAAACTCTGGCCGCCGAAACCGGGTTCCACGCTCATGATGAGTACGAGGTCGAGCTCGGGCAGCAACTCTCCGAGCACCTCCACCGGAGTAGCCGGCTTGACGGAAATTCCCGCCTTCACGCCGCACTCCTTAATCATCCGGATGGCGCCCAGCGGGTCCTGCGTCGCCTCGTAATGGAAAGTCACGAGGTCGGCTCCCGCCTCGGCAAAACGCCTGAGGTACTTCTCCGGCTCCACTATCATCAGATGTACATCGAGAAACTTCGCGCTCGCCCGACGGATGGGTTTCATCACCGGAAAGCCGAACGATATGTTGGGCACGAAGACGCCGTCCATGACGTCGATGTGTATCCACTGCGCGGCACTTTCGTCAATCATCCTCGTGTCGCGGTCGAGGTGGCCGAAGTCGGCCGAAAGCATAGAAGGGAGATAATGCGTTCCATGGCGTTTTAAAACATTTGCACAAAGGTAAGGCAATTTCCGAAAAAAACGGGTAACTTTGGAGAGCTCTCCGACGAAATAAGACGATATGCAAATCTTTCTGATAATCACCGCTGTCATTTTCGCCGCCGCATGCGGCATCCTCTCCGTTCTCTGCCTGTCCCAGCGCCGCCGGCTGCACGCGCAGTCCCTGCGCATCGGGGAGGAGGAGGCCCGCACGGCTGCAGAAACGGCACGGAG
>ENA-OQDW01000771-OQDW01000771.1-human-gut-metagenome-genome-assembly--contig:-NODE-771-length-12827-cov-1.960551_pt1 | contig 12827 bp, 17 predicted proteins | sample MGYA00242784_ERZ504613 | MGnify/ENA primary metagenome ERZ504613 (study PRJEB26092, sample SAMD00036330) | human gut metagenome | host: Homo sapiens | study: EMG produced TPA metagenomics assembly of... | reverse complement strand
GGGGCATGTACATATGCTGGAAGAATGTGGGTTTGATGATATTGTCATTTCCATGAATCTTCCGATGTCAATACCATGATCGATGCTTATCGTCTGTGTGCACAGCAGTGCAATTACCCGCTGCATCTGGGTGTTACAGAAGCTGGTACAGAGCGTATGGGCATGCTGAAATCTGCAATTGGCATTGGCTCGTTGATTCACGACGGCATTGGCGAAACCATTCGGGTATCCCTGACAGAAGACCCTGTCAAGGAAATTCGTGCGGCAAGAGATATTTTGAAATGTATCGGAAAACGTGGCGGACCGCAAATCGTATCCTGTCCTACCTGTGGCCGGACACGAATTGATTTGGTAAAAACAGCAAAAGAAGTAGAAGCGGCTCTGGAACATGTAGAAAAAGACATTAAGGTAGCTGTCATGGGCTGCGTTGTAAATGGTCCCGGAGAAGCCAAAGAAGCAGACATCGGAATTGCCGGTGGTGACGGCTGTGCAATGCTGTTCCGCAAGGGAACAGTTTTACGAAAGGTCGCGGAACAGGACATTGTTCCGGAACTGATGGCTGAAATTGAGAAACTGTAGGAGTGGAACATATGGATTTGAATTTCGCAGAGTTTCTGGAAGAATATGTCCCGATTATGCCAGAATCCATCAAAGACGGTATTTTGAATCGGCTGACATATTCCGAAAACCTGACGAAAATTTCGTTTTATATCACATTTCCCCATCTGGTACCGGCACAGGATCTGGTCGCACTGGAACACGAACTGGAGATCCGCCTGGAAATCCATGCCGTCCGTCTGCATCCGCGGTATGCCCCAGAATTATTTTCTATGGCATATTTTCCGGATCTGGTCATGTTTCTGAAACGGGAAATGACCGTTGTCAACGGTTTTGTTGACGGAGCAGACATTACACGGAAAGATAATACCATTCGAATCCAACTGCACAACGGCGGCTATGATATTTTGCAAAAGTATCACGTAGCAGATTTCTTTTCCGGTTTGCTGGAAAAATGTTCTCTACGCCGTTTCGTGTGGTATTTGAAGGAGAAACCAGTGTCAGTGAAGCTGCTTTCCATGAAATGATCTCCAAGGCAGAACAGGAATTACCCAAACATGAGGCTCAACTGCAAACTTCTACAGCACCTGCTCCGGCAGCAACTCACAGCGATAAGGAAAAGCCAATTGCACAAAGCGTTACTATGAACGAGGATATTCCGGGCATCGTTCCTGGAAGTGCTGTCCTGATCAAAGGCAGGCCGATTCGGGATATTCCTATGCCGATTCGGGAAGCTGTAGAAGTACAGAATCAACGTGTGGTAATCATGGGTGATGTCTTTGCAATGGATTCCCGCGAAGTACGGGGAGAGCGGACCATTTTGACCTATCAGATCACAGACGGCACTTACTCGGTATTGGTCAAGATTTTCGATTCCACAGAAAAAATTGAGAAGCTGCCGTTTCATGAAATCAAAAAGGGAAGTACATTATTGATGATCGGACGGATCGGCTATGATGAATTTGCAAGAGAAGATGTCATGAAACCGGAATCTATTGTTGTGGTAAAACGACAGCGGAAAATGGACAATGCCCCCAAGAAACGTGTAGAATTGCATTGCCATACCAACATGTCCCAAATGGATGCAGTTACGCCCTGCGGCAAACTGGTAGAACGTGCCATGAATGGGGACATCCTGCAATTGCAATCACAGACCATGGTATTGCACAGGCATTTCCGGATGCCATGAATGCGTGGCGTGGCTTTAAGGACAAGAATTTCAAAGTGATTTTCGGTTGCGAAGCCTATGTAGTTAATGACTTGAATCGTCTACTGGTAGTTGATAATCCAGAAGACCGAACACTGCAGGACGAAATCATTGTTTTGATGTGGAAACAACCGGCTTGAGTCCAGCCAATGACCGCCTGACAGAAATTGGTGCAGTTCGTATGCGTGGCATGCAGGTGGTGGAAACATTCAACACCATGGTAAATCCGGAACGACCGATTCCGGCAAAGATCGTGGAACTGACAGGTATTACGGATTCCATGGTAGAAGATGCTCCCAAAGAAGCAGAAGCAATGCGGAAGTTTATTGAATTCTGCGGTGAAAATCCGGTTTTGGCAGCACACAACGCCAATTTCGATACTTCTTTTGTCCGCAATGTCTGCAAGAGAAATCATATCACATTTGAGTTCGCAACACTGGATACACTGGTACTCTGCAAGAGCATGCTGCCTACTATGGCACGCCACAAGCTGGACGGTGTTGCAAAGGCTCTGAAATTGGGAAAGTTCGATCATCATCGGGCATCAGATGATGCACAGATGCTAGCAAAAATTTACAAAGAATTGGTCAGCCGTCTGATGCAGACAAAGGGTGCCACAATGCTTTCTGATCTGAACACCAAAACACAGGAAATCGATGTAAAAAAACTGAAATCGTTTCACCAAATCATTCTGGTACGAAATAATATCGGCTTAAAAAATTTGTACAAGTTGATTTCCTATGGGCATATCGAATGTTTTTACCGAAAGCCATTGATCCCCAAATCAGTGTTGATGCAGTATCGGGAGGGCTTGATTTTCGGCAGTGCCTGCGAAGCCGGCGAACTCTTCCGAGCATTCGTGGAAGAGAAACCGCATGAGGAAATTGTGAAACTGGCAAAATTCTATGACTATCTGGAAATCCAGCCGGCAGGGAATAATGCTTTCATGATTCGAAACGGTACTGCTGCCAATATGGAACAATTGCAGGAATACAACCGCAAAATTGTTGCACTGGGTGATGAACTGGGAATTCCGGTTTGTGCAACCTGTGACGTGCACTTCATGGACAAGGAAGATGCCATTTACCGCGAGATCCTACAAGCCGGACAAGGCTATGACGATGCAAAATTTCAGCCGCCGCTGTATCTGCGTACCACGGAAGAAATGCTGGAAGAATTCTCCTATCTTGGTGAAGAAAAGGCATACGAAATTGTTGTTACCAACACCAATGCCATTGCAGATCAAATTGAACACATTCAGCCGTTCCCGAACGGTACCTTTACGCCGACCATTGACGGTGCCGAGGAAGATTTGGTGCGAATCACCAATACTAAGGCAAAGGAAATCTATGGTGACCCATTGCCGGAACTGGTAGAAAAGCGACTGAACCGCGAACTCTCCTCTATCATCAAACATGGTTTTCTGTGCTGTATATCATTGCACAGAAATTGGTTTGGGATAGCGTAGACCATGGGTATCAAGTTGGTTCCCGTGGTTCTGTTGGCTCCTCTTTTGTGGCATCTATGGCAGGAATTTCCGAAGTCAACCCGTTGGCACCACACTACGTCTGCCCCAAGTGTAAGCATAGCGAGTTTATCACAGACGGCAGCATTGGTTCCGGCTTTGACCTCCCTCCAAAAAACTGTCCGGAATGCGGTACGGAAATGAATCGGGACGGACATGATATTCCTTTCGAAACATTCTTGGGATTCGACGGCGACAAGGCTCCGGATATTGACTTGAACTTCTCCAGTGAATACCAATCATCCGCTCACCGTTACACGGAAGAACTTTTCGGACGAGATAACGTGTTCAAAGCAGGAACCATTTCCGCTGTCGCCGACAAAACAGCCTATGGTTACGTGAAAAAATATCTGGAAGAAAAGGGCTTGCAGTATAGTCCTACTGAGATCAACCGACTGTCGATCGGCTGTACGGGTATCAAACGAACAACTGGTCAGCACCCCGGCGGCATGGTTGTTGTCCCCAGCGATTATGATGTATATGACTTCACGCCGGTACAGCACCCTGCGGACGATGCCGAATCTGAAATTCTGACAACACACTTCGACTTCCATTCGCTCCACGATACCATTTTGAAACTGGACGAACTGGGGCATGTCGTACCGACCATGTATAAGCACTTGGAAGATGCCACTGGTATCTTGATTCACAATGTTCCTACAACAGATCCCAAGGTCATTCAAATGTGTACCGATGCTTCTGTTCTGGGCGTTACACCAGAAGAAATCTACTGCCAGACGGGAAGCCTTGGCATTCCGGAAATGGGAACCGGCTTCACCATTCAGATGCTGCTGGACTCCAAACCGAAAAAATTCAGCGACTTCCTGCAAGTCAGCGGACTTTCCCACGGTACTGACGTATGGCTTGGAAATGCCAAAGACTTGATCGATAACGGCACCTGTACCATTTCTGACGTAATCGGTACCCGTGACAGCATTATGACTTATCTGCTGCATAAAGGCGTTGAGCCGAAACAGGCATTCCAGATCATGGAGGACACCCGAAAAGGAAAAGCCCCCAAGACTTTTACACCGGAACGTGTACAAATGCTAAAAGATCACAATGTGCCGCAATGGTATATTGACAGCTGTCTGAAAATCAAGTACATGTTCCCGAAAGCCCATGCAGCAGCGTATGTTACTGCTGCCATTAAACTGGTTGGTTCAAGCTGTATCACCCATTGGCGTATTATGCGGTGTATTTCAGTACTCGCGGTGATGATTTCGATGCAATTTTGGCGTTGCAGGGCAAGGAAGCTGTTCGGGCAAAAATCGAAGAACTTAAGGAAAAGGGGAATGACCGTTCCAAAAAAGAATCTGATTTGCTGGATACGCTGCTGATTGTCAATGAGATGCTTAGCCGCGGCTGCGAATTCCTGCCTATTGATCTCTACAAGTCTCATGCTACAAAGTATCTGGTAGAAGATCATAAAATCCGGATTCCGTTCAGTGCGATTCCGGGCATTGGTATTTCAGCTGCACAAAACTTGTATGAAACAGCACAAAAGCGGGATTTCATTTCTATTGAAGAGTTTCAGACACAAAGCGGTGCATCAAAAACAATAATTGAAACGTTGGAACGGTTGAATGCTATGGGCGATTTACCGAAATCCAGTCAGATGTCACTGTTTTAAGAAATTTGTCTTGACTTTATTCGTTTTATGTGATATTATGCTATTATAGTAGCACACTAAAGCATTAGGAGAGCTGTATGAGAAAATATGATTTGATTACCCCTGAGGGGACAAAAGATTTTTTATTTGAAGAATGTTATGTGCGTCGTGAAATCGAGCAGAATCTGCATGACTTGTTTCACAGCAAAGGCTATTCGGAACTTACTACACCGGGGTTGGAATTTTTCGATGTGTTCCAGTCAGAATCCGGTCACTATCCGCAGGAACGACTGTATAAACTGACCGACAGCAAGGGACGCTTGCTGGTACTTCGTCCGGAATCTACCATGCCGATTGCACGCGTCACAGCAACCCGTCTGCGAGATGCATCATTACCGCTGCGACTGTGCTATACCCAGTCAGTGTATCGCTTTGAGCCTGCACTCAAAGGCAGAAGCGACGAAATCACACAGGCAGGTATTGAACTGCTGGGTTCATCTTCCTATCTGGCAGATGTGGAAATGATTACCACAGCTATTGAGGCACTGGATTCGTTCAGCAGTGACCATGTGAGCTTCTCTTTGGAACTGGGTGACGCCGGTGTATTTAAGGAACTGATGCGGGAGCTGCATGCCACACCGGAAGAACGGGAAAATATCCGTTATTTGATTGAAACAAAAAACTATCCGGCATTGAACGACGTGCTGGACACCATGGATGATGTGAAAGTTGCTGCTGCACTGAAGAAACTGCCGGCACTGTTTGGCGGTGAAGAAGTGTTTGAAAAGGCTTCACAGCTTTATTCCAATCAGCGAATCGATGAAATCCTTATGGATCTGAAGAAACTGTATAATGACATTTCCACCGTAATCGGAAAAGGTCGTTTGACTGTCGATCTGGGTATGGTCAATAATGCTGACTACTATACCGGTGTCATCATCAAGGGCTATCTGGAAGGCTACGGAGAAGAAGTACTCTCCGGCGGACGGTACAATAAACTGCTGTCTGATTTTGGTTATGACATTCCGGCAACCGGCTTTGCAGTCAATGTCGATGCTGTGGCAAATGTTCGCATGAAGGACCGCCCTGTTGTCCTAAAGCCGGCAGATGCTGTCATTTTTGCAGCAACTGGCTATGAAATGAAAGCCGCAAAGGTTTCACAGGAATTACGCAGCCGCGGACAGGTGTTGAATTTGCATTTTTTGACAGTCTGGAACTGGTGCGGGAATATGCACGGGAAAATAAAATCGGAAAAGTCGTTGTTGTAGATGAAGAAATTACGGAGGTAGAATAAATGGCAAAGCCGCTTAGAATTGCATTGACAAAAGGCAGACTGGAAAAAGATACTGTCGGACTGCTGGAACGGTTGGGCTATGATTGTACCGCTGTACGAGAAAAAGGTCGCCGCCTGATCCTGCCGATTCCGGACGGCAACATGGAAGTCGTTCTGGCAAAGGCAAATGACGTCATCACCTATGTAGAACATGGCGTTTGTGATATGGGCGTTGTGGGAAAAGACACCATTATTGAAATGCAGGGCAAATTTTTCGAACTGGTTGATTTGGGATTTGGCAGATGTAAATTTGCTCTGGCATGCAAAAAAGGAACAGATTTTTACAGCGGCTTCGGCGTAAAGTGCATTGCGACCAAATATCCAAATGTTGCACGCCGCTTTTTTGAAAGCAAAGGCATGGACGTTGATATTGTAAAAATTGAAGGTTCCGTGGAACTGGCACCGCTGCTGGGACTGGCAGACGGCATTGTAGACATTGTAGAAACCGGCGTTACCCTTCGAGAAAACGGTTTGGAAGTGGTAGAAGATGTCGTTCCGATCTCTGCACGTCTGATTGCCAATACCGTTAGTCTAAAGCTGCGGCAGACAGAAATTGAAGCTTTGATTCAGAAAATTGAGGAGGCTTTATCAAAATGATTACCATGAAAACCATTAACGCCAGCGATCTGGCACAGCGTGATGCATTTTTCACCAGCTTGGACAAGCGTACCGGTGAAACCAACCAGCGTGTTACGGAAACTGTCAGCGAAATTATCCGCACAGTCAAAGAGGGCGGCGATCAGGCAGTCAAAAATTACACCTTGAAATTCGACGGCAGTTTGCCGGAATATTACGAAGTGCCCCGCGATGTCATCAATGACGCAATGACAGAAGCTGATCCGGCATTTGTAGATGCCATGCTGAACGCTATTGAAAATGTTCGCGATTTCCACCAGCGTCAGGTACAGGAAGGCTTTATCCACGCACTGCCGAATGGTGTGATTCTGGGACAGCGTGTCCGCGGTCTGGAACGTGTTGGTCTGTACGTGCCGGGCGGTACGGCTGCTTATCCCTCCAGCGTTATCATGAACGCAGTGCCGGCAAAAATTGCTGGCGTTAAGGAAATCATCATGGTAACACCGCCCTGCAAGGACGGCACACCGAATCCGGATATTCTGGTAGCAGCCGGACTTTGTGGGGTAGACCGTGTATTCCTCTCCGGCGGTGCACAGGCAATTGCAGCACTGGCTTATGGTACAGAAGAAATCCCGAAGGTGGATAAAATTGTCGGACCAGGCAACATCTTTGTGGCAACTGCCAAGAAGCTGCTGTACGGTGTTGTAGATATTGATATGATCGCAGGTCCCAGTGAAGTTCTGGTTATGGCAGATGAAACCGCTGACCCGAAATTTGTTGCCGCAGATCTGATGTCACAGGCAGAGCACGACGTACTGGCTTCTGCAATTCTGGTAACTACCAGTGCAGAACTGGCAGAAAAGGTACAAGCAGAAATCAATCGTCAGGTGCAGTATCTTTCCCGCAAGGAAATCATTGAGAAATCGATGAATGAATATGGTGCAGTTCTGCTGTGCAATACCCGTGAAGAAGCCACTATTCTGGCAAATATGGTTGCACCGGAACACTTGGAAGTACTTATGGAAAACCCCATGGAACTGCTGGGAGCGCTGGACAATGCCGGTTCGGTATTTCTGGGAGCATATGCATCGGAACCGCTGGGCGATTACTACGCTGGTCCGAACCACGTTCTGCCCACCAGCGGAACGGCACGGTTCTTCTCTCCGCTGGGCGTACAGAGCTTTACCAAGCGTTCCAGCTACACCTACTATACCAAGGACGCTCTGCGGGAAGCCAAGGACGATATTGTGCTGATTGCAAACAAGGAAGGCCTGACCGCACACGCCAATGCAATTACCGTTCGGTTTGAGGACGAAGAAAAGTAATCTCATTACGAGAGAATTTTATGCAGGAACTGAAAAAGCGAACTATAAGCAATTTCATTTTTGTGCTCCAGCAACAGAAAAAGAAATTACAGTATGTGGAGAGGAAATCTGGAAGTAACAAATTGATAAATCACCACAAGGAGGAATCCATATGCGGCAAGCACAACTTGCACGAAAGACCAAAGAAACAGACATACAGGTAGCCGTAAAACTAGACAATATAGGAACTGCCAATATCGATACCGGCATCGGCTTTTTTGACCATATGCTAACAGCACTGTCTGTTCACAGCGGCATCAGCATGGACATTGCTGTAAAGGGTGACCTCTATGTGGACGGACACCATACTGTAGAGGACACCGGTATTGTTCTGGGAAAAGCACTGGGCGAAGCACTGGGCGATAAGTCTGGTATTACTCGTTACGGCAGTGCATTTATTCCCATGGACGAAGCTCTGGCATTTTGCAGTCTGGACATCAGCAACCGTCCGTTTTTGGTATTTCAGGGGACATTCACCAATGCCATGATCGGACAGTATGATGCCTGCCTGACGGAAGAATTTTTCCGTGCCTTTGCATTCAACGCCGGCATTACGCTTCATGTGAATATGATGTATGGCTCTAACGATCACCACAAGTGTGAGGCAGCATTCAAAGCCGTTGCCCATGCCTTAAAAACCGCGGTAACCCCGCTGGAAGCAGGAAAAACCTTGTCCACGAAAGGAGTGCTGTAAACATGATTGCCATTATCGACTACGGTGCCGGCAATATTTTCAGTGTAAAAAATGCACTGGACTATCTGGGATTAGCTGGCGAACTGACTTCTGATCCGGAAGCAATTCGCAAAGCAGATGCATTGATTTTGCCCGGCGTAGGGGCATTCCCCAGTGCCATGCAGATGCTGCACGACAGCGGATTGACCAACATCATTCAGGAAGAAGCTCACAAGAAACCTTTACTTGGGAATTTGTCTGGGTATGCAGCTGATTTTTGAAAAAGGATACGAATTTGAAGAATGCAACGGTTTGGGCTGATCCCCGGCAAAGTAGAAAAAATCGTTGCTCCGGATATGGTGATCCCACATATGGGCTGGAACAAGCTGGAAATGCAGCATGACTGTCCGATTCTCCGAAATATGCCGGAAGAATCCTATGTGTACTTTGTTCACTCCTATCAGGCGGTAGTGCCGGACAAATATCTGGCAGCCTATGTGGAATACGGACCGGCAAAAATTCCGGCAATGGTCTATGACGGAAAAACGGTTTACGGAGCCCAGTTCCATCCGGAAAAAAGCGGAGAGATCGGGCTGCAAATTCTGCGGAACTTTGGAGGGCTGATTCAATGATTATTTTACCAGCAATCGATATTAAAGACGGCAATTGTGTTCGCCTGTTCAAAGGTGATTTTTCCACAGTAGAAAAAGTAGCAGCGGATTACATGGAAACTGCCAAAGGATTTGAAGCGGCAGGAGCATCATGGATTCACATGGTAGATCTGGACGGTGCCAAAGAGGGCAGACCGGTAAACCAGCATATTTATGAAGATGTTGCAGCAAAGACCGGATTGAAAGTAGAAGTCGGCGGCGGTATCCGAAATCTGGAAACCATTGACACTTATCTGAAAAGCGGTGTAGAACGTGTCATTCTGGGCTCCGCAGCATTGAAAAATCCACAGCTGGTAAAAAATGCAGTACAGAAATTCGGCAGCCAACACATTGCAGTGGGAATCGATGCCAAGAATGGTATGGTTGCCACAGAGGGCTGGCTGGAAGAATCTGACACAGATTATATTACGCTGGCGAAAGAAATGATTGCAGTAGGCGTACAATATTTTATCGTAACCGATATTGCGAAAGACGGCACGCTTTCCGGTGTCAATCTGAAACAGCTGAAAGACTTGCGAGATGCAACCAACAGCAATTGCAACATCATTGCCAGCGGCGGTGTGCATACAATTGAAGACATTCGCGGTTGTAAGGAACTTGGACTGTATGGCACGATCTGCGGCAAGTCGATCTATAAAGGCACACTGGATCTGAAAGGAGCCATTGCTTTGGCGGAAGGGGTGTAACATATGCTGGCAAAACGAATTATTCCTTGTCTGGACGTGCGAAACGGAAAAGTGGTCAAAGGTGTAAACTTTGAGGGAATCAAAGATGTTGGCGATCCGGTAGAATGTGCCTACGCCTATAACCAACAGGGTGCAGATGAAATTGTCTTTTACGATATTACTGCGTCTTACGAGGGCAGAGGCGTGATGCTGGACGTGGTACGGGAAACAGCAAAAAAGTTTTCGTCCCGCTGACCGTTGGTGGCGGCATTAAAACTGTCGATGACATTCGTGAAACGCTCCGTGCCGGTGCAGATAAAGTTTCTGTCAATTCACAGGCAGTGCAAAATCCTCAGCTTATCAAAGACGGGGCAGACATTTTCGGCTGCCAGTGCATTTGCGTGGGAATTGATGCCAAGAAAGTCGGCGAAAATCAATGGACAGTTTTCATTAACGGTGGCCGTGTAGACATGCACTTGGATTTGATCGACTGGGTAAAACAGTGCGAACAGCTGGGTGCCGGAGAAATCTGCCTGAACTCCATTGACACAGACGGTGTTCGCGGCGGATTTGATTTACCAATGCTGAAGGCGGTTTGTGATGCTGTACAAATTCCGGTTATTGCCAGCGGCGGTGCCGGAAAGTTGTCCGACTTTGCAGAAGCATTTCTGAAAACTGGTTGTTCCGCAGCACTGGCAGCATCGTTGTTCCATTTCCGCGAACTGACTGTACAGGAAGTTAAGGCAGACTGCCGTGCAAAGGGAATTCCTATGCGATAACGATTTGAGGAGAACATTGCACTATGATTTTTCTCATTTTCTGCGTACTTTGTATTCCTATTATTCAACTGATAAGTGGCTGGTGTATGCGATACCACACACCAAAGAAAATCAATAGCTGGATTGGCTATCGCACCACAAATGCAATGAAAAATGCAGATACATGGAAACTTGCCAATCAGTATTGCGGCAAGCTTTGGCTGATGATCGGAACAGTTTCGCTGATTCTTTCTGCGATTATCGGTTTTAGCTGTCTGTTCTTTTCCAAGAAAATTGCCGCCATTTTGATACTGGGAATGATTAGCGTGCAGACACTTGCACTTCTGCTGACAATTCCTTTTGTAGAAGCCAAATTAAAAAGGGAGAACACTTCACATGATAAAAATTGACATCAACGATCTGGACAAATATTTCCAGAAAGGTGAACTGATTCCGGCAATCGCATTTGATGTGGATACTAAAACCGTGCTGATGCTGGCATACATGAATCGGGAAAGCTTAAGGAAAACACTGGAAACTGGATACACATGTACTGGAGCCGTTCCAGACAGGAACTTTGGAACAAGGGTGCCACCAGCGGGCACTTACAGAAAGTCATTTCTATTTACAGCGACTGCGACAATGATACGCTTTTGCTGAATGTCAAGCAGACCGGTGTGGCATGCCATACCGGCTCATACAGCTGCTTTTTCAATGAAATGTACCAAAGCGAAGAAGACTGACATTTTAGAAAACGCTACATATATAAGGGCAATACCGCACAAATCTGTCAGAACAGACGCTTTCTTAAGCCAAGTCGAAAAATGCCGTGCAGGACAAATCCTGTGCGGTTATTTTTTGGACGGATAGTCACAAATGGGAGAACTCCTGAATACACTGTAGAGAAGCATTTATCATGCTTGACAGTGATAAAAGGAGGTTTCGCTATGAACCAGCATCATTCTTTGCCGGAATCGTGTGCAAATACAGTTCCGATCAAAGTCAACCGCGTGTTTGACAGCTGCAGCGACAGAGATTGTTTCTCAAATATCCAGATTCTCATGGACGGAGGAGCACTGCCGGAGAATATTACAATGGTCAAAAGTCGGTGCGTTCGTGTGTCCGACATCTGCATGAATATTGAACCGGTACCGTTCAACCGCGGGTTCTATTCTATTGACTTGACCTATACGTTTCGGATAGAATTCATGGCATATGAACGGGCATGCAGCAGTCCTGTGCTCCTGACCGGAACAGCCTATGCCAGCAAAAATGTGATTCTCTACGGCGGTGAAAGCAACACTCAGACATTTTTCAGCAGCGGAGAACAGCTGAGAGATACCAATGCCTGCTGTGAAACTGTAAATTTGCCCACAGCAGCTGTACAGGTCGTTGCTCCGATTGCATTGGAAGCCAGAATCGGTTCTGTCTGCGGCTCTGACGGTACAACACCAGTTCGCACAGTTATTATTGACGCTGGGACTTTTCTCGGTTGTAGAAGTCTTTCGTCCGGTAACCATTTTGGTGCCCACGTATGAGTACACCATTCCCACAAAGGAATGTCATACCGACACCGAATCTCCCTGTGCTGTTTTTGACAAGATTCGGTTTCCGGCAGAAGAATTTTCACCATCGGCACTGGACACCATTCCCAAAGAGAAGTGCTGCGGCTGCAATGAACTAACAGAAAACGACGAAAATTCTACATTGGAATAAACAGACAACACCGCCCCAAGCTCACCTAAGGCAATGTCGCACAAAGATTGTGCAACAGATGCGTCGTCAAATTTTTCGTCAGATGAAACAAAAAGCGGAGTGAATACTTGCTGTATTCACGAACATTTTTGTGAAACATGACGGGAAATTTGCAAGCAGATGGCGTGCA
>ENA-OQDW01000770-OQDW01000770.1-human-gut-metagenome-genome-assembly--contig:-NODE-770-length-12833-cov-2.186369_pt1 | contig 12833 bp, 19 predicted proteins | sample MGYA00242784_ERZ504613 | MGnify/ENA primary metagenome ERZ504613 (study PRJEB26092, sample SAMD00036330) | human gut metagenome | host: Homo sapiens | study: EMG produced TPA metagenomics assembly of... | reverse complement strand
ACTATGGTCTTTTGAATGGATTCTTAAAGGCAATCGGACTTGGCGGTCTGCAGCAGATGTGGCTGGCTAACAAAGAAGACAGCAATGCTTTGTATCATTATTGTTATCATGTGGCAGTATGTTGGTTATCATATGGTAATTCAGCTAGCTGCAATGAGAAATATTGATTCTTCTTTCTATGAGGCTGCTGAGATTGATGGTGCTACAGGCTGGCAGCAGTTTAAGTACATCACATTTCCGCTTATCAAACCAATCCTGAAAATTGACGCGGTTCTGATTATTACAGGTTCTCTGAAATATTACGATCTGGTTGCTGTTATGACTTCAGGTGGACCAAACCATGCAACAGAGGTTATGTCTACATATATGTATTATCAGTCATTTAATATTCTGAATTATGGATATGCCAGTGCAATCGGTGTTGTTTTAATGTTACTGTGTATGTTATCTGTAGGAATTTCCAACAGAGTATTCAAGACAGACGAAACAGTGTAGGAGGTGTTGGGAAATGAAGAGAAGTACCTCAGAAAATATATGGCTCGTTATTAAATATGTATCGCTGATCGGGTTTACGATTCTTTGTATCTACCTCTTGTATGGCTGTTTTTGTCATCATTTAAAACGAATGCTGAATTGTATACGAATACATGGGGATTACCGGAACAGTGGTCAATGACAAACTATGTAAATGCAGTTGTAAAAGGTGGTGTATTCAGATACTTTGGAAACTCAGTTATTATTGCTGTTTCTGCGGTTCTGGTTACTGTAATCCTTGCAACAATGGCATCTTATGCAATTGCCAGAATGCATTGGAAGCTTGCAAACCTTACACATAGTATTTTCCTTTTAGGAATGATGATTCCTATTTATGCTCTGGTAATTCCTCTGTTCTCTATTTTAAGGGGATGGGGCTTCTGGATACACATCTTGCTGTTATTATTCCGCAGATTGCTGTAGGATTTCCGATGGCCATTTTCATTATCTGCGGATTTATGAGAAGTATTCCTACAGAACTTGAAGAGACAGCAATTATTGACGGATGTACGGTATTTCAGTGCTTCTTTAAGATTATCCTGCCAATAGCAAAATCTTCAGTTGTAACAGTTGCAGTCGTTCAGTTTATCAATGTGTGGAATGATCTTCTGTTGCCGAGAATTTTTCTCACGGACAGTTCAAAAATGACGCTGCCGGTAGGACTTACCAACTTCCAGGCGATGTATTCTACAGACTATGTAGGTATGATCGCGGCGGTTATTATTACAATTATTCCCAGCGTTGTAGTTTATATCTTATTACATAAACAGATTATGGAAGGTATGGTTGCAGGCGCCGAAAAGGATGATATGATTCAGAAAAAGAAATCAACTGCTTCTTATATGGGACATTGTACCCGAAATTCTGCTTCTCGCAGTTCCCTGAGGAAAATAAAGGACAGAAAGATGACATAAAGATATCCTTCTGGCTTGCACAGGCTCTTGATTGGTGATAGAATAGTGAGACAATCAATAGAGATGGAGAATAGAAATCAATGAAAATAGACAGAGAGGCACCGATAGGAGTATTTGATTCCGGTGTGGGAGGGCTGACTGTTGCGCGTGAGATCATGCGTAATCTTCCTTCAGAAAAAATCGTATATTTTGGTGATACGGCGAGAGTGCCTTACGGAAGTAAATCGAAGGAAACTATCATCCGGTATTCCCGGCAGATCATTCGTTTTCTTCAGCAGCAGCAGGTAAAGGCGATTGTGGTTGCATGTAATACAGCCAGCGCTTTTGCCCTGGATGCAGTGAGGGATGAGTTTGACATTCCCATCATTGGCGTGATAGAACCGGGGGCTAAAGTGGCGGCTGCCCAGACCAGAAATAAGAGGGTAGGAATCATTGGTACTGTGGGAACTGTAGGAAGTGGGATACATGCAGAGTATCTGAAGCATCTGGATCCGGAGATCACTGTTTTCGGCAAAGCATGTCCGCTGTTTGTGCCACTGGTAGAAGAAGGGTGGCTTCATGATCCGGTGACTGATGAGTCGCTGCCAGATATCTGAAGGAACTTCAGGATAAGCAGGTAGATACACTGATATTGGGATGTACTCATTATCCATTGCTTCGTTCCACCATCAGAAAGATCATGGGAGACGGAGTATGTCTGGTGAATCCGGCTTATGAAACCGCACTGGAGCTGGGAAGGCTTCTGGAGGAAAAAGGACTTGCCGGTGAAGGTACAGAGAAGAATGAATTTCCGTATCGCTTCTATGTGAGTGATCTGGCAGATGAGTTTAAGGCATTTGCCAATTCGATTCTTCCATATGATGTGGAGATGACGAAAAAAATAGATATTGAGAAGTATTAAAAACAGCAGATTGCTGAATGGTTATAATATAGATACATAAAAACAGGTTTTGAACAGTATAAAAACAGGAGTATGAGAAGAATGGATAAAGAAGTGCTGATTCATGTAAGGGGACTTCAGACAATGGATGCAGACGGTGAACAGGAACCTCTGGAGATTGTTGTACCGGGACAGTATTATTTCCGGAACGGAAGTCATTATCTGCGCTATGAGGAAGTCATGGAGGATTTTGCAGAACCTACCGTCAATTACATAAAAATTTCCCGGAAGGAATGGAGGTCCGCAAGAAAGGTGTGGTCAATGTTCATATGGTTTTTGAACAGGGTAAGAAGAATATGACTTACTATACCACTCCCTATGGAACCATTGAAATGGGGATTGCGGCGACGAATCTGAATCTGCAGGAGAGTGATGGCGGTCTTGATATGAAAGTGGATTATGCGCTTGATATGAACCAGGAGCATGTGGCAGACTGTTATCTTGCGATTAAGGCACAGCCAAAGGACTGTAAGAATTTTACAATTTGATCAGATCTGGTAAGTTCTCTGCTTCGCTGCAGATATCTGTCTGATCCAAACAGAAAAAGGTCAGTGATCTGTGTGTATGGATGACACGATTCACTGACCTTTAGTTTATATGTCTGACTGCATTTATCTGGCAGTTTTGTCTTTCTTGAATTTTGCAAAGAAACCTTTCTTTTTGGGAGCCGGTGTCTGAAGGGAACCGCGGATTCCTTTTACGCCTACAATATAAAGACCGCTTACTTCGGCTTTGATTTCTTTCTTAAGCGGGATCAGGTCGAAAACCTTCTCATCTGCGATCATAATCGCAATCTTTGGTCCGATTTTAGCTTTAACGATTGGAAGCTTGGAACGGCGCATAAGTTTAGGTGTCTGTTCAATTACCATCTGAGGAAGTCCGGATTCTTTCAGTGGCATCCTCTTTTTATCGATAACCAGCATGGAAACGGTTTGTTTAGTTGCTTCAATCTGAGCCTGCTGTTCTTCCTGTTTCTTCTGGGCTTTTTTTCCGAAGAAATATAAACCGATCAGTGCAGCGATCAGGATAACAAGAATGACCAGAAGGACTATTGTTACTGTACTCATTTGCATCCTCCCTAATGTATGTGTTTTCACAGGGACTGTTGGTACGGACAGTCCATTGCATAAAAATTATTTTATCATTAAATAAGGTAAAACGCAAATTGCAAAAAAAGAATTAATGGATGGAAAGCGGTAGAAATTTACATTATGAAAGGTTATAATTGTAGCAAAACTGTAATGCGACAATATTTGCCGGAGAGAACAGTAATGGTAAATATGCGGAACAGTTAAAGACATTTTTACAGGATGGAATCACAATGTGTGGTTATAATATATGTAACGGGAATTGTGGAGTTATTTTGTGACAGAATAATTTGTGAGTAAAAAACGGATATGATAAAAAGGAGAAAAGCATGAGCGAATTAAAGCCCGACTCTGAGAAGAAAGAGGAGCGACTTTCAGATAAGGAAAAAGTAAATACAGAAAAGACAAATGCAGAAGAACTAAATGCAGAAGAGCTAAATGCAGAAGAGCTAAATGCAGAAAAACCAAATGCAGAAAAACCAAATGTAGAAAACTAAATGAAGAAAAACCAAATACAGAAGAGATAAACGAAGAACCTCCGGCAGCAAGCGAGGACGAAGATTTCTTTTTTGATGATAATAAAGCTTATGAACGCCGTAGCAGCCAGACTGGAACGCCGCAATAAACTTCGCCGCAGAAAAAAAAGACTGCGTATCGCAGGCTGCATAGTGGTGGCGGCAGCCGCTGCAATTGGGATTGGAATAGGATTTTACGGGGAAGAACTGCAGAATTTGTCAGTGAGCAGCAGGTTAAGATTGCGCAGATGGTGAAATTTGCAGACAGGAAAACAGAAGAAGAAAAAACAGCTCAGCAGACAAATGCAGAGGCAGAAGCTGAGAATGCGGTGACACCTGAAGTTCAGGATACGGATGGACTGAGTGAAGAGGACAAAACTCTTTACAGGCAGGCAAAGTATGCTGCAAAACAGTATGATTATGATAAAGCAATAAGTATGCTGCAAAACAGTGAGACTTATCAGACAAGTGAGAAGTTTCAGCATGCGGTTAAGGTTTATCAGAAAAAGAAGGAATCCTGCGTTTCCTGGCCGTTAGACCAGGTGACACACGTCTTTTATCATACTCTGATCAAAGATACCGGTAAGGCTTTTGACGGGGATTACAAGTCAGGAGATTACGATCAGGTTATGACAACGATTGATGAATTTAACCAGATTACTCAGAGCATGTATGATAAGGGATATGTCATGGTCAGCATTTATGACATGGCGACAGCGGATGAAAATGGGAATATGAATGCAGGGGAGATTCTCCTTCCTCCAGGTAAAGTACCGTTTGTACTTTCGCAGGATGATGTGTGTTATTATCATTATATGGACGGGGACGGATTTGCAGCCAAACTTATCGTAGATGAGGAAGGAAAAATCCGCAATGAATATGTGGAAGATGATGGCAGTATTTCCGTAGGCGATTATGATATGGTTCCTCTGATCGATCGTTTTGTAGAGGAACATCCTGATTTTTCTTACAGAGGTGCTAAAGGAATTGTTGCCCTTACCGGTTACAATGGAATTCTTGGTTATCGCACAGACAGCAGTTATGAAACCCGTCCGGATGATCTGGATGCAGATAAAGTAAAATGGCTGGATGAGCATCCGGATTTTAATCTGAATACAGAGAGAGAAAATGCAGCCAGAGTAGCGCAGGCTATGAAAGATGAAGCTGGCTGTTTGCAAGCCACACATGGGGACATCAGAATGTAAGTCAGATCAGTCTGGAGAGATTACAGGTAGATACACAGAAGTTTAAAGAGAATGTTGATCCTCTGATAGGCGGAACAGATATTATTATTTTTGCATTTGGAGCAGATCTTACCAGTGTTGAAGATTATTCGGGGGAGAAGTTCGAATATCTTAAGAGCCAGGGCTATAATTATTACTGTAATGTGGATTCAAGCCAGTATTTTGTGCAGATCCGCAGTAATTATTTCCGGCAGGGAAGAAGAAATCTGGACGGATACAGAATGTACTATAATCCGGAACTTCTCTCAGATCTGTTTGATGCACAGTCTGTGTTTGATTCTTCCAGACCGGTGCCGGTTCCAACTATGGGGTGAGTATGATCTCTGTGCATAACTGAAAGGGGACAATATATGAGAAAAAGGATAGCATGTGTAACAGCAGCTATTTTGAGTATTTCGTTAGGAGTAAGCGGATGTGGGCTCATTCCGTTTGAACAGGATATTCCATTTCTGAGTTCCAGAGCTGAAAATGTGGAAACTGAGAAAAAAACAGAACAGCAGACAATTGATGAACAGGATGCTGATACAGAGAAAAGTACAGAAGATACACAGCAGGATGATGGTCTGAATGAGGGAGAGCAGACTGACAACGAAGATACAGAAGAGGCAGATGAGAAACAGGAAAATCCTATGGAGCAGGCAGCGCTTATGGCTGTACAGTATGATTATGATGGCGCCATAGAACTGCTTAAGAGTCAGCCGGATTACGAAAGTAATACGGATATGCAGAGTGCAGTTTCGGATTACGAAAATACGAAAGCCACCTGTACAGAATATCCGCTGGAGCAGATCACGCACGTGTTCTTCCATACACTGATCAAAGACACTGCCAGAGCATTTGACGGGGATTCAGACAGTAATGGATATAACCAGTATATGACAACAATTGATGAGTTTAACAAAATCATACAGAGTATGTATGATAAGGGATATGTCATGGTCAGTCCGCACGACATGGCGGTTATCAATGAGGATGGAACTATGTCCAGAGGCAGTATTATGCTGCCACCGGGAAAAATTCCATTTGTGCTTTCTCAGGATGATGTAAGTTATTATCACTATATGGACGGAGATGGTTTCGCATCGAAACTTGTAGTGGATTCCAATGGTGAGGTTAAGAACGAATATATTGAGGATGACGGAAGTGTTTCCACAGGGGATTATGATATGGTTCCGCTGATCGATACTTTTGTAAAAGAACATCCGGATTTTTCCTATCATGGAAGAAAGGGAATCCTTGCAATGACAGGTTATGACGGTGTTCTGGGATATCGTACGGATATTGCATATAAGACCGGAAAAAAACTGCAGGATGATCAGAAAAAATTCCTGGAAGATCATCCGGATTTTGACTATAAGCAGGAAGTGAAAAATGCAAAAAAGGTAGCTAAGGCTATGAAGGCAGAAGGTTGGGAATTTGCAAGCCATACATGGGACATAAGGATGTGGCTGCCACTTCTCTGGATGATCTGAAAAGAGATGATAAAAAATGGAAGAAATATGTGGCTCCCATACTTGGAGAAACAGATATGATCATTTTTGCATTTGGTGCGGATATCGGAAGCTGGGAAGGATATTCGGCAGACAATGAGAAATATGAGTTTTATAAGAGTCAGGGATACCGCTATTTCTGTAATGTAGATTCCAGTCAGTATTTTGTACAGATTACAGATGATTATTTTCGACAGGGAAGAAGAAATCTGGATGGATACAGAATGTATTATAATCCGGAAATGCTCAGTGATCTTTTTGATGTATCGGAAGTATGGGATTCTTCAAGACCAACTCCGGTACCTGGAATGTAGAAGGGAGTATTGATTATTATGAAGAAAAAAATATATCTTGCCATGCTTGCAGTTTGTTTTGCACTGACAGCATCTGCGTGTGGTGATGGCGGTGCTGTTATCACAGACGGTACAAAGACAGAAGGAGCTGCTGACGGGAAGAAAGCAGAGACAGGAACTACGCGTCTTGTTTCTGTTGAGAATGTAGAGAAATATATTACGATCGGAGAATATAAAGGACTGACTCTGGACAATGCGGTGGATGCGATCACTGACGATGATGTACAGGCGCAGATCGATGAGGATCTGAAAGATAAGGCAGAACCTGTATCTGATGCGGCGAAAGAAGGGGATCTGGTGACTGTAAATTATACAGGCACTAAAGACGGACAGACTTTTGACGGTGGTACTGCCAATAACTATGACTTTGTGATCGGCGACGGACAGATGTTTGAGGAATTTGAAAATGGTGTGATCGGGATGAAAAAAGGTGACACAAAGGAGATTAAAATTGATTTTCCGTCAGACTATGCAGACGAAACTCTGGCAGGTAAGGAAGTTATATACAAGGTTACGGTGCAGAACGTGCGGCGTGAAGGAGAACTTACAGATGAATGGGTTGCAAAGAACACTGATTATACAACAGTAGATGATTATCGTGAGAGTATTCGCAGTGAACTTGAGAAAAACGCAAAGGAATCTGCGCAGGAGGTTCTTAAGAATACTGCATGGAGTACAGTGCTTGAGAACTCTGAAGTAAAAGAATACCCACAGGAAGATGTGGATAAGGCTGTTTCTGAATTTAAGAAGAGTATGGAAGTTTATGCAAAACAGGCCGACATGACTCTGGAAGAGTTTACAGACAGTCAGGGTATTTCGCAGGATGATTTTGATGAACAATGTCAGCAGTATGCAGAGGGTAAGGTTAAGCAGAACCTGATCGTGCAGGGGATTATGGATGCAGAGGGACTGTCACTTGACGACAAAGAGAGCCTTCAGCTGCAGGATAAACTGGTAGAACAGATGGGTGTTTCCAGTATTGCAGAGCTGGTTGGAACTTACGGACAGGATTATGTAGATGAATCAGTCGGACTTCTCAGAGTGGAGGAGTTCATTATAAAAAATGCGAGTGTGAGTGAGAAAGTCGCAAACGGTGATGTGCTGGCAGATGATGCAGATGCTGCGGCAGAAAATGCAGAACAGGACAGTGATCAGAATGTATCAGATGAAGATACTGATGATTCCGGACAGGACAATTCAGATGTAGATGAGAATCTGGAAGAGGAATTAGGTACGGAAGATGTTGATCAGAGTGAATAATTGGCATTGTATTTACCTGATAAATGAGTTATGATTATTGATAAAAGTGGATTACTCCGTACTGTGATGTACGCTGTCAGGGACTAATTAACAAAAAGAAGCGGGGAAAGGAAACCATGGATAAGAGGGTGTTGCGCGAAAGAATGCGCAGAAAAAAACGCCAGATGATGATCAGGCATTATACAAAGATCGGACTTTGTGTTATTGGCATGATTCTGGCGGTGGTGTTTGTGGTGAGAGGAATTATTATTCCGATCGCACATCATGTAGCCGGAGGCGGAAGCAGTGATCAGACTGTGCAGGCTCAGGCAGATACAGAGGAAGTTCAGGCAAATTCCGATGCTGCGGTGAGACAGCCATTGAAGGGTAAATCAGATACAGATAAGATTGCCGCGATGACAGCCGGATGGCATGAGGATGCTAACGGAAAGTGGTATCAGAATACAGATGGTACATATTTTTCAAATGGATTTCAGGATATAGATGGTGTTACCTATTCTTTTGACGAAAACGGATATATACAGACAGGATGGGTAGAAAAGGGAGTGAAGGATTATTACTTTAATGAAGACGGATCTTATGATCCGAGTAAGGTACGTCCGATGCTGGCACTGACTTTTGATGATGGTCCGGGAGAGTATACAGATGAACTGCTGGATTGTCTGGAACAGAATAATGCTCATGCAACATTCTTTATGCTTGGTCAGAATGTCAGTTCATATCCGGATGCGCCAAAACGTATGCTGGAACTTGGCTGTGAGATTGGAAGTCATTCATGGGATCATACACAGTTGACGACAATTGATCTTGACGCAGTTGCAAAGCAGTTCTCTGATACAGATGATGCATTGATTCAGGCATGTGGCCAGGCTGCGAGTGTGCACGTGCACCTTACGGTGATGGAAATTCAGATATTTATAATACTGTAAATAAGCCATTCTTTATGTGGTCGCTGGACACAGAAGACTGGAAACTTTTGGATGCAGATGCGGATTACAGTGCAGTAATGAATGGAGATCTGACAGATGGAACTATCATCCTGATGCATGATATTCATGAGCCATCTGTAAAGGCTGCTTTGAGATTGATACCGGATCTTATTGCACAGGGATATAAACTTGTAACGGTAAGTGAGATGGCAGAAGCAAGAATGTGACCTTACAGAATGCATGTTATGTGGATTTCTGGCCGAGTACACTCAGTAATGGAGATGTGCCGGGATATCAGGGCGGTTCCGATGCAGCAGCTTCTGCAGACGGAACAGATGGTACATCTGATGCAAGCACAGATTCTTCTGACGGAAGCACAGATTCCTCAGACGGAAGTGAGGATTATTCGGATGGAAGTTCAGACGATGGAAGCTATGATGATGGAAGTTCGGATGACGGAAGTTATGATGATGGAAGTTCAGATGATTCGGAAGATTACAGTGATGATTCTGTAGATTACGGAGATGGAACGGAATAAAAAACATATGCAATCCTGCAATGTGGATCATACAGAGTAATTACGAACATACGAAAGAGCAAAGAAGAGAGCAATGGTACTTCTTTGCTCTTTATGTTTTTTACAAAAAACACATAAAATATATAAAAAAATTGTTAAATATACACATATTTTTAATTGACGTATGGAATGTCCGTTGGTATAATAAGGCTTATAGAATGACTAAAAGTCAGTTCGTATTCCTGATTGAACTTGCTGTAAGATAGTTACTGTTCATACGCCAAAATTCCATTGCCGCAGGCAATCTGGAATGAATTTTGGCTACGTTACTGAGAACGGAGTGAACAGTAACGTAAGATATCCTGTTACAGTATTATTTTATGGAATCAGTATCTGCAAAAAAGATAGAAACCGAAGTTAAGGGAGGACTCCAGATGGGTGTGAGTATGAAATTTACAGATTTGGATCAATATTTATTTGGACAGGGAACCAATTATGAAGTATATAAGAAACTGGGTGCCCATCCGACTACATACAGACGAAAAAAAGGTGTATATTTTGCGGTCTGGGCACCGAATGCACAGTCTGTTTCTGTAATCGGTGAATTTAATGACTGGGAGGAAGAAGCAAACCTGATGGAGAAGGTTGGTCCGATCGGTGTTTATGAGGTATTTGTTCCGGGGGCAAAGATCGGACAGCTGTATAAATTCTTTATCGTGGGTGCGCATGGAGAGAAGCTATATAAAGCAGATCCTTATGCAAATGAAGCTGAACTCCGTCCGGGTACAGCCTCCAGGATCACAGATATCACAGACTATAAATGGAAGGATGCCACATGGATCAAGAACAGAGATAAGTTTGATGAGCAGGTAGAGCCTATGGCAATCTATGAGGTTCATCCGGGTTCATGGAAGAAGCATCCGCAGTCAGAGGAAAATGAAAAAGGATTTTATAACTATAGAGAATTCGCACATGCTCTGGCAGCTTATGTGAAGGAAATGGGATATACCCATGTAGAGCTTATGGGAATCGCAGAGCATCCTTTTGACGGTTCCTGGGGATATCAGGTGACCGGATATTATGCACCGACTTCCAGATATGGAACGCCGCAGGATTTCAAGTATATGGTGGATTATTTACATCAGAATAAGATTGGAGTTATCCTTGACTGGGTACCTGCACATTTCCCGAAAGATGCCCATGGTCTTGCGAACTTTGACGGAACCGCAGTATATGAGCACGCAGATCCGAGACAGGGAGAACATCCGGACTGGGGTACCAAGATTTATAATTACGGACGCCCGGAGGTTAAGAACTTCCTGATCGCAAATGCCCTTTACTGGGTGGAGGAGTGCCACGTAGACGGACTTCGTGTGGATGCTGTTGCTTCCATGCTTTATCTTGATTATGGTAAGAAGGATGGAGAATGGATCGCAAATAAATATGGCGGAAATCAGAATCTGGAGGCTATTGAATTCTTTAAGCATCTGAATACAGTAGTTCTTGGAAGGAATCATGGAACTGTGATGATCGCTGAGGAATCTACTGCATGGCCGATGGTTACAGGGGATGCAGAGAAGGACGGACTTGGTTTTAGTCTGAAGTGGAATATGGGATGGATGAATGACTTCCTGGAATATATGAAGCTGGATCCGTATTTCCGTAAATTTAATCATAATAAGATGACTTTCTCCATGTCATATGCATACAGTGAGAGATATGTATTAGTTCTTTCTCATGATGAGGTGGTTCATCTGAAATGCTCCATGCTTGAGAAGATGCCGGGAGAATTACCGGACAAATTCAGGAATTTAAAGGCTGCATATTCATTTATGAACTGCCATCCGGGTAAGAAGCTTCTGTTCATGGGACAGGAATTCGGACAGCTTCGTGAATGGAGTGAGGAGAGAGAACTTGACTGGTTCCTTCTGAATGAAGAGCCACACAAGGAACTTCAGAATTATGTGCATGATCTCCTGACTATTTATAAGAAATATCCGGCACTTTATGCCGGTGATAATAATCCGGAAGGATTTGAGTGGATCAATGCGGATGACGGGGACAGAAGTATTTTCAGCTTTGTGAGAAAGTCTCCTACAAAGAGAAACAATATTCTTTACATAGTTAACTTTACACCTGTTGACCGTCCGGATTACAGAGTTGGTGTTCCGAAGAAAAAACAGTACAAGCTGATCATGGACGAGAATGGACTTCTGGAGCAGCCAAAGACATTTAAGGCAGTGAAACAGGAATGTGATAACAGAGAGTTTTCCTTCGCATATCCATTGCCGGCTTATGGGGTTGCGATTTTTACATATTAATTTTTCGAGATGATTTCAGGATATATGTAAATATCTGAGAGAATTATTGTCAGGGGTATGTTATTTATTTGACAATATTGCAGAGTAAGCATGATAATATATGAAAAATTCGTGAAATATAAATAATTGCTTTTGAAAATTTTATCTGCGTTATAATTATCGCGAACACAAGGAATAGAGAGAATAATGGTTTCCATGTTGAAAGGAGAATGAACATGAAAGTATCTAACATTAAAGACATCGATAAATTTTTTGCTGTAGTTGACAGTTGCGAAGGCAGAGTAGAATTAGTAACAGGCGAAGGTGACAGACTGAACCTTAAATCTAAATTATCCCAGTATGTATCTCTGGCAAACATTTTCTCAGGCGGAGAGATTCCGGAACTTGAGATCGTTGCTTATGAGAAAGACGATATTGATAAATTAATGAGCTTTATGATCAACGGTTGATCATTAGTGTATACAGGCGGGGGCATGATGGTGAATCATGCCCCTTTCTTTGATGTGAACAGGCAGGTTGTTCTGAAGGTATTGAACAGCTGCAGGATATCTGTAAACCAGGGGGCACAAGTGTTTCCTGGTCAAAATGCGTTGATGGCAGACTTGAATACATTGGACATCTTATGTATAATGAGTACGTTTACAGGCAAATATATAAACAGACAGATAATGATGGCAGTTCCAAAAGTTATTCTGTTTGTTCATAAAAATGGCAGAATATAAAAAATG
>ENA-OQDW01000769-OQDW01000769.1-human-gut-metagenome-genome-assembly--contig:-NODE-769-length-12837-cov-1.304013_pt1 | contig 12837 bp, 16 predicted proteins | sample MGYA00242784_ERZ504613 | MGnify/ENA primary metagenome ERZ504613 (study PRJEB26092, sample SAMD00036330) | human gut metagenome | host: Homo sapiens | study: EMG produced TPA metagenomics assembly of... | reverse complement strand
TTGGAATTCTCCATGGAATAGTACCTGCACAGCCGGTCAATAACAGCCTGGGGCTTCTGGGTTGTGGCCCCGTTGTCCAGGTAGACTAACGGCTTTCCTTCCTGGTTCAGAATTGGAAAATCCCTGCGGATTTCAGTTACATCCATATCATTTTCCCCCTTTCAGGTGCCTTATGACAGCGTCAGCCAATTCATCCAGGTTCTCAATGTCCGAGGCTCATCATCCTCCATGGCAATTCCCAGCTCCCTCTCTATAAACATAAGCAGCAGTACCTTTTTCTGCACCGCCAGGCTGGTCTGGTGGCAGTCGTATTTCTTTATCTCCCTCTGAATCACCTCATCCGGCAGATTTCCCTTCCGCAAATCCTGGCGTTTGATGCTTATAATGACAAGCTTTCTGATATCTGTCTGGGTGTCCTCCTGAATCATAAGCTTCAGGTTAACTGCTTTTCTCAGCAAGGCAGAATTACTTTTTTTTCCAATCCTTCACAGGGCATGGATTTTATGCGGTCCAGCACAGCTGAGGCTTCACTTGTGCTTTTTTACAATTTCATCAATCATAGCAGCTGTTTCCTTATTTTTTTTCTTAGATTCGCTTACATATTTTCCTGTTTTTTCTTACATTTCATATTATATCTGATGTGCTGCGGCCTTTTTTTGCAGATTATCCCGGCACTTTGCATTTTCTTCAAACCGTTCATCAAACATGGAATAAGCAATCGGCGTCCTTTTTCCGTCCTCCAGCTGATACGGCGTCACCATGCGCTCCCGAATGTCTCCAAAATAATGATATCCGGTGTTCTTCATTTCCAGCGGATCGAACAGTGCTTCCTTCAAAAACTGTCCGACGCTTTTCCCCGATACCGCTTCAATCAATCCGGCTACCAGTTCATGCCCGAAACCATACAGCCAGTGCTCACCAGGATCAAACATCACCGGAACGGATGCCATTGCCCGGATATCATCTCTCAGTGTATAATCCCCGATTGATGCCGCTAGCTGTGCACGGCTCTTCTCCATCATCTGATGCGTATATTCCGGCCCGCCATAGCCGATTCCCATTGCCATGGAAAAGCAGTCACGCACCTCGATCGGCCGTTTCGCCTCCCGAAGACGAATTGCCCCATCCTCCTGCGTTTCTGCAACCATCGTATGCTTCCATTCCGGAAAATACTCATAGATCGGATCATTCAGTAAAAACTTTCCTCTCTCATAAAGCATCATGCTCCTGTGCATACAAGAACCTTGGTCGCAGAATACTGTCGGTAAACACTGTCAGCTGTTATTTTTTCTTTTTTTCCAAATCGGCATAACCAAAATAATTTTCATATAAAAGCTCTCCGTCCCTTGCTACCGCACAGCCACAGCCGGCCGGTCCGGTCTTTACCACATCTGATAAAAATGTATCCAAATATTCTTTTCCTGCCATTTTCTTCTCCTTTCTGTCTGCAATTTTTAGGTATGTTCCTCCTTCCTACACGCAAAAAAAGACAAGGTATTTGTCTTTCTATACCTTGTCTTAAACTTATTCCTATATTTTATTGCAGACTATGCCAAAGTAACTCTTCTGCTACCATGCAGAATAAAAATTCATTGCACAAATTGATTGTACATAAATGAATACAACCTTATCCTAACATTAGATAGAGAAACTGTCAACAATCGTTTTACAAGATCTCTCTCATATTATTTATCCGTATTCTGAATATATTGGATTTTGGGACGTTTTAAATGGATAAATCGGGTATTTGGTGTTTCTAATGGATTGCATTCTTTTCCATTTTTATCCACATAAGCCTGTGTTTTTATAATAACTGAAACACCATCTCCACGACCACTTTGCATTTTTTTAGGCTTTTTTTAATTCATCTAAATATTTCCTTTTTTCTTCTTCAGGAATTTTCAGTCCTTCCATTGCCTGTTCTGCCAGCCACCCCATTGTTTCCATAAGGTTTCTAATTGAAAGAAGAATTCCTTTTTGAATTCCTTTTTCTTCAACGCCTTTACTCAGATTACACATAATAGACACCTCACTTTCTAATGTCTTTGTCATTTCAATTGAAAAATCATTCTGTAATATCTCTTTCTTTTCCTTTACTTCACGATCCGAAGATAGCAAAACTTCTAGTAATTTTAAAATACCTGAAGCATATCATTCTTTTGTCAAAGTCTGCTTTATAAATACTCTAATGATGCCTTAATATATTCGTTTAATGTTTTCGGCAATCCGTGCCTTTTGATAACATCTGCACAATACCTTTTATAAATAGATTTTAATCCTTTAGTATTTGAAAAATCGTTTTTATGTACATAATAAATATACGCTGCTAAAACAATAATATCAAATGTAATAATATCAATATCCTGTAAATCCTTCAGTTCGTGTGCAATATTATCCACCATAATTTCCTTGGAACAAAAATAGTTCATCTTATGGTATGCAGCATAAGCTAAACTGTATACTTCCCCTCTGTCTTTTGAATTTCCCCGTTTATAATTCACAAGTTCATGCCCTGCAATATGGTTAAAAATCGTCGTATACAATGGATCTGTTCCATACACTCCATCTTCTTTTACGATTGTAACATTTTTCCCTATATATGTATCAACCATCTTTTTTGCATTCTCATCTAATTCTTTATATACTTCATTATGGATATAAATATCTGTGAAACTCTCAAAAAGTGGCTGTATATACAGTTGTTTCATATTTTCAAAAGAGCAATTCTTATTAGATATTCTATCTTCAATTCCCACCATGAAAATATTAGCATCGAATAAAACGGGTTTATTCAACAAATCATGCAAAGGAGTTTTTTTCAATGGTGTTATCATCTGTAGTTACCCCCTTTTTGCACGAATCAAGGCAAAGAAGTTCCTCATCATCTGTTTCTTCGTCATCTTCTTCCGTATCTTGCGCAAGAATATCATCAATTAATTTCATATCCAATTCAAGTTTTTTAGCATCTTCCAGAATTTCTTCCCTTGATGCATTCCCTGTAGAAAAGGCCCTTTCCATATCTACATATGTGGAACTATACGGAAGAACATAATTATTTTCTTTTTTATAAAGTTCTTCAACACGTTTTTTAAATATCTCAATCTCCCTTAACACATTTTTTATGAATTCATAATTTTTAATATATTCTTCGATATTTTTAATGTATCCTTCCTCTGCCAATCTGTAAATCACAGCTTTCAATGGCATTTGATATTTTACTGTTAAAAAATCATCAAAGTCGCATACTGATGAAAGGTCATTTTACTGGTATCTGGAATTTTCATATTCACCAAATAATCTTTGATTTCTCTTAGCAGTGCTTCTTCTGGCAATAATAGTTCTGCCGCAAACCGGCTTGCACACATCTCATTTATATCTTTCAGCTTATTAAAATCACAGATATACGGCGTTTCTCTAAATTTTTTATAATCTTTGATATAATGATAAAATTCATGAGCAGCCGTAAAAATCTGATTAATCAATGGCTTATTTACATTCAATATGATATATGCACAATCCTTTCCAGTTGTTGGCACATAAAGCATACCATCAATATTTTCAGAATCAAATGGCACCAATTCAAATCTTATGTTACTATTCTGGTTTAATATCCAGTTGAAGATACTAGTTCCCATTGGCGCTAATGCATAGTCCACCCTCATCTGCCGTGCTGTCTGCTTAATATCTTTAATTTGCTCCGCTGACAAAGAAGATGTATTGAAATCATAATCCTTCTGGTAATAGTGTTCAAATAATTCTTTATAATTAATATCCGACATAACTACTCCTTTTCGCTAACCTCTCATATTTCTCCTTAATGCGAATGCGTTCAGACATCTCTTCAATTTTCACCTTATCAGCCTCATCAAGACTTCCCATTAAATATACTAAGGAATCCTTTGTTGTTTCTTTAAAATATTCCTCCGTACTTTTTGACGCCAAAGTACACAATTTGTTAAAAAGTTCAAGTGTTGGAATCTGTTTCCCGTTTTCCAACAAAGACAATGTTGATCTATTAATCCCTAGTTTCTCTGCAAATGCTGATTGTGAATCTGTTCCTCTTAATTCAATAATATCCTTGCAAAACTTTTCTCCATTAAATTCTTTCATGCTTACCCTCCTAAATATCTGTTTATAATTTTAACAAACCAACCATTGCATGTCAACAATATTGTTGCTATTCTTAACACTATTATACATGAATATTTTCTTTTTATTCAAGAATTTTGACATTTTTCTCACTGTATCATTCTTCCATATAATCAGTATAATAAGGAAGGACTGTTTATTTTTCCTTCCCTATCATAACTATTCTTAATTTTACAAATAGTTTCCTGTTATTTTCTTACGCCGCTTCATTCTTATCCAAAAATTCCGCAAATGCTTTTTTTAACCGATAGGATAATAACGTATTTCTTTTTTTCGATCTTCCTGCCGTATTGCCTGGGAAAATGCCTGTTTGCTTCCAACAAGAATGACTCTTCTTTTTGCCCTTGTAATCGCAGTATAATATAGATTTCTCTTCAAAGTATGCCGCCGAAAGCATGACAAAACTGGAATGATGACTACTGGATATTCTGATCCTTGTCCCTTATGGGCAGTAATTGCATACGCATGAACAAGGTTCCAAGATTCTCCTTCCTGGTATCGCATAACCCTTTCTTCTCCAAAATCCACTTCCATGTATTTCTTGCCATTCATCTTTCCTATTTTTCGTACAATCCCGATATCTCCATTGGAAATTTCATCTTCATTTTTCGTTTGCATCACTTTATCCTGTATCCGAAAAATTTTGTTTCCACTTTTGATTTCCTGCTGTCCTCTCTGGTATGGATTGATCCTGTCTTTGATTTTTATATTCAAGGCATTGGCACTTACCTTTGTATCCTCCCTTAAAGGTGTTAATACCTGAACTGCATTTACATTTTTCCCTTGTTGATTCCACTCCGTATCAAAAATTTTCACAATCTTTTTCGCAGCTTCTTCATCATCATGTGCTGTTACAAAAGAAAAACTGTCATCATATACCAGATTTTGTTTCCCACAGTTGATTTTTATCGCATTCTCCAAAATAGTAGGGTTTTCCTGCCGGAAACATTGCTCTAAAACAGTAACCGGAATGACTCCGGAATCAATGAGTTCTTTAAACACATTGCCAGGACCTACTGATTCCAGTTGATCTTTATCTCCTACAAAAACGATCCGGCTTCCAGCTTTATTTTCATCATCAGGCTGGTAAACAGATGCATATCTACCATACTGCACTCGTCAATGATAATCAAATCATCACAAAGCATCTCTCCAGCATTCCATGCCTCTTCCCCTTCTGCTCCTGTAAGCCCGATACTTTTATGTATCGTCAGTGCCGGATACCCCGTTGCCTCATACATTCTCTGTCTTGCCCTTCCGGTAGGGGCCGCCAGTAAAATCATACTATCCATATTCAATTTTTCCTGTATCATAACAATAAAACGCAGCAGGGTTGTTTTACCACTTCCAGGTCCTCCTGTTATAATGGAAACTGGATTTTGAAAAACCATTTCAATCCCTTTTCTTTGCTTTTCCGCTAATTGTATGTTTCTTTCGATTCCAAACCGGAAATCCATTTTCTACATCATATCTTTTTATCGGATATCGGCTGAGCGCCGCAAGTTGTATAACAGCTTTTTGTTCCGACTCATAATTTTTCTTAGAATAAATTTTCGTATAGCTGCAGACAAGTTCCTTGTCATCTTTAATAAGCGAATTCCCTGCATCACGTATTTTCCGTTCTGTGACATGACCTCTTTTATCTCCTCGAAACAATAATGATTTTGTTCTTGTCAAAATTTCAGGCACCTCTAAATAGAGATGCCCTTCCCCTTCTGCTTCTTTTAAAACATATAATATAGCTGCTTTTATCCGTAAAGGATTATCTGCCTGAAAATGTTTGACCTTCCTGGCTATCGGATCAACCGTTTTAAATCCAAAACCTTCCATTTCACACAAACGAAAGGGATCTTTTTTGATAATGCTGACTGCCTTGTGTCCAAAATGTTCCTGAATTTTTCTATTTTCTTTGGTGTTACACCCGCAGAAGATAAAAAAAGAGAAAGCTGACGGATATTTTCGCTTTTATGGTACCCCTCTAAAATACTATCCAGCTTTCTTTGTGTAATTCCTGGAATTTCAAGCAAACGTTCTGGACATTGTTCAAAGACATAGAAGGTATTTTTCCCGAACCGGTCTACAATCCTTTCTGCGATAATAGGTCCAACCCCTTTGATCAATCCGGAAGAAAGGTACGCTTTCACCCCTTCTCCCGTTGTTGGCATCTGAATCTCAAAAGAAGCCACATGGTACTGTTTTCCATACCGTTCTGATTCTTTCCATTGTCCTTTTAAGGATATATCCAACCCTTCATTTCTTGGCAGTTCGCAGCCAACTGCTATAAACTGCTGTTTCCCAATCTCCTTCTTCCCTTCTGGAATTTCATCTTCTGTTTCATATACCGCCACAGTATATCCGTTTTCCTGATTATAATAGATGGAAGAAGCGTATCTACACTCTAACAAGCTATTCCCTCCTTGTAACCCACATATAGCGTCCAGAAAGTTTTACATAGTAAATCCCTTCTTTTTCCAGTTCTTTTTTGATGACCAACATTTTTTGAGCTGGAAAATCCCGAATTGCTGCAACTCTGCGAAACCCTTTTTCGGTTCGGATACTGCACAACCCGTCTTTTCCTATGGAAAAAGAATTGACTCCTTCTGATGCCAGCTTCATGGAAATATGATGAAATTTTTCTCTTCCTTCCATGATATACCAGTTTCTTGCTACTTTCTCTGCTTCATTCAATTCTTCGGAAACACTTGGGCTCCGTTCTTTTTCCATTTTCTTTTTCACCGTCTGTTCCTGTTTGGGCGCTTTCACAACCGGAGCCGCCCTTTTCAAAGACTGTTCTTCAGGTACCTCTGCTTTTTCTTTCCTATTTTCAGCTACCTCTTTAAATGTTTCTTTTTCTGCTCCTTCTGGCCTCTTTTTCAGCTGGCGAATCACCAAGTACACCAGCAGACTGGTACTGTCAGGGACAAGGTATTCACCAGAATTGCGAGGAAAAACGGCCATAAAAATGGGGCTAACAGAAATCCTACAATCCCCGAAGCAATACAAAAATTTTGATACTTTTTGACAAAGTATTTCCATTTACTACTCATAACAGTACAAGTTCCTTTCTGTTAAAAATGCTTCTATTTTTAGTCAAATCCATAATTGTTATACTCTGATTCCTGTACACGCTCAAATTCTTCATCTACCAGGTTACGTTTTCTACTATCACCGCGTTTTCGCTCCGGTGCACTTCTCTTTCCTTGTCGCTTCCTTCTTTCTAAATTTTCTTTCGCTCTTTTTCTCTGCTCAGATCTTTTTTTAGGCGCTGTTTTCTTTTGCCTGCTGCTTCTCTTATACGAGGTTGTCGTATTTCTATTGGGTTTTCTTACACTTCTACGATATCCTTTTTCTTCCTCTTCGTACTCTTCTTCCTCCAATTCCTCTTCTTCATACTCATCATCTTCATAGTCATTCTCGTAGTCGTCTTCTTCATATTCTTCATCATCATAATCGTTGTCCTCTGACTCTTCCTCGTAATCATATCCTTCCTCTTCGTCATTTCGTTTTCTAAGCAGTTCAATCCGGAGCACTGTAATCTTATCCTTATACACCATATCTCCATCGTCATTTTCGTAATTGTCATTTAAAAGTGTTCCATGTATTCCAATATAATCGCCTTCTTCAATGTACTCTTCAATATATTCAGCGGATTTATCAAAAGCTGAACAGGAAAAATAGTCATATTTTTTCCCATCTTTTTTCTTAAAAGAACGCTTTACAGAAATACGAAAATTCGCAGCCAGACCATATTGAGGTGTTTTCTTATTCCTGCGCCGTTTTCTCTTAAATTCATTGATTTCAGGCTCTGTAGCAACATATCCTGTCATAATAAGTTCGTTCATAATTGGTCTCCTTCTTTAAATTCTGGCAGGAAAATTCTTTCCTGCCAAATAGGTACAAAAAAAGACACTTGGAATTTTCATTCTAAATGTCACATCCTAAATCCGCATTGTTTCCAAATCATACTGAAAATCAGAACCAATGCATTTCACAATTCTTTTTAAAATTTCATATAAGTTCAGGCTGTTCTCTTGTGCCGGTCTTTTGCCTCTTATGTAATTTGGCCAGAAACAATATTCATAAAACCGTTTCACCTGCATACGCGGTGAAATATAAAGCCCCTGAAACTCATCTTGCTGTACCTTTTCATTTCCTTCTTTTGAAAGCAGTTTTAAATGCAGTGCCTCGCTGTTACCTTTCTTGTCCATCTGAAGCCAGACAGTATGATCTGCCAGACGGATACTGCTGTGCAGCATATAAACATCTTCTCCACTTCGGCACCAGATAATCTCTCCGCAAAGCCCATTTTCAAATTGTGACGTAATACACACTCCATTTTCCGGAATATCTGCAAAGCAAATCTCATCATCAACTATTGGCATGGTTCTTCTCGCTTTTTTAGAATCGCCTACATCGTTTCGACACGCTTCAAACATTTGTTTTGTATTCTCATAATTTTTATTCTGTTCATCTTGATAGTTTCTCATCCTGATTCCTCCTGTTCTCTGATAACATCTCTACTATGCAGCCTTTTTATGTTTCTTCAAATTTTATTTTATATCTCTGGTAACCTTCGGGATCACAATCCTTTAATTTTTCCGGATAAAAACGTATTTTCTCATAAGTACAGTATCCACTCCTATTTCTTTGTCCTGTCAGTTCCCCTAATCCATTTTCTATAATCCATGACAATATTTTTCTTCCATGATGGTTTGTATCAACATAAGAACAATCTTTTTCACACACCTCATTCAAATCAACTGTCAAAGCAGCCCATGATGACGGATACCTGTGTTTCCAGTTCACCATCTCAATCGCCAGATTTCCAGTAATTGAATACTTATCCACCTTTAACTGTATTGGAAATTTCTCTCCGAAAGCCTCATACATAACTGTTTTTGGTTTCTGCTGCTTTCTGAAGTTCTCGTATTCTTCATCACTGCACCCTAGCCAGAAAAAATAGTTCCAATCCGGTATCGGCGGACGATATCCTTCTAATTGTTCTACCTTGATCTGTTTTAATGGAAGTAGCATTTTTCGCCCTTCCTTCACAGCTAAAATCAGCGGTTTTAACTTTTCTTCCAGATAAATTCTATCAGGACAGATATCGATCCATTTTCCTTTTATCGTCGTTAAAAACCGTTTTCCGTCCAGTGTCCTGATTTCAGAACGTTCTGCAAATAAACTGTTCTTCAGGAAACTGATAATGTTATTTTCCGTAGCCTGAAAAATAATTGCCTCTCTGCTGCACATCTCACTGTGGATTCCTTTTAAATACTCTTGGTTCATGATTTTCCTCCTATTCTTCTTTCTTTTGTGGCGTAATACTATCCTCCTTTTTATTTAATTGAAATAAAAAAGGCACCTAGAATATCTTCATTCTAAATGCCTGATAACTCTTTATTTCTTGCCGAAACAGCCACCTGTTTCAAAACTTGCTTCCGATTCTGTATCGGAAAAAAATTTTGTACTCATCTTTCACTTACATGAGTATAAATGTTAATTCATTTTCACTTTACCACAATATATAGCATGTGTCAATATTTGCGTACTATATTTAGATATATGAATTTTAATAAAAGAAATCTCATGGGGCATGATCATTCTTACTCTGTTACTGCCTGTGAAAAAATTTCCCAACGTCCTCTTACATTTTCGCCTTTATCTGTACTTCTTCCGCAATATTCCAGGTATTTTTCCTGTTTATCATAATTATCAAAAAACTCTTTCACCCATAACAGATACGCATCTTCTTTTGCTTCGTCTCCGTACACCATATCCATTGCTGCAACTACCATTGGAATGGACAGCTTTTTCATCTTATCAATTTTATCTGTAACCTTTTCGTCTAACTTATCAAGTACGTCTAATGCATGTCCAATGAGATGTATGCTTTCCTTTGAATCGCTATTCAATACTTCAACATATTTTCAATATTTTTCTGATCAAAAGCAGTATATTCATATCCGGAAATAAGCATCAAAATCTGGCAGGCCACTTTGCGCATATTATCTGACTTAATATCACCTTTTGTAATTCCTGTCTTTGCCCAAAATGGATGCTCCATAATTTTATAAAGTTCTGTACTCACATCAATATTTAAAAGACCTGTCAGGATCTGGGCTCCATTTAAACGCTTTCCACTGTTCAGACGCACAAACATATCTCTTACTTCTTTTTCCGTACAATCCCACATTTCAAAAATCAGAACTTCTGAATTCAACAGTTTATCTTGTACAACTTCATCTAATTGAGAAAATCTTTTCCCTGCAATTTCATATGTTTCTCCATCAACTATAACCGGATCAAGTTTTTTAGAAAGTGGGAATTTATCCCCTTTATATTTCTGCAATGTAGTAATTCTCTGCTTGCCCTCTATCACATAGTTTTTGTTGTCTTTCTTCCAAACATATACCAAATTAATAGAATATCCTCTTAGCAGAGAATCCACTTCCAATGATTCCATATATCTGGTCCATTGTCCTTCTTTTCGCTGAAAGGGATGTGAAAAATCAAGTTTTCCCTTTCCGGACTCTCTCAATAACGATGAAACAATTTTAGGCTTACACGTAGATTCCATTTTCAAACACCACTCCTTTATTTTTTTATTATTCTATCACGATATACAGTGCATTGCAAACATACGGAACCATTTGAACAATTATTTCTATAAAAATCAGAATATTTACCTATTTTCTATCCACTGTATCGTTTTTTGGACAATTAGCCGATCTTTGTTCAAATGTAAATAATGAGATCCTTCTAGTAAAATCACTTCTCCATTTTCTTTATCTGCTATAATATCCCTATGTAGCTGTTCCCACTGCGGCATAGTTCTGCAATTCTCTTTTGAAACAAACTGCAGTATTGGTATTTCTTTTGGAATCTTCATATTTTCTACTGCTTCCATACTCTTTTCAAGATTTTTCATTTCTGCCATAACTGTTGAGTTATAACCTTTATCTAATGTTAACATACTGAAAACTTCCCATTCCTTCTCTGAATATGGATACTGAAAATCTGCATACACAACTTTCTTTGGATCATTCATGGAAAGCAGCCTTGTAATTCCGCTTATATTGGCTATCTTCTGAGTATATGCAGATATTTGATTGAGTAACTGCACACTGATTGGGAAAGGATTGTTTTCTTTACTTGTCATTTTGGGAACGGATGGATCAATTCCTATGATTCCTTTGATTTCGTCCGGGTATATCTGGCTCCAATATAAAGTATATAACCCAGATATGGAATGCCCCATAAGATAATATTCCTCTTCGCCTAAGTTCTTTACGCATTCATGAAGTTCTTCTACAATATTCTCAATCGTCCGCTTACGCTTTGTGCTATCGGATAATCCATATCCAAACGGCTCAATCGTAATCACTTCATATTTTTTAGATAACTCACTTGCTAATGGTCTAAATTCTAAAATAGGAGACGGTTCTCCTAAACCTGGCAGCAATATGATTGGTGGTCCATCATGATTTTCTCCCACAATCTCTACAACCATATTTTTACCATTTACTTGTACACTGTCACCATATGCATTCTGCATTTTTCGTTCATCTACTTTCTTACAAATTGCATTCCATACAACTCCCAGTAAAAAAATCAAAATTATAACAACTAAAATCCATTTTATGATCATCCATATTTTTTCTTTATTCTCATTTAAAAATTTAAGCTCCCTCCTGTAATGGTAATTGTACCAGAAGATTTATTGGTTATATAAAATTTATAATATCCCGTGCTTCCGATTGTGAAAGTAGTGCTATGGCTTTTTCCGGTTCCACTATACGTCTTTGTCTTGACACCCTTTGAATTTTTATATCCCATTTCAACACTTCCTGATGTTTTCAAATCTAATGTAAAAACTTATCTTAGCCCCACCCGGAACATAAAATGCCATTCCATCGTTATCAATAATATTGATGGTTTCTCCTGCACTCAATGTTGTACTTGAAATCCCCATTCTTTCATTTTGCTGATACGTATTGTTTGATTGCGATTCCGCCGCCTGTGCAGAAATACTACTTGTTGTCATACCCAAAAGAGCCAACATCACTACCACTTTTTTTATTTTCTTCATTTTCTCCACTCTCCTTTGCTATTTGATAATTAAGAATAATTCGATCACTAGATATATTTTTAAAATACGGAAAATATTCTTTTTGATCTCCTCCTTCCACCCAAACTTCATACTGTTCTACCGCAACGGTGTCCAATTTAAACGGCTTTCCGTTTTCAATATATCCTATTTCAAATGTATGGCTAGGTTGTTTCTCCATATTTTCCTGACTAACACTTATTTTAGCTTTTTCATCCTCCTCCAAAAAAATCCCCTTACCGTGATCCTGTAAAATCAGCATTGTACCATTTTCTACATATATTTGCTGATTATTTCCATAAAAATCAGTCTGTATTTCTAAAATATGTTTCGCAATAGGAATATCATTTTGATATAGATAAGCTTTATCAAGCAATTCTGTTTGAATATCAACTACTATCTTCCCTTCTTCTGTATCTGATTCATAAAGTGTATGTTCCTTTTCCAAGTTTTCTGCTTTTTCAACTTTCCCACCTGGAGCCAAAAGGGTTTTTGCCAGAACAATGCTGCCTGTTACCAAACAGATTGTACCAACTGCTGCCACTGGTTTTAAAAAATATGAATGTTTTTTTTGACGA